>FTED01000664.1_pt1 | contig 15876 bp, 15 predicted proteins | sample 1640121 | NCBI WGS metagenome assembly FTED01 (sample SAMEA3914816, study PRJEB12502) | metagenome | biome: forest; material: soil | place: USA | collected 2011-09-16 | depth 0.3 m
AGGAGCGGCTCCCTCCGCAGGCGCGGCGGCTGCCACGGTAGCGTCGGCCGCAGTCGGCTCCGGCTCTTCGGCGCGCGGGCTATGCACGGACACGATCGGCGGATTACGTCCACCGCTGAGCTCGGTGAAGACGATCCCCGGCGGCACCGGAACGTCCGCGAGAAACTTGGTCTCATTGAGACTCATGTCCGACAGGTCAAGCTCGAGGAACTCCGGGAGATCCTGCGGCAGGCACGACACTTCGAGGTCCGAGAGCCGGTGGGACACGACCCCGCCCTGCAGCTTCACGCCCGGCGCGGCCGCCTCGCCCTTGAAGTGAATCGGCAGGCGGATGCGAATCCTCTCGTTCGGCACCACGCGCAACAGGTCCACGTGCACCACGACGTGGCGCGCGGGGTGCATCTGGATATCCTTGATGATCGCTTCCTGCGTCTGGTCGCCCACCTTCAACTGCACGATCGAGGAATAGAAGCGCTCGTCCCCGATCATGGTGAGCAGGTTCTGCTGGTCGAGCACGAGCGACTTGGGCTCGCGATGACCGCCGTAGAGAATGGCCGGGACCTTGCCGGAGTGACGCAGGCGGCGGCTCGCACCTTTGCCTTGCGTCTCGCGGAAGTCCGCACCGATGGTGAATGAAATACGCATTAGAGTCTCCAATAGTGACAACACCGTGCCGGCTCGCGACCAAGCGGCACACCCAACAAAACCTGTCGACAAAAAACCCCTAGCCCAAACCGGTCCGCTTTTCCCAAACCGGCCCGCTTTTCGCGGGCAAAAGCCACGCCTTTTGCCCGCGCGCCGAACACAGCCTCGCGGCCGGCGTGCTGAAATGGCCGCAGGCCATTTCAGCCAATTAACCAATCATAGTCAGTCGACATACAGCGAGCTCACCGATTCCTCGTCGCGGATGCGACGAATCGTCTCGGCAAGAAGGCCGGAGACCGACAACTGTCGGATCCGGCCGCAACTCTTCGCGGCAGCCGAGAGTGGAATCGTGTCCGTTACGACCAGCTCATCGAGCGCCGACTTCGAAATCCGCTCCACGGCGTTACCCGAAAGCACGGGGTGCGTGATGTAGGCCACGACCTTGACCGCGCCCTCGTCCTTCAACGCCTCCGCCGCCTGGCACAACGTGCCTCCGGTGTCCACCATGTCGTCGGCCAGCACACAAATCTTGCCGGCAACCTGGCCGATGATGTTCATCACCTTCGACTCGTTCGGTCGCGGGCGGCGCTTGTCGATGATGGCGAGTTCCGCATCGTCGAGGCGCTTCGCGAGCGCGCGGGCGCGCGCCACACCCCCCACGTCCGGGGACACGACGACCATGTTCTTGTAGCCCTGCTTCCACGCGTCGCCCAGCAACACCGGCGAGGCGAACACGTTGTCGACCGGGATATCGAAGAACCCCTGAATCTGCTCCGCATGCAGATCGATCGTCAACAGCCGGGTCACTCCCGCCATCGAAATCATGTTCGCGATGAGCTTGGCGGCGATTGCCATGCGCGCGCCGCGCAGCCGCCGATCCTGCCGCGCGTAGCCGAGATACGGGATCACCGCCGTGATGCGTGCAGCCGAGGCTCGTCGGCACGCATCGACCATGATCAGCAGCTCCATCAGGTGATCGTTTGCGGGCGGGCACGTTGGCTGCACGATGAAGACGTCGCGCCCGCGCACATTTTCCATCAACTCGACATTCACCTCGCCGTCGCTGAACCGCCCGACGTACACGCGTCCGAGCGACGTCGTGAGATGGCGCGCGATGTCGTGCGCCAACGCGGGATTGGCGTTTCCCGCGAACAGCGCCAGCGTGTTGGTGTCAGTACTCGTCGTCAACAGACATCCTCTCTAGCACTTGCCCCCGGGGCGCAATCATGGCTGGGGTGGAAGGATTCGAACCTCCGTATGGCGGGATCAAAACCCGCTGCCTTACCACTTGGCGACACCCCAGCGAAGCCGTTCATGTACGGGCGAGGTATTCAACCCCCGCGCCACGAAGCTCGTCCAGCGATCCGGCACCTGCGCGGCGACACGTTCCGCATCGATCGCCCGTTCGAACGCCGCGAACAGACATGACCCTGTGCCCGTGAGCCGGGCGGGGGCATGCCGCCCGAGCCAGTCGAGCGCCGCAGCCACTTCCGGGAATCGCCTCCGCACGAGCTGTTCGCAATCGTTGCGGCCGCCGGACTGAAAAAAGGCGCGTATTGTGATGATGGAGGAATTTCGTGTCAATTCAGGGGCCTGGAACACCTCAGAGGTGGCAATCGCAACGCCTGGATGAATGATCACATACCAGCGCTCCGGAACCTCGGTGGGCATCAGCCGCTCGCCTCGCCCCTCCGCCCAAGCTGATGAACCATAGACGAAAACCGGCACATCCGAGCCCAGTGCAAGACCGATTTCGGCGAGCCGCTGGGCCTCGACCCCGCACCCCCAGAGATGGTTCAAAGCGAGCAGCGTGGTGGCCGCGTCGGAGCTCCCACCCCCGAGGCCGCCGCCGAGCGGAATCCGTTTGAGCACACGAACCGAGGCGCCAAGCCGGGTACCCGTGGCGGTCTGAAGCGCGTGTGCAGCACGTACGGTGAGATCAGCGTCCGGGAGCACACTCTCAGGCCCCGCGACGCGCTCGATGCATCCGTCGTCGCGCACGGAAATCCCGATGACATCGCAGAGGTCGACAAGCTGAAACAGCGTTTGCAGATCGTGATAGCCGTCGGGCCTCCGCCCGGTGACATGCAGAAAGAGATTGAGCTTGGCGGGCGCCGGCCACCGCGTCTCGGTTCCCATTGCAGTCGCCGCTCCCAGTGGCGCGTGACCGCCCAGCGTAGTGTCGCTCATGAACCCCAACCCTCGACGAGCAGGCGCACCCGGACGTCTCCGCGCTTCAGCGTCATGCGCGAGGGCCGCCACTGCCCTGACACCGTGGAATAGCTCCCGTAGTCGATCTGCCATCCGTCCTGCCGGAGGCTGGCGAGCCGCCGTTCCGCGTCCAGTGTTTCCTCGGCGGGCTGCGCGGGATCGGGCACGCCGAGGATCCAAAACCGTAGACTCTTCAGCGGCGGCTCGAACCCGAGCCGTGCCGTCAGCTCGCGGCGCGCGGCCTCGCTGTCGAGCCGCTCACCGCGTGAGGTCACGACGCTGAGCGTCGCGTCATCGGCTGTGACGCGTACCCCACCCAGGCCGAGTGGGCCATCGAATGCCAACTGTGAGCGCGGTCCCTCCTGCTTCCATTGCAGTCGAGCGTTGAACCCTTCCTGGCCGGCGGCCACAGCGACGCGCCCTTGCAGATCGAAGCGCTCCTGCTGCTGGAGCTGCGCGCGCCGCGCATCCCAGGATTCAGTCGGCGTCGGCGCGGGCGGTGCGGTGGTCGCACAAGCCGCAAGCAGAGCCACGGCGAGGGCGGACAGCGGCGCGAGACGCCATGAGTTCGTGCATCGGCTCGGGCGCGTCCCAGGACAGAACGCTGCATGACGGCGCGCGTCCGCCATCACGGCTTCTCGGCTGAAACGAATCGGGTGAGCGTTGCTTTGAGCAGCGTTGAATCGGGATCGCGCGCGAGCGCGGCGGCCCAGACCCGGCGCGCCTCCTGGTGCGAACCGCTCTGCCACAGGGCTTCGCCCCAGTGGGCGGCGATGTCGGGGTCGTGGGCCAGACCATAGGCACGTCCGAGCATCGACACCGCGTCGCGCGAATCACCACGCTTGAACCGCACCCAGCCGAGACTGTCGAGCACCGCAGGGTTATCGGGCATGGCTCCCAGCGCGCGCCGGATCAGACCTTCCGCGCGCGTCAGGTCGAGACCGTGATCGGCGAGCGTATATCCGAGCGCATTCAGAAGAGTCGGATCTTCGGAGCGTTGCGCGAGCAGTTTCTCGAGCGTCGCCACCGATTCGCGTACGCTCCCAGCGTGCTCGAGGAGCACGGCGCGGTCGTACTCGAGAGCCGGGTGGCCCGGATGCTGCTGCAGGGAGGCCGCCAGCAGTGCCAGGCCCGCAGCGCTTTCGCCGTGCTCGGAGAGCAGATGCGCTTTGGTGATGGTCACCTCGAAGCTGCGCTCAGGATGGTCGGCGATGTAATCATCGAGGAGCATCAGAGCCTCGTCGCGGTTCTTCTTGTCCATCAGCAGCGCCGCGGCACGTGCGCGCGCTGCGACGGCGAGCGAAGAGTTGATCAGCCGTCGATAGCCCGCGAGCGCGGTTTCCGTATCCCCATCGCGCGCAGCGATATCCGCAAGATAAAGAACCGCCGCATCACTCGCCTCGCCCCCTGCCGCAAGCTCGGCAAAGCGCCGCTGGGCTTCCTCGAAATCTCCGCTCTGGAAAGCGAGGACCGCGAGCCGCCGCTCGACCTCTCCCAGCGCGGTGCCCGTCGCACGCAGCCTTTCGAGCTCCCGTCGTGCTTCGTCCACCCGATCGAGGCCGGCGAAGACATCGGCCAGCTCGAACGCACCGCGCGGCGCGTCGCTCCGCATGAGATCGCGCGCAGTCTCGACCGCATTCGCCGCGTCGCCCTTCATGACGTACGCTCGCGCGATGATGTGCTTCGCCTCGAATGACTTGGGATCCCGCTTGAGCGCGAGGCGCGCGAACTGCTCCGCACGCTTCACGTCATACGCGTCGAGGGACAGCTCCGCCAGCAACGCCAGTACCGCCGGCGATGCCGTAGAGGGCTCGAGCGCACCGCCGACCGCCGCGAGAACCGCCGGTGGGTCGGCTTCGTCGAGGAGGAGTGAAGTGAGCTCGGCAAGCTTGGTATCCGCATCCTTTCCGGCCGCCTGCATCACGGCCGCCACACCGGCGCGCGCCTCGGGAATACGGTAGAGCTTCAGCGCGACGGTCGCGTAGATTAGCGCGGCGTCGCGGTTGTCCGGCGCCAGCGCTCGCCAGCGTTTGACCGATTCCCAGGCGGCCGGCAGATGCTCGCAGGCGAGCGCCACTTCGCTCGCCCGCTTGGCCACCGCAACGGCGCCGCGCAGAGCCGCGGCGGAATAGGTTTCGGAGGCGGTACGGCAGTCGCCGCGCTCGAGCGCGATCTCCGCCACTACGGTGAGCGCGTTCGGGTCGTTCGCGGACGGCGTCTGAGCCGCCGAGCAGCCGGCCGCGGCAAACAGCGACAGAATGCGGAACACTACGCGGAATTTCCGGTTAAGTGGCTTCACGCGACTCACTATAGAGCCTCTTCGGACCCGGCGCTCGGTCGGGCGGCTTGTCACCGCCGGCAGCGATCCCCGAAAATGCCGCGCCCGCTGCACCCCCGCGGGTAAGCTAGACACGGCGCCCCGCCGCGTGGCGCCCCGAGCCCGCAAGGCGGCGCCGCGCGGGACCTGAAATCGATGAAGGATTCCATTCGTCAGCGCCTCGAGAAGCTCTCTGACCGGTTCGAGGAGGTCGGGCGCCTGCTCGCCGCTCCCGAAGTCTCGGGAGGTTCGCAGCAATTCAAGGACCTGTCGGTCGAATATGCGCGCCTGCAGGCGCTCGCCGAGCGTTTTCGCGGTTTTCGCGGGCTCGAGTCGGACCTGACCGCGGCGCGCGCGATGCTCGCGGATGCCGATGCTGGGATGCGCGAGCTCGGCCAGGAGGAAGTGGCGCGCGTCGAGTCGCGGTTGGCCGCGGAAGAGCTCGAGCTGACGGGGCTCCTCGTGCCCAAGGACTCGCGCGACGAGGGGAACATCTTTCTCGAAGTACGCGCCGGCACCGGGGGCGATGAAGCCGCGCTGTTCGCGGGCGACCTCTTTCGCATGTATGCACGCTATGCGGAGTCGAAGGGCCTGGGCGTAGAAGTGTTGAGCGAGAGCGCCGGCGAGCATGGCGGATACAAGGAGCTGATCAGCCGAGTGGTGGGGCGTGGCGCGTTCTCGCGCCTGAAGTTCGAGTCCGGGACGCATCGGGTGCAGCGGGTGCCGGCGACCGAAGCCCAGGGACGCATTCACACATCCGCCTGTACGGTGGCGATTCTGCCGGAGCTCGATGAAGTCGAAGACATCGACGTGAACCCGGCCGACCTGCGCGTCGATACGTACCGTTCCTCCGGTGCCGGCGGGCAGCACGTCAACAAGACGGATTCCGCAGTCCGCATCACGCACCTGCCGAGCGGCATCGTCGTCGAATGCCAGGACGAACGATCGCAGCACAAGAACCGCTCGCGTGCCATGGCGCTGCTCAAGGCGCGCCTGCTCGCCGCGGAGCAAGAGAAGCAGCAGAGTGCACAGGCGCAGTCGCGGCGATTGCAAGTGGGGAGCGGTGATCGCTCTGAGCGGATTCGCACCTACAATTTTCCACAGGGCCGGGTCACCGACCATCGGATCAATCTCACGCTCTACAAGCTCGACAGGATCATGAACGGGGAGCTCGATGAGTTGATCGAGGCGCTGCAGCAGGAGTATCGGGCCGAGCAGCTGGCGGCGGCGGAATGAACGAAGCCGACAGCCTCGTGAGCACACCGGACCTGGTCATCGACAGCGTGACCGGCGTCGATGTCTCGTTGCCGGTCGCGGGGCCGGGTGCGCGCGCCTTCGCGTTCGTGGTCGACTGGCACATCCGCACGATACTGTTCATTGCCTGGTATGTGCTCGCGGCCCTTCTCTACAACGGTCGGTGGAGCCTGGCCGCGCCGATCGAGCCGACCGGCGTATGGTTCAGCCTCGTGGTGGTCCCCGGTGCCGTCATCTACTTCCTGTATCACTACGTACTCGAGGTCGCGATGCGCGGGCGAACCCCGGGCAAGCGCATGGCGGGCGTGCGCCTCGTCACCCGCGACGGTGCCGCGCCGTCCGCTGGGGCATACCTGACGCGGAATATCTTCCGGCTCATCGACAGCTTTCCGTTGTTCTACGGCGTCGGCCTGATCACCAGTATCGTCACTCGCGATCACGTGCGTATCGGCGATCTCGCCGCCGGAACGCTACTCGTCTACGACCGAGCCGATGCATCGGTGATGGAGCATGTGCGCGGCTCCGCCCTCGGAACCAAGCTCGACGCATCAACCGCCGAGTTGGTAAATGAGCTGCTGCAGCGCTGGAAAACGCTCGACGTCGCGGCGCGTCGCCGCCTCGCGCGCACCCTTCTCGCTCGGGTCCAAGGCGATCAGTCGCAGCTCGCGGCGCGGCCCACGGCGGCCTCCTCCGCCGAACGCGAGAGCGCTCCGGGTACCGCGGCCGACGTCGATACCGATGCCGAGCTGCTCGCGCGGCTGCAGCGGCTCGCACGCGGGGAAGTGCCGTGACCGAATCGCTCCGCGAACGGGCAATGCGCGTTGCGCTGCTGCAGCGCTCGGACTCGTGGAAAGCGGCGGCGCAGCGCGCGCGCCGACTGATGAGCCACCGAGCCGAGGATGTCTCGGACGCCATGCGCATGGTCGAGGACTACCGCCTGCTGGCGCACGACCTTGCGCGCGCGCGCCGATTCATGCCGAACAGCCGCGCGCGCGAATTCCTCGAGGCAGCCTACGCGCGAGCTCACGCCACGCTCCACAAGACGGCATCGCACCCGGGCTATGCACTGTGGAGCCTGTTCCGCGACCAGATCCCTGCCGCGGTGAGCTCACTGCGGCCGCACATCCTTTGGGTCACCTCTCTCTTCGTCATGACCATTCTCGCGGGCGCGTGGATGGTGCACAGGTACCCGGAACTCATCAATTTGTTCGCTTCACCGGACCTCATCGCAACGGTGGAGCGCGGCGAGCTGTGGACCGACAGCCTGCTGAACGTATTTCCCTCCTCGGTCCTGTCGCTCAGGATTCTCACGAACAACATCGTCGTCAGCCTGTCCGCGTACTGCGCCGGCTTTCTGTTCGGCCTGGGCACCTTCTACATCATCGGTCTGAACGGCCTCACGCTCGGCGCGATCTTTGCGTTCACGGCGCAGCACGGTCTGGAGGGTCAGCTGTTTCGCTTCGTCGTGGCGCACGGGTGCGTGGAGCTCTCGGTGATGTGTTTGTCGGGTGCTGCGGGCGCGGCGGTCGGTGAAGCGTTGATCCGCCCGACCACGCCGCGTCGCGCGCGATCGTTTCAGCTGGCCGCGCTACGCTCCGGGCGCGTCATGATTGCGTGCGTGGCGCTCCTGATCGGCGCGGGTTTCATCGAGGGCTACGTCTCGCCCGACCCCGAGTTTCCGCTGTGGACACGCATCGTCGTTGGCATCGGCTACTGGCTCTTCATGGTCGCCTTGTTGCGCGGGTGGCTCTTCGGCCGCAGTCGCGGCACCACGCCCATCGACGCTTGATCGCACCGCCGAATCCATCGGCCGCTAAATCCGCCGCGAGCGTCGCAACGCTTCGTATTCTGTAAATACCGCCTGCTCCAGCAGCTCTTCTTTAGTCGCGACCACGGGAGCTCCGAGGCGCCGCAGCAGGACACGCTGTCCCGCAGCTCGAGCCTCGTGCTCCTGTGCGGCCAAAGCGATCCACGGATCGCGCCAGCCGCGCGCTTCGCGGTGCGCCAGATCGGCGATCTCCGCACTATGCACTCCTGCCACCAGCACGAGGTGCGGAGGAGACAGCAATCGGACGGCGCGGGCGAGCTCCTCAGCGACCGTCGCATCGTCGAGGTCGGTCAGGATCACAACGAGGGTGCGGTGCTTGAGGAGCGTGCGGATACGGACGGCAGCGGCAATCGGGTCGGATTCGGCGGCTTGCACGGTGAGTCCCCCGAGCGTGCGGCGGATACGCACGATTGCAGGCAGGCCGCGCTCTGGCGCGCACACCGCGAGAGTTCGGTCCGAGAACACCACCATGCCGATGCGGTCGTCGTTCGGAGTCACGACCTCGGCGAGACGCGCGGCGATGTTCGCGTAAAGGCCAAAGCGGTCGAGACTGCCGGCGCGTACTCGGCTGAAGCGGCCGGCGTCGATCGCCACGAGAATGTCCAGGTGCTGGTCTTCACTGAACTCGCGCGTCACGAGCCGGCGCGTGCGCGCGCTCGCCTTCCAGTCGATTCGCGCGAGCGGATCACCCTGCACGTAGGCGCGGAGCTGATGCAGCTCAGATCCCGCGCCTACGGTGCGCCGCGGCCGCATGCCCGTTGGACTGCCGCTCGGCCTGCGGCGCGGCGCCCGCAACGTATCCGGGCCGACGGAGATCTCGCACTCCGGCGCCAGCGTACGTGGCCACCACGCCAGTCCGAAACGCCCGAGCACGCGCACCGGAATCGGGGGCCAGCGCTGCGAGCCGAGGCGAAGCGGTGCAAGTGAGAATGTGTCCCGCCCCACTCCACCGCGCGGCACCGTGATGATCCGTGTTTGTTCGAGTGCTTCGATTCCCGGCGGCGCTGCAGGTGCGTATTCGAGGGTGGCGCCGCGTCCAGAGTCGGTGCTGAACGCGAAGGCGACGGGTTGCTCGCGACCGAGCAGCGCACGCGAAGCGGTCTCGATCTCAGCGCGGACGAGGGTTCTTCTGACCAGGAAACTCTCGAGAGCGAGGCCAAGCAGGAACAGCGCCGCAGGCCAGCGCCACACCCCGGTGAGCGCAGGGTCATCGGACCATGTGCCCGCAATGATCAACAATCCCGTCAGGACGATGAAGATGTACGCGCGCTGCGCGAGATGCATATCGGGACTTCCGCCTCGCTGCCTCAGCGCGGGACCGGAGTGTCGGCAAGAAGACTACGCACGACGTTCACGTCCTTCGCGCCCTCCAGAGCGGCCTCCGGTGTCAGCACCAGCCGGTGCGCCATCACCCATACCGCCACATCCTTCACGTCATCCGGCGTCGCAAAATCCGCGCCGCGCAGACCTGCCGAGATGCGCGTCGCTTTCACGAGCGCCAGCGCTCCGCGTGTCGAGAGGCCAAGAGACAACCGTGGGCTTTCGCGCGATGCACGTGCAAGATCCAGCATGTAGCCCGTCAGAGGCTCGGCAACGTGAACACGCTCCGCCTGGGCACGGGCGTCTTCGAGCAACGTGCGCTCGATGACGGCGACGCCATCGATCGCTTGCGATCCGGAGAGTCGCGCACCGTAGCGGCCGAGAATTTCCGTCTCGGCAGCCCGCTCGGGATAGTCCACGTCGATCCGTAACATGAAGCGGTCGAGTTGCGACTCGGGCAACGGATAGGTGCCCTCGAACTCCCGTGGGTTCTGGGTCGCAAGCACCAGAAAGTCCGCCGGCAGCGCAAAGACCGCCCGATCCACGCTCGCCTGGCGCTCTTCCATCGCCTCGAGAAGGGCGGACTGGGTCTTCGGGCCAGCGCGGTTGATCTCATCGACCAGAACCACATCGGCAAACAGCGGACCGGGCCTGAACAGGAACGCGCGTTGCGACTCGTCGAACACGTGCACGCCGATGATGTCGCTCGGCATCAGGTCCGGAGTTCCCTGGATGCGCTTGAATTCCCCGCCGAGCGCGCGAGCCAGCGTCTTCGCAAGCAGTGTCTTGCCCAGGCCCGGCACACCCTGGACGAGCACGTGGCCCCGGGCGATGAGGGCGATCGCAAGCGCGCGTATCGAACCCTCCGCGCCGACGACCACGCGACCGAGCTCACGCACGAGACGGGATTCGAGATCCTGAATGGAAGAGCTCATGCGGCCATCTGCCTATCGATCCGGACGATGAGATTGTGCAGCCGTTCGAGCGGCACCCGCCGCTCCGCGTAGGCACCCGAGTACCACGCCCGAAGTTGTTCGAGATCGGCCGACGCAATGCGCGGATTGCGCTCGAGCAGCTCCCAGGGCACGCCCACTTCGCCTCGCTCCGGGGCGCGCTCGCTGACGCGACGAAAGAAGTTATCAAGCAGACGGCGCGCCCCGGCATCGGTGCGCAGTACGCGCGCCAGAAAGCCACCGGCCGCGCGTATCAGCTCGGCCTCGCGCGGCGTCGCCGTACGCGTGGCGGGTACGCGGAGCCGCGTCGAACCGAGCACCCACACGAGCCACAACGCCGCCAGAACCCCAACCGTCACGTAAAGCCGGCGATCCCTGTAGAACTTCGCGGCGTCATACGCGACGCCGAGGCCCTGATGAACGTCGTCGAACAGCACGGCTCCCCCCTTTCCGACGCTGACGCCGACGACGTTCGCAAGCAGGCGCGCATTGTCGCCGAGGCCGAGTGCCCGATTGGTGAAGACGGAGCCGAAGCCGCTCACGATGATCCGACCCCTCCCGAGCGACCGCGTCCACAGCGCCCCCTCGCCACTCTCACGATCTCGCCCGAGCGCAAGCACGAATCCCTCGTACGGTACCTTCACCGTCCACGCAAGCTGGGGGTAGTCAGAAAGGGCGACGACGCTGCGGGTACCGGCGAAGTACGCGTGCGGCCGGTTCGCGACGAGAAACGTGCGGCGCGGTTCCGCGAATGCGCGGAATGCCGCGGCGATGTCGGCGCGTGGATTGCGGGCCTCGCCCGCCGGTGCGGCATGTTCGCGTGGGTGCAGACGTTGCTCGCGGCTCTTCACCGTTTCGAATTCGAGACCGGTCAGAAGGTTGAGATCGCTCGAGGCGAGCCCACCCAGCGCAAAGGCCCAGTCCGGGTTGTCGGACAGAGCCGCGAGCACCAGCAGCGTGTTCCCTGCGCGGACCCACCGGTCGAGCGGCAGGAATTCGGCAGTCTTGAAGCCGTTGACTGCGGGGAGCGTCACGATCAGGAGGTTGCCCTCGTGCGGCAGATCCGCGCGCTGCGCGAGCGTGTCAAACCGCTCTCGCAGCGCCTGGCTCCGAATGCCTTCCGCATCGAGCCACGACAGCACGGCGTGGTAACCATTGCCGCGGCGTTCGGCGGTCGTGGGCCGCGGAATGTCGTTGCGCGTCTCGAACCCCGCGTCGCTCCGCATGAACATGGCGAGGAACAGCGCGAGCGCGCCGAGTGCGCACGCCAGAGTGACGAGCCGTTCATTCATGTGTCAGCCTCGCGTGCGCCAACCTCGCGTGTTTCCAACCGCACGAGCAGCTCACGGCCCTTGTCCACTGCGGCCTCGATAATCGCAGGCGAGATATCGTGATTCGAGTAACGCGCACGCTCGGCAGCGAGCGCGAGCTCGGCGAGGCGCCGTCGATCCGTTTCGTCCCCGAGCCGCGCAGCGCGTGTCAGCTCACGGACCGTAAGAGCGCCCGCGGGTGGCAAGCGGCCCAGATCCATGAGTCGCCCGGCAACAAGATCGAGCAGGATACGCGGCTTGTCCGCAAGCCTGGCACCTTCGACATCGCGCCACGTTGCACGCACGCGTGCTGCCGGCTCGCGCAGTGCGCTCCCGTCGCGCGTCCGCTTACGAACGCTTCCCAAGAGACCCGCAGCGCGCAACTCATTCACCACGATGAGGCCCGCCAGTACGACCACCAGCGCGAGCGCCGTGTACGTAATCAACTCGCTGACCGCTTCCGAGAGCCCGATGCGTTCGACCAGCCGACCGAGCCAGCTCTCATCCGGCTCCTGCGGCCGCTGCTCGAACAGGGAGCGGAGCCATTTCCTGAAGCGCGCCCACTGTCCGCTTCCCTCACGTCCCCCCGCACCGAGGTCTGCGAGAATCTCCCCTAGACGCTCGACCCGCGGCGCGCGCGCACCGCTCTCGACCGACAGCTCGCGCGCCACCAGGGTACGCAGCTCTGCCAGGCTTCCGGCGGAAAGGTCATTGCGCGCCTCTTTCCAGCCTCGCGGAAGCCATGCGGCCCAGCCGCTGTCTTCCAGCGCACGAGTGAGGTCCGGACACCGGGCCGCGATCCGCTCGTACCCCACATCGAGCTCAACATCGAGCCGTGGGATGCACGCATCGATCGCCGCGAGCGCATCGGGTTCCGTGGCTCGAGCGAGGGCGACCGGCGTCGCGAGCACGAGCAGGGCCACGAGGAATCCGCGCTTCATGCGTCAGCTGGGCGCGACGCTGGCGATACGCTGCTCGAGATCAGCGCCTTCCTTGCGCACCTGCAGCTCGCCGTAGCTCGCCACCACGATGGCGCTCAGGAAAGGCAACCCGATCGCGCCGAGCGCGACGTACACCACGGCGGAGAATGCGGTCAGGGTCGCGATGTCGATGGCACCGACAAACGGCACCATGACTGCGGTGGCGATGCCGTAGAACACGAGCACGATTACCAGGGCAATCGTGAATATCGTAGTCGTGCGCCACCAGTTTCCCACGACCAGACGCAAGCTGTACCCGAGTGCCTGCAGGGGGCCCTTGCCGCCGAACAGCAGTGCCGGCCACGCGAGCACGAGCGCTGTCATGAGATAGATGCCGGGAATGACGAGCGCTAACATCCCTACCCCGATGGCAATCAGGAGCACGATGAACATCAGCACCAGTGCAGGCAGGCGGCGCATGGCCTCGGCAATTTCTGCTCGCGCGGAGACCGGTCGTCCCGTCGCAATCGTACGCTGGCGCAATTGCAGTGCCGCGGACATGAGCAGCGCTACCAGCGCACCCGCGCAGTACAGCGCCCACCACAGCGGACTGCGTCCGCCGAGGGCCTGCAGCGGCCGACCGCTCGCCACAAAGTAGATGTTCGGCAGCTGCCCCGCAATCGTTGAGGCCACGCCGTACAGCAGGCAAGGAAGCAGCGAGATCTGGAAGATGCGGAACGCCAGGTCGAGAACCTGACCGATCGACTGCGGTCCAGTCGGCGGGTACACGGGCTGCGGCATGCGGGAATCATAAGAGCAATGACGGGGAATCACACGATTCGCGTGCTGCTGGCGCAAGGCGCCGGCCGATTGGCGCAGGTCTCAGCGACACCGCACCTGGATGCGGAGCTGCTGCTGGCTCATGCCATCGGTGCAAATCGCACGCGGATCAAGTCCTGTCCCGAGGAGCTCGCTGATGCTGCCGCCGTCACTCGATACGCAAGCCTGCTCGAGCGCCGGGCGAGCGGCGTACCGCTCGCCTATATCGTCGGATTCAAGGACTTCTGGACACTGCGCCTCGCGGTGACACCCGCGGTCCTGGTGCCGCGGCCGGAAACGGAGTTACTCGTCGAGCGTGCGCTGGCCTTGCACCCGGAGCCCTCCGCCCGTGTCGTCGATCTGGGTACCGGATCCGGAGCGATTGCGTTGGCCCTTGCCAGTGAACGAGCCACGTGGCACGTCACCGCCACGGACGTATCTGCCGACGCGCTCGCCGTCGCTCGGACCAACGCCGCCGCACTCGGGCTGACGGGCGTCGAATTTCTTCACGGCAGCTGGTTCGAGCCGCTTGCGGGGAGCCGCTTCGATCTCATCGTGACCAATCCGCCTTACGTGGCCGCGGACGACCCGGCGCTCCAGCATCCTCCGTTGTGCCATGAGCCCTTCATTGCTCTCGCGCCGCAGGCGGACGCCATGGCGTGTATAAGCGCGATCGTGCTCCTCGCGCCACTCCACCTCGGGCGCGGCGGCTGGTTGCTCCTCGAGCACGGCGCGACCCAGGCCGAGGCAGTGTCGCGCGAGCTTGTCGTGCGCGGCTTCCGTCACGTACGCTCCCATTGCGATCTCGCGGGGCACGAACGCATGACCGAAGCTCGGTGGCTTGGATGAATACCCTTCGGCCGCGCTGCGCGCCTGTCCGCGCCCCTGGGCGGCAAGCGAACCGTAGCCAACATCGAAGGACGAGAGTCGCATCGACCCGTTGAACCCCGGGCAGCGCCCGTAAGTAGGCCATATGATCAAGTTTCAAACCTCCCTCGGCGACTTCACGATCGAGCTGTTCGAGAAAGAAGCTCCGCAAAGCGTCGAGAATTTCCGACGCTACGTGGATGACGGGTTCTTCGACGGCACCGTCTTCCACCGCGTCGTGCCCGGCTTCGTGATCCAAGGCGGTGGGCTCACCGCCGGCATGCGCCCGAAGCAGACCCGTGCGCCCGTCAAGAACGAGGCGACCAACGGCCTGCGCAACGAGCGCGGTACCCTGTCGATGGCACGCACGAACGACATCAACAGCGCCACCTCGCAGTTCTTCGTGAACCTGAAGGACAACGAATTCCTCGATCACAAACCGGGCTCCTACGGCTACGCCGTGTTCGGCCGCGTGACGCATGGGATGGAGGTCATCGACAAGATTGCGGGCGTCGACACCGGGCGCCGCAACGGCTACGACGACGCGCCGCTCGAGGATGTGGTCATCGTAGCGGCGCGGCGGCTCGAGGCGTAAGGCTGCGGCGCGTCACCGGCTGTGGGTGCGGGACGGCACTCAATGAGCAGCAAGGGGGGCATGGGTGCGAAGGCTGTTCAAGTGGGTGGTGCTTACCCTCTTCGCCTGGGTCGTATTGACGACCCTGCCGGTCGTGCTGCTACGCTGGTGGGCTGCACCCTCGAGCGCGTTCATGCTCCACGCGAGCGTGATGGCCATGGCCGAGCATGACGCCCGATATGAAACTCACTACGACTGGGTCGATCTCGAGCACATCTCGCCGTACGCCGCGGTCGCGGTGATCGCCTCCGAGGACCAGCAGTTCCCGTTCCACGCCGGCTTCGATCTGAAGTCGATCCGCGCAGCCGTGCGCGACAACGCGCATCGCAAGCGGCCCCGGGGCGCCAGCACGATCACGCAGCAGGTAGCGAAAAACCTGTTCCTGTGGAACGGCGCGAGCTACGTGCGCAAAGCGCTGGAAGCGTGGTTCACGGTCCTGATCGAAGCGCTGTGGCCCAAGGAACGCATCCTCGAGATGTACCTGAATGTCGCGCAGTTCGGCCGCGGCGTGTACGGAGTCGAGGCCGCATCACGTCAGTTCTTCCGCAAGCCCGCCGCCCGGCTTACGAGCTACGAGGCCGCGACGCTCGCCGCGGTACTGCCAAACCCTCTGCGCCTGCATGCCGAGCGGCCTTCTGCGTACGTCGCTGCGCGACGCGACTGGATTGTCGGCCAGATGCGCGATCTGGGAGGGCGCAGCTACCTCGAGCAAGTGGCGGGGCAGAGCGGGGCGGGTCACGCGAGCCGGCCCAGGTGAGCGACGTCACACGCCGGCAAGTCGGGGGTGGGGGGACGTAC
>FTED01000829.1_pt1 | contig 15518 bp, 18 predicted proteins | sample 1640121 | NCBI WGS metagenome assembly FTED01 (sample SAMEA3914816, study PRJEB12502) | metagenome | biome: forest; material: soil | place: USA | collected 2011-09-16 | depth 0.3 m
ATCGAGCGGATTGCCGGTCTGGTTGAGCTGCCCCTGGCTGAAGGACTGGCGCTCCGTGTCGATGCCCACGCCCGCCCCGCCGGTGGGCGAGCCCCCGCCGCCCGTGACGGCGCCCGAGCCGTTGCGATAGAGCAGATCGCTGAACACCGATTCGCTGAGCTTGAAGCCGGGCGTGTTGAGGTTCGCGACGTTGTTACTGATCTGGTCGAGCCCGCGGGAAAAGGAATTCATTCCGGACAGGCTGATGAAGATGGTGCCGAGCATGGGGGTGCGCTCCTGGTCAGAACACGAGCGTGACGTCCGCGAGACGCACGTCGGTCAGGGTGTTGGACTGGGTCTGCACGGTCAGCAGCGGCTCGCCGGTCGCGAACGAGATCGCCTTGACGGTGCCGGCCGCGCCGTTCTGCGCCGAGCCGATCTGCACGGTTTTGCCGATGATCGACACCGCCTGGTCGACGCTCTGGATCGAGAGCAGCGTGTCGATCTTCTCGCTCTGCTGACGCGTGATCTCGAGCGCGCTGAACTGCGCGAGCTGCGCTACGAACTGCTGGTTGTCCACCGGTTTCAGGGGATCCTGGAACTGCAGCTGGGTGAGCAGGATGCGCAGGAAGTCGTCCTGCCCGATGCCGGCGTTCGCCGGAATGCCCCCTGCCGAACTCTGCGGCACCACACCGATTGCGCTCACTGCCATCGTCGTCTCCTTGCCGTTTACACCACCGCGCGCGGGCGCAGCAGCGCCTGATCGTCCAGCGCCTTCTGCTCGGCGCGGGCCCTTTCGATTTCGTTTTCCCGCGCGGCGCGCACGCGCAGCCGCTCGATCGTCGCGAGGCGCTGGAAGCGCCGCAGTACGTGCTGGCGCCCCTCTTCCGCACTCGTCCGCGCCTTCACGAGCAGCGCTTCCTGCCCCGCGAGCGTTCTGGCCTGCCAGCGCGCGTAATCACACGTGAGACGCAACAGATCGGCCGGCACACCTGCACCGTCTGCTACCTGCTCGCGCATCAGCGAAGTGGTGCTTGCAAGCTCGCCCTCGATGTCGCTCACGGCTTTCACCTGGGACTCCACTACGGCATCGAGCCGCGTGCGCTCCACGCGTGCCTGCTCGAGCTCCGCTTCATGAAGCCGCTCGAGAGTGGCGAGCCGCCGGTCGCGCTGCCTCGCGCAATTCATGCGGCGCGCCTCGCAGGCTCCAGGATCACGCGCAGGCGCTCCATGGCGGCGGCCCGGCTCTCCGCTTCGTCCGGCCGTTGCGCCATGAACTGTTCGAGCTCCGGCACGAGCTTGATGGCCCGATCGACCGCGGTGTTGGTGCCCGCGCGGTATGCACCCACCTCGATGAGGTCACGCGAGGATTCATAGAGCGCCAGCAGCTTCACGGCCTCGGCGATGAGCCGGCCCTCGGCCTCGTTGACGATGGCCGAGCTCAAGCGGCTCACGCTCTGGGTGACATCCACGGCGGGATAGCGCCCGCGCTGCGCGATGGCCCGCGACAGCACGATGTGCCCGTCCAGGATCGAGCGGACCGAATCCGCAATCGGGTCCGCAAGATCGTCGCCCTCGACCAGCACCGTATACAGCGCGGTGAGCGAACCCCCGCTGGCGTGCACGCCTCCGCGCTCGAGCAACCGCGGCAACAACGCGAACACGGATGGGGTGTAGCCGCGGGCCGTGGGCAGCTCGCCGCTCGCCAGCCCGATTTCCCGCTGCGCCATGGCCACGCGCGTCACGGAGTCCATGGTCAGCGCGACATGCAGCCCTTGCTCGCGGAAATGCTCCGCAATGGCGGTGGCCAGGAACGCTGCGCGCCGTCTGACGAGCGGCGGCTGGTCGGAGGTGGCGGCCACGACGATCGACTTCTTGCGCGCGGCCGGCGAGAGACCCTGCTCGACGAATGTCTTCACCTCGCGGCCGCGCTCACCCACCAGAGCGATCACGGACACGTCCGCCTGCACCTGGCGCGCGATCATGCCGAGCACCGTGCTCTTGCCCACTCCGCTACCGGAAAAAATGCCGATGCGCTGGCCGCGCGCGACCGTCAGCAGCGCATCCACGGCTCGCAGCCCGGTCTCGAGCACCTCGCGCACCATGCCGCGCTCCAGTGGATTGAGGGGCTGAGGATAGATGGGCCGGCGTTCGCCGCGCGCGCGCAGCGCCTTGCCATCGAGCGGCGCGCCGAACCCGTCGATGACGCGGCCGAGCAGGTGCTTGCCAGCGCGCACCTGCGCACTCTCGCCGGTGGCGATGACTTCGCTGCCAACCTCGATGCCCGCCAGATCCTGATACGGCATGAGCAGCACGCGGCTTTCGGAGAAGCCCACCACCTCCGCGAGCGTCTCGCTGTCCCGCGCGCGCGAGCAGATGCGGCAGATCTCGCCGAGCCGCGCCGCAGGGCCGCGCGACTCCACGGTGAGCCCGACGAAGCGGGTGATGCGACCCATCCGCTTCACCCAGTCGGCGTCGCGAACGTGGTCCAGAAGCTGCGCCACCGCGGTCACGGGGTCTCCTCCGGAGCGAGCTTCGCGGCACGCAGCGTCTCGATGAGACCGCGCAGCTGGACGTCGAAGCGGCCGTCGAGGCTGCCGAGCGTCGATTCGACGATGCAGCCGCCGGCCTCGACCCGCGCATCCGCGGCGAGCCGGACCTCGCGCCCGGCGAGCGCCGCGCGGATCCGCTCCTCTGCGGACTGCAATTGCGCCAGATCTGCGGCGCAGACGCGGATCACGATGTCTCGCTCTTCGTTCACCCGCTTCAGCACTTCGAGCACCGCGCCGAGCGTGGCGGAGGGGCTGGTGAGCAGCGGCCCGGCGATCCGGCCGAGCGCCAGTGCCACGATGTCGGCACACTGACCGGCCAGGCGGCTCGTTTCGGTGTCGAACGCTTTCTGCGCTTCCTGCGCGATCCGATCGAGCACGGCGCACATCCGGTCCGAGCGCGCGCGTGACTCCGCCGCGCCTTCCGCGCGGCCGGCCGCGATGCCTTCCGCCCGCGCGGCCTGCCGCAGCTCATCGAGGTCCTGCGCCAGATGCGCAGCAAGCGCTGCCCGGGCGGACAGAGTGCAATCCGCAACCCATTCGAGAACGGCCTCGAGTGTGATCGGCGCAGGAGGCGGAGGGCTCGCAGGCAACGGGGCGAGCGGCGCTACTTCCATCTGCACGGACACGGCGGCTTCCCGCGCTGACGCAGGAATCACACTGCGAATGGCAGCCAGTGCCGGCCTCTCGGTCCGCGGACCTTCGAGTGAAACGCGCTTCTCCGACAACGTGGCCCCGCGAAGAATCATCGCGCGCGCCTCCGGCGGACCCGGGCCAGAAGCGCCTCGAAGCGCGATTGCGCGGCACTGGCCGCCATGGAGGGTTCCACCGCCGCGGCCAGACGGCGCAGCACGAACTCGATGGCCGGCGGTGGCAGACTGATCCGGTGATGCTCGGCGCGCGAGAGATCCATGCGCGTGTGAGGCGGCAGCGCGCGCAGGAACTCCTTCAGCCACGGCCATTCGTGCGTGCTCAGCACCGCGCTGACGAGCCAGCCGGGCTCGGCGCGCAGCAGCTCGACCATGCGAGCCGCGTCGGCTCCAGCCAGCCGGGCGATGTCGCCCGCCGTGGAAGGGACAGCTACCTGCGTCGGCGCTGCGCCAGCTGTTCCCGGGACACCTGATCCGGCGGCGGCACCCGGCGGCGCAGAGGCCGGCGGCTCCGCCAGCCGCGCGCGCGCCTCACTCGACAGCTGCTGCAGAATCCAGTGTCGATCCGGCTCGCCGACACGGGCGAGGATCTCCAGTGCGCGCTCCCGTTGACTCACGATTTTGCCCTCGCGCCGCTCATGGACGTGCCGCTGCCGAGAGCGTCCTCTATCTCGAGCAGGAGACGCTGCCGCTCCTGCGGCGACAACGGCGCGTGTGCAATGGCACGAGTCCTGCCGATTCGCCTTCGCGTGAGCAGCAATGCCAGCAGCAGGATCGGCACGACAACCAGCAGCATCCAGGAGCCCTGCGGGACTGCAAACGCTGCGGCGGCGCTTGGACGCGGGATCGCAACGTCGCCGGTCACGGCAGTCGCAGCTGGAACCACCTCGTTCTCCGGGGGAACGAAGGGCCGCGCACCGAGCTGATCCAGCGCCTGCACGACGATGGCGTCGCCGCGCTGTGCATCGATTCCTGCTGCCATGCGCACGAGGTCGGTGATCCGCTGCTGCTTCTCCGGGGTGACGCTACCCGGCACGATCACGCCGATACTGATGCGAGTGATGCCGCCTGGCGCTGCTATCACCTGCTCCACCCGATGGCCGTACTCGTACTCCACTTCCGTGGTGGAGTTCGGCGGAGCCGCGCTTGAATCGGCCGGCAATACGGCCGCTTCGCTGCTTGCGGGACCACCGGCAAGCACCTGGCGCTTGCGACGAACACCGCTCGGCTGCAAATCCTGCACGGTGCGCCGTATCTCGTCGAAGTTGAGCGCGACATCCACGCTCACGATCGCCTGCCCGGGTCCGTAGGTGCTGTCGAGCAGGTGCGCAACCTTTCGCGCCACGTAGTCTTCGATCTCGCGCTTCATGGCGAGATGCGCTTCGGAGACAGCTGCCCCGTCGCCGAGGGAGTCCGGTCCTGACAGCGTGATGCCGCGCTGATCCGTGACGACTACCTTGCCGGCGTCGAGACCTGCGACCGAAGCAGCAACCAGCCGCTGGATACCCGAGATCTGCTCACGTGCGAGCACGGCGCCCGGCCGCATCAGCAGCGTGACCGCGGCGCGCGCTTCCTGCCGATCCCGCTTGAACAGCGTGTTCTCCGGAAGCACGAGGTGTATTCGCACCTGCTTCACGTCGCTGATCGTGCTGATGGTGCGAGCGAGCTCTCCTTGCAGCGCTCGCTGATAGGACACACGCTGCGACTGTTCCGTCGCGCCGAGCCCCTGCTTGTCGAAGATCTCGAACCCCACGCCGCCGGCGAGCGGCACGCCATCTGACATGAGGCGCAGCCGGGTCTCGTGGACCTGCGTCGCCGGCACTTCGATGGTAGTGCCGCCGTCCGCAAGACGATACGGCATCTTCTGCTGCTTCAGGCGTGCAACGATAGTCGCGGCGTCTCCTTCCGCGAGCTGCGTGAACAGCACGTCGTAGTCGACCTGCATCGCGCGGTAGCCCAGCCATGCCGCGAGCAGCACCACCAGCAGTGCCGAGGCGCCGAAGCGCAGCCGCGCGCCCGATCCGAGCCGATTCCAGAACGTCACGAGCGTTGCCACGTCACACCTGCATGCGCATCAGTTCCTGATACGCGTCGAGTACTTTGTTGCGGAGGGAGAGCATCAGCTCGAACGACAGCTTCGTCTGCTCGGAGTCCATGACGACCTGGTGCAGGTTGTCGGTCTGCCCGAGCGCCAGCTGGGCGACGGCCTGCTGGTTACCGATGAGCTGCGTGTTGAGCGCGCCGAGCTGGGTCATGAGCGAATCGAACATGCCCGGCGTCGCGGTCTGCGTGCTCGTCACGGGGTCCACTGGCAGCAGGCCGGCGGCCGCAGGAGCCGCGATGGCTTCGATGCTCATCGGTTTCTCCCGAGCTCTAGGGTGCGTTGCATGAGCGTGCGTGTGACGTCGAACGCCCGCAGATTTGCCTCGTAGGAACGCGAGATCGAGATCAGGTCGAGCATCGATGAGACCGGATCGACGCCCGGCAACGAGACGAAGCCGCGCGAGTCCGCGTCTGGATGCCCCGGGTCGTAGACGAGTTGGGGCGCCACGTTCAGTGGCGCGGTGCCGGCTACCACTGGGATTGGCAGCGCATTCGGTCCTTGCGCCTGCACGCTCCGCACGATCACGGTGAGTGGCTTGTAAGCCTCGCCATTCGCCGTTGCAGTGGTGCGCGCGTTCGCCAGATTCGCGGATGCAACCTCCAGGCGTGCCTGCTGCACATCCATACCGGCGCCGCTGATGTCGAGTACATTGAAGAGTCCCATGTTCAGCCCTCCTTGCCGTCGCGCGCTGCCATGTGCAGCAGCCCGAGTGAGCGGTCGTAGGCACCGAGCAGTGCCTGATACCGCAGAGCATCCTTCGCCATCAGCGCCATTTCCTGGTCGAGGCGCACCGTGTCGTTCGTGGACACGACGCGCGCGTCCGGCATCGACCACGACGCATCATCCAGGCCGCCGGACAAACCCGGGGATGCAGCCGACGCCGCGTCGAACTGCACTTCGAGACGATGGAAATCCGGCACCTCCGCGTTGGCGATGTTGGTGGTGTGCACGGACTGGCGCAGGGCGGCTGCGTCCAGTGCACGCGCGAGAAGCGCAAAGATCGGGCTCGATTCGAACACGTGAGCGGCTCCTGTCATTGAACGATGAGCTCGGCGTGCAGCGCGCCGGCGCGTTTGATGCCCTGGAGCACGGCGATGACTTCCCGCGAAGTCGCCTTGACCGCGCGCAGGGCGTTTACGAGATCGGTGATGGTGGCCCCCTGCTGCAGGCTGACGGACTGAGTCGGAGTCTCGGTGGCAGTGACCCGTGTCTGCGGAACCACTGCAGTGCGAATGCCAGGGCTCGGCCGGGAATAGATCCCATTCGGCTGCGACACGAGGTAGTCCTCGGTGATCGAGACCCTGATGTCGCCATGGGTAACGGTCACGGCGGAGAGCCAGACATTGCCTCCGGACACCACGGTGCCGGTGCGCTCGTTCACGATGACGCGCGCCCGCGTGTCCGGCTCGACCTCGAGGTTCTCAACGGATGCGATGAGACCCACGAGCGAGGCATCCGAACGATCGGCGATGGCGAGGCGGATGCGTCCGGACTCGAGCGCTGTGGCACCAGCGCGCGGCACCCGCTGGTTGATGGTCTGCGCCACACGCGACGCCGTGGTGTAGTCGGGGTCGTTGAGCACCAGGTCGAGCGAGCCGTCGCTGTTCGTAAGCTGCGGAGTGATGGCGCGTTCGGAGATCGCGCCCTCGGGAATGCTCCCCGAAGTGGGAAAGTTTTTCTGCTCGACGTTGCCGTTCTGCTCGAACCGGTAGCCACCCACCGCGATCGGCCCCTGCGCCGTGGCGTACGTGCTGCGGTCGGCGCCGATGAGCGGCGTGTGAAGCAGTGTGCCGCCGGCAAGACTGCGCGCATCGCCGATGGAGGAGACATTCACGTCGAGCTTGTCCCCCACGCGCAGCACGCCGGGCAAACTGGCCGTGACGAGCACGGCGGCTACGTTGCGGCTACTCACGGCGAGCGGCGGCACCTGCAGTCCGAACTCGCGCAGCATGTTCGACACGGACTGCAGCGTGGCGAGGTTGCGCTGTGAATCACCGGTGCCCGGCAGGCCCACTACGAGCCCATAGCCGAGGATCGCCGTGTCGTGCACGCCCTCGAAGCGCGCCAGATCCTTGATGCGCACGTCCGCCTGCGCGTGAGCGCATGCGAGCGTCATCAGCACACCGAGTCCGAGCGTGCAGCGCTTCATGATCTACTCCCAGAACCAGGTCAGGATGCGGGTGAGCAGGCCGGGCGACTGGCGCCTCGCGAGCAGCCCTTTGCCGGTGAACTCGATGTGCGCGCCACCCACCCGCCAGGAGGGAATGGTGTTGTCGGGCGCGATGTCCTCCGGGCGTACATAGCCATCGAGGCTGATGCGCTGGCGCTCGTTGTTGACCTGGATCTCCTGTTCGCCGTGCACGAGCAGGTTGCCGCGGCCGTCCACGCCGCGCACCGTCACGGCGAGCTTCGCGATCAGCTTTCCCGTGCGCTCGATCTGTCCGCCACCTGCGGACTTCGTGTCGAAATCCGCCGCGGCGAGATGGGTTTCACCGGCGTCGTGGAGGAAGCTGGCCTTGGCTGACTCTGACTTGCTGGTCTGCGTCTGAGCCGATGTGGCGACGGTCGAAAACTCAGTGATGACGACCGTGAGCACATCTCCGGTCGCTACGGCGTGGCGATCCGCATAGAACGATCGCGTCTCGGCCTGCGCGACGCCGGACAGAAGAACCGCTGCCAGCATCCAGGCACGCGTGCCCCTCGAGCCCATCACAAGGAGGCTATTCACGGATGGTCACCTCTCCCGCGCCGCTCACGACGGCGCGGAACACTGTTTTCGTCCCCGGCTTGCGGACACTCAGCGCATCGCCCACAGCACCATCGGACTGCGCGATGCCTCGCGTGGTGAGCTGCAGGCGCGTGCCGACGTAGCGCACCGTCACTTCATCGCCCCGCGCTACGGGCGGCCGCGCTTCCACAGCATTCGCACACACGATCTCGTTCGCGTGCAAAGCTCTGGTGGCGCGCGCACCTTGCAGAAGAGCAGCTGTGGTGATGGGCTCGCAGGCGGCGGCAAGCACATCCATTTCGGACTCGAGCGTCGCGTGCGCTTCGAAAGACTCGCCCGCCGCGATGGCGCGTGCGGTGCGCAGCACACGCTGGAAGCCCTCCACCGCATACCAGTACACGTGCCGCCCCACCCGCACCGCACTGCGCGAGCCCAGCCGGACGATGCCCGGCACGTCGGCTTCCGCCGGCACGCTCGCCGCGAACGGCTTGATGTTCCATCGCACCACATCCGGATAGCGCTGCTTCAGGCTCTCGCGGAGCACGCCATCGACGTCCGCCGCGCCGGCGGCTGCGCCGGCCAGACAGAGCGCGAGAGCTGCTGACAGTGCGACGGGCATCGTTCAGGTCCGGTAGAGGCTGTTGGTGATCGCCATCATCTGATCGGCGGCCTGGATCACGCGCCCGTTCAGCTCGAAGGCGCGCTGCGCGAGCATCATCGAGACGAGCTCATCGACGAGCTGCACGTTCGAGGACTCGAGGTAACCTTGGCGCAGCGCGCCCCGGCCTTCGGTGGACGGCGCGCCAGCCCGTGCCGCACCCGAATCCGGCGTGGCGACGAAGAGATTCGCGCCCACGGCCTGCAGTCCCGCGGCATTGGCGAACGTGACGAGCTCGATGTGGCCGGCGTCCACCGGCTGCGTGTCCCCGTCCACCGTGGCAAGCACTTGTCCGTCCGCGGCAATCCGGATCTGCTTCGTGTCCGGAGGAAGCTGGATGCTGCCGGCGAGCGGCGTGCCGTCCGCCACCGCCAGCGCGCCATCCGCATTCACCTTGAGTGCTCCCGCACGCGTGTAGGCGGGCGTGCCATCCGGCCGCACCACTTCGAGGAAGCCTGCACCATCGATGGCCACATCGAGCTGGCCCGAGGTCTGCTTGAGCTCGCCACCGCCGGTCGAGGTGCTCACTTGCGCGAGGGTGCCGGCGCCGTGCACGGCCGGCGTCGGCGATTCGGCGGCGAGACTCGGATCGGTGGATGTGGGAGCCACCGCCGCGGTCACCGCCGCGAACGACACGACGTTGCGATGAAAACCCACCGTGTTGAGGTTCGCCACGTTGTTGGCGATGGTGTCCACCTGGGACTGCTGCGCGCGCATGCCGGTGGCGCCGATATAGAGTGCGTCGAACATTTGCTTTGGCTCCCGTTCAGACTCTGCCGAGTGTCTTGATCGCATCGTCGACCATGCCGTCGTAGCCCCGCTCGAAACGCTGCGCGGCCTCGAACCGGCGCATCACTTCGAGCATCTGGACCATTTCGTTCACCGATTCGACGTTGGAGGTCTCGAGGAATCCCTGGCGCACGAGCGAGGCGCTCGACTCGAGGGGCTGCTCGCCGTTGCCCGTCACGTACGTCGATTCGCCGGCCGGCTGCAGCGGGGTTTCGGCGGGCACCTCGACGAGCCGCAGTCGATCGATGACCGTGTCGCCGACCCGCACCGTCCCGTCGGCGCTGATGGCAGGCGTTGCGCCGTCCACATGAATGGGGCCCCGCGTGCCGAGCACCGGGTCGCCCTGGTGCGTGACGATCTGGCCGTTGCCGTCCAGATGGAAATCCCCGCGACGCGTGAGCACCTCGCCGTGGCTCGTGCCGATCACGAAGAAGCCCGTGCCTTCGATGGCCACGTTCAGCGATTCGCCGGTGCTGCGCAGTGTGCCGGCGCGGCGGTCGATTGCCGACTGCGCCTGCGGCACACCGGCGCCGTCCGCCGCGTCGGCGAAACTCGCCCGCTGGAGCGCAATCTCGCGCCGATACGCCGGGTTCTGTGCGTTCGCGATGTTCAGAGAGATGGTGCGCAGGGACTCGGCGTCCGCATGCATGGCCGCGCTGATCGCTGCAACCGTGTCGTTCACTTGCGTGCCTCCAATGTTTTTCGATCCACGTAGAGCACATGGGCCAGCAGTGCCGCCATGACGGGGAACAGCTCCTTGCCGACCGCGGCGTCGATCGGCACGCGGTACAGCTGCTCCACCAGCTCCGCATCGCGCACCACCGCCACCTCCTCACCCGCGCGGGCCACGGCGAGCATGGCCTCGGCCGCATCGCCACTGCCCTTCAGCACGACGATCGGCGCCTTCTCACCCGGCTCGTAACTCACTCCGACGACCCGAGTGGTGGCCATCAGAACACCAGGTCCACGGTGCCGGCCGACAGCACGTGATCGATGATGTTGCGGGCGGCGCCAGGGGGCTGTGCGTCGAGGTCATAGCCGATGCCTTCGACGTTCCAGCCGAGCCGGCCGGCGAGCTGGCGCACTTCTTCCTGGTAGCATGCGAGCTGCGCTGCACCCTGCGGGGACTGCCCGGAAATATTGATGAGCAGACGGTTGTCGAGCGCCCGTGCTTCGATGCGCACCTGCCCGAACGACTGCGTCTGCAACGTCATCACGAGACGGCGGACGGGCGAACGGCCCTCCGTATCCGGCCGCTGCTGCATCACCACGAGATCGAGCTCGACCAGCTCGCCGGCAACGATCACGGGCAGCGTGCCGTAGCGGTAGCCAATGTTGCCGCCATCCTGCAGGTTGAGCAGCCAGCGGGAGAGCTCTCCGGGATTCGATGAATCCCCGCCATCGTCGTCTGCGCCGAATGGCGGCGGCGGAGTGGGGCCCGAGGAAACCTCGGTGGGCATCGCATCGGCCACCAACGATGCCAGCTGCATCGTGCTGCCGTCATCGCCACTGGCGGCCCCATCGACGAGCGTGGAAACGTTGCGCGGAAAGCCGCGCCAGACACCCGGCATGCCGCCATCCAGCTGCGCCGCGTGCAGCGCTTCGAGTGAGGGTCGCGTGATCGGAACGCCGAGCTTCGCGAGATACAGGCCGGCGAAGGCCATCGCAGTGGGATCTGTCGCGCCCCCGACCGCGCGCTCGAGTTGTGCGTGGCTCTCCGGAGCCAGTTGAACGCGGTAACGAGCCGCAAGCTCTGCGACCAGCGTGGCAGGCGGCGCGGCTGCCGCGCCAGGCGCATCGTCCACCCGCGCGTCCGCGCCGGACGACGCTTGCGCCGTGTCGAGGTAGCGCAACTCCAGCTTGTCACCCACGGCGACGACCACCGCGCGAATGCGGCCGCCCACCGCGAGCGGCACCGAGCTCTCCATGGTGTGCTGGCTGCCGCCGAGCGACACCTGATAGTTCATCGCATCCAGACGCCGGGCGACGTTCAGCTCTATTTCCTGACCTACGCGCAGACGCGCGAAGCGGTCATGATGCGGCCCGTGTTCGGTATCGCGATTGCCGGAGCGCGCGAGATGAATGTGACCGCTGACGTGCGCGACGGTCATATTTTCACTACACCGAAGCCGCGCAGGCTCACGTGGCTTGGGATCTCACTGAGGGAGAGCACGGAGAGCTGCGGCACGAGGCGTTCTGTGAAGCGCCGTACGTGCCGCCTCAGATTGGGCGCACACAACAGCACCGGCCGCAGATTGCCGCGCGTCATGCGCTCGACCTCTTCCGAGAGGCGGCGCAACAGCTGCTCTGCAAAGCGCGGCTCGAGGAGGAGCGTCGGCTTGTCCTCTACCGAGCGCAACGCACCCGCGAACGATTGCTCGACGCTCGAATCGAACGTGAGCACCTGCATCTGGCCGCGCGAATCCGCGAGCTGCTGGCAGATGACGGAGCCCAGCCGCTCGCGGACCTGCTCCGTGAGCAGCTCAGGCTCTTTCTGCCGCACTCCGCAGTCGGCCAGCACTTCGAGGATCACCTCGAGATTGCGAATGGGCACCCGCTCTTTCACGAGGCACTGGAGCACGCGCTGCACGTCACCATAAGCGAGGATCTTCGGAACCAGCTCGTCGAGCAGGCTGGGCTGCGACTCGCGCACTCGCGCGAGCAGGCGCTCCGTCTCCGCGCGCGTGATGAGGTTGTGCGCGTTCTGGCGCAGTATTTCGGACAGATGCGTCACGAACACCGTGCTCGAATCCACCACGGTGTAGCCGCCCGCCTTCGCAGCCGCGCGGCTGTCCTGCGCAATCCACGTCGCCGGCAGCCCGTAGGCGGGATCGGTAGCGGCAACCCCTTCGAGCGTCGATCGACCGCCGCCCGGGTTGATGGCCAGCACGCGATCCGGCTGCACCTCGCCCTCCGCGATGCGAGTGCCGAAGAGGCGGATCTCATACTTGTTCGGCGCCTGCCGTTTGTCGTCCCGCACGCGAACCGGCGGCAGCACCACGCCCATGTCGAGGGCGTACTGCTTGCGGATGGAGGCGAGCTTCTCCGCGAGAATCGCGCCATCCTCGCCCAACAGGGGAATGAGCCCGCTGCCGATGGTCACCTCGACCGGGTCCACCTTCAGCGTCTGGTACAGCTCATCGGCGGGCTCTTTGGCCGCGACCTTCGCGTCCGCCCGTGCCGCCGCGTCCGCCGCCGGACGCTTGAGCGCATACCAGAACAGCGCCACCGCGCCGCACGTCAGCACCATGACCGGCAGCACCGGAATGCCCGGCAGCATGCCCAGCGCGACCAGCACGCACGCCACGATGGCGATGGTGCGCGGATGCGCGAGAATCTGCCGCGACACTTCGGCACCGAGTCGCGCATCGGAGGCCGCGCGGGTGACGATGATGCCGGTGCCAGTAGCAATGACGAGCGCCGGCACCTGAGTCACGATGCCGTCGCCCACCGTGAGCAGCGTGTACGTCTGCAGCGCTTCACCCCAGCTCATGCCCTTCTGCGCCACGCCAATCGCCAGCCCGCCGATGATGTCGACCAGGATGATGATGATGCCGGCGATCGCATCGCCTTTCACGAAGCGGCTGGCGCCATCCATGGCACCATAGAAATTCGCTTCCTTCTCGATGTTCCGGCGCCGCTCGCGCGCCTCGTCCTGGTCGATGAGCCCCATGTTGAGGTCCGCATCGATGCTCATCTGCTTGCCCGGCATGCCATCGAGCGTGAACCGCGCCGCCACTTCCGCCACGCGCTGCGCGCCATTGGTGACCACCACGTACTGAACGACGATGAGCACCACGAACACGATGAGCCCGATCACGTAGTTACCGCCCACCGCGTGATTGCCGATGGACGCGATCACCTGCCCCGCATTCGCATCGCCCAGGATCAGGCGCGTCGCCGCCACGTTCAGCCCGAGGCGGAACAGCGTGGCGACCAGGAGCAGCGAGGGAAACGTGGAGAACTCCAGTGGCCGCAGCATGTAGAACGTGAGCAGCAGGATCAGGAGCGCGAAGGAGAAATTCGCGATGAGCAGCAGGTCCAGCAGCGCTGCCGGGATCGGCGCGAACAACACCACCAGGATGCCGGCCAGCAGGAGCACCAGCGCAAGCTCGCTGCGCTCACCGAATACCCTGGTGAACCAGGCGTTCATCGGCCCACCTCGTAGCGGCCCGCTCGCCGGCGCTGCGCTTCGAGATCGGCATACGTGCGCGCCACGTCGAGGAACGCGTCCGGAGGAATCGGCTGATCGAGCTGGCCGCGGCGGAACAGGTGGCGGGCGAGCTTGCGGCGCTCGTACACCGGCACGCCGTGCTGGCGCGCAATGGCGCGCATCTCCAGCGCCCAGGCATCCGCACCCTTCGCGATGACGTGCGGCGCTGCCATTTCGCCGCGTGCGTAACGCAGCGCCACCGCGAAATGCTCCGGGTTGGTGATAAGCACGTCTGCCTCGGGTACCCGGCCGAGCGAGCGTGCTTGCTTCAGGTTCTCCCGCTGCAATTCGCGGATCTTCGCGCGGATGAGCGGGTCGCCCTCGCGGCGCTTGACCTCTTCCTTGAGCTCGCGCCGGCTCATCATCATCTGCTTGCCGAACTGCCAGCGTGTGTAGGCGAGATCGAGCAGCGCCACTACCAGCAGCGCGAGACCGAGCCGCAGCAGCAGCGCGCCGGTGTTGCGGGCAAAGGCCGACACCTGTCCCTGCACTCCCTCGAATGCGGCTCCCGTGATGCCTGGCCAGGCGGCTACGAAGAATCCGTACAGCAGGGCGCTGAAGAGCCCGAGCTTCACGAGCGTCTTGAATACCTCGAACAGCATCCGCTTGCTGAAGATGCGCTTGAAGCCCGCGACGGGATTGATGCGCTCGAACTTCGGCTTCAGGGGCACGAACGAGAAAACCGGCCCGGTCTGGATGAGGTTGGCGAGCGCGGCGAACACGGCCGCGAACAGGATGAGCGGCGCAATGATGCTCGCCACGGCCATGAGCACGCCGCCGAGCCAGCCCGCCTCGCCCGGCCCCTCGAACCTGAGCTCGCCGGCCGTGCGCATGAGCCAGGCGGAGAGATCCGCGAAACGCACGGCGATGGTGCCGCCGCTGATCACGAGAACGAGCAGCACCCCGCACACGACCACGAACGAATTGAAGTCGAGGCTCTTCGCCACCTGCCCCTGTTTGCGTGCCTCGGCAAGCTTGAAGGGTGTCGCGTTCTCCGTGCGATTCTGTTCCTGCTCGGCCATGTCACTGCGCGACGGCGCCCTCCCAGTAACGAAAGGTGTCGCCAAACAGGGTTTCGAGCAGCGGACCGGCGACACGGATCGTAGCGGCGAGCGTCACGAGCCCGAGCACGATCTTCACGGCGAAGCTCAGCACGAACACGTTGAGCAGCGGCATGCTGCGTGCAAGCACCGCCATGGAGATGTCGATCAGCAGAAGTACGATCATCACGGGCGCCGCGAGCGCTACGCCGAACGTGAACATCACACCGGACTGCCGCAGCACCGCCTCCCAGTCCGGGGAGTAGAGCAGCGTGCCGGGCGGCACACTGCGCACCGACAGGGCGAGCGCCTGGATGAGCGCGTGATGGCCGTTCAGCGCGAGGAACACGGCGATGGCGGTGAGCCCGAACAGCGTGCCCAGCAGTGATGCGAAACGCTGTGTGCTCGGATTGAGCACCGCCGCGATACCGAAACCCATCTGCACGTCGAGCACTCCGCCGGCGACCTGCGTGGCCGCGTAGGCCGCGAGGAAGCCGAGTGACAGGCTCGCTCCGATCAGCACTTCGGTGCACGACGCCGCGAGGAGCTGCCCGAGCGAATCGATGGCCACCGGTGCGGCCGGCAGCGCGGCCACGAGGATCAGCGCGAGCCCGAACGCGATGATGACGCGCGTCGGACCCGGCACGGCCGCCGGTCCGAACACCGGTGCCAGCGCCGTCGCGGAAGCGACGCGCAGGGAGACCAGCAGGGTGGCCAGCAGCCACCCGATTTGTACGCGCAGGATCATCGCGTAGAGGCTCTCGGTGTGTAGTGATCCGGCGCCGGCCGGATCGGATTTTCGTTCCTG
>FTED01000801.1_pt1 | contig 15181 bp, 13 predicted proteins | sample 1640121 | NCBI WGS metagenome assembly FTED01 (sample SAMEA3914816, study PRJEB12502) | metagenome | biome: forest; material: soil | place: USA | collected 2011-09-16 | depth 0.3 m
GCGCGAGCCTGCGCGACAAGCTTGCGCGCCACATCGAGCAGCTCCGGCTCGTGGAGCGACTTGCCGACGTTGACGCCGGTTGCCGCGAGGAACGTGTTCGCGATGCCGCCACCGACGATGAGCAGGTCGACTTTCGCAACGAGCGCCTCGAGCACCGTCAGCTTGGTAGACACCTTGGATCCGGCCACGATGGCCGCCAGCGGCCGCGTGGGTTTCTCGAGCGCGCGCTCGAGCGCATTGAGCTCTCCGACCAACAGCGGTCCCGCGCAGGCGATCCTGGCGAACCTCGCGACACCGTGAGTGCTTGCCTCGGCGCGATGCGCCGTGCCGAACGCATCCATGACGAACACATCGCACAGCGCTGCCATGCGACGCGCGAGCTCCTCCTTGTCCTTCTTCTCGCCCCTGTTGAAACGCACGTTCTCGCACAGCACGGCGTTCCCGGGCGCGCAGTCGACACCCTCGAGCCAGTCCTTGCGCAATGGCACGGGCTGTCCGAGCAGCTCGGACAGCCGCGCCGCCACCGGCGCCAGCGAGAACTGCTCATCGTGCACACCCTCCTCCGGACGCCCCAGATGAGACAGGATGAACACCTTTGCGTGCTGGTCGAGCGCGTAACGGATCGTCGGGAGCGATGCACGGATCCGCGCATCGCTCGTGACCGCGCCATCCTGCACCGGCACATTCAGATCCTCCCTGATCAGGACGCGCCTCCCATGCAGGTCCGTATCCATCATCTGCAGGAGTCTTCTCACGGGCAGCGCCTAAGGGTTCAACGGGGTCGAGGCGACCCCGTACAAATAGCGGCGCTGCGCGCCGGTGAGAACACATCTTGTCACAGAACGTTGTGTCATGAGGCCTGCGACCAGGCCACCGTCGTGTCGAGCATGCGGTTCGAGAAGCCCCATTCGTTGTCGTACCACGCGCACACCTTGACGAGCGTGCCGTCGATGATCTTGGTCAAGGTCGCATCGTACGTGGCCGAATGCGCGTCATGGTTGAAATCCACGGACACGAGAGGCCCGTCGTTGTAGGCAATGATGCCCTTCATCGAACCGGCGACGGCCTCGCGCAGCGTCTTGTTGACCTCCTCGACCGTCGTCGAGCGCTTGGCGGTGAATGTGAGGTCCACGAGCGAAACGTTGATGGTGGGCACGCGAACCGCGAAGCCGTCGAGCTTCCCCTTCAGCTCCGGCAGCACCAGGCCGACGGCCGCGGCCGCGCCGGTCTTGGTCGGAATCTGCGACATCGTCGCGGAGCGCGCCCGCCGCAGGTCGGAGTGATACACGTCCGTGAGCACCTGATCGTTCGTGTAGGCATGGATCGTCGTCATGATGCCGGCGGCAATACCGACCTTGTCGTGCAGCACCTTCGCAATCGGCGCGAGGCAGTTCGTCGTACACGAGGCATTGGAGATGACGCTGTAGCCGCTCTTGAGGACATGGTGGTTCACGCCGTACACGATCGTCGCGTCCACGTCCTCGGCTCCGGGCGCGGAAAGCACGACCTTCTTCGCTCCGCCCCTGATGTGCGCGCCGGCCTTCGCCTTGCTGGTGAACAGTCCCGTGCACTCGAGCACGAATTCCACACCGAGCTGGCCCCAAGGGAGCTTGCCCGGATCGCGCTCGGCGAGCACGCGGATGCGCGTGTCGTTGACCACCATGGAATCCCCGTCCACCTTCACTTCGCCGGGAAATTTCCCGTGCACCGTGTCGTACCGGGTCAGGTGGGCGTTGGTGTTCGCATCGCCCAGATCGTTGATGGCCACGATCTGGATTTCCTGCGTGCGCTGCGTCTCGAAGAGTGCGCGCAGGATGTTGCGCCCGATCCGGCCGTACCCGTTGATCCCCACCTTGATTGGCATACTTTCCTCTTGACCTCTCATCTCGTCAGCAGCTGTTCGATTTCGTGCGCGACATTATCGGCCGTGAAGCCAAAGTGTGGAAACACATCCTCGGCCTTCCCGGAAGCGCCGAATCGGTCGATTCCGAGCACGCGGCCCTCACTCCCGACGTAGCGCCACCAGGTCTGCGTCGCCGCGGCTTCGACGGCGAGCCGGCGAGCCACGGCGCGTGGCAGGACGGACTCACGATAGGCCGCATCCTGGGCATCGAATGCATCAGTGCAGGGCACCGACACCAGTCGGATGTGCCGTCCGCGCGAATTCAGTGCGCTGACCGCCTGCACGGCGATGCCGACCTCCGATCCGGTCGCAAGCACGATGCATTCCGGGGTACCGGTGCTGTCGATGAGCACGTACCCTCCCCGGCGGATGTTGGCGCGTTGTGCCTCGCTCCGCGGCTGCTGCGGCAGAGCCTGGCGCGTGAGGGCGAGAGCGGTCGGGCCGTTGTGGCGCTCCAGGGCTGCCACCCAGGCGACGGCAGTCTCCGCGGCATCGCACGGCCGCCACAGACTGAGATTCGGCATCGCCCTCAGGCTCGGCAGGTGCTCGATGGGCTGGTGCGTGGGTCCGTCTTCGCCGAGACCGATCGAGTCGTGCGTGTAGACCAGGATGACGCGTATGTGCATGAGCGCGGCGAGCCGCACCGCGTTGCGGGCATAGTCCGAGAACACGAGGAACGTGCCACCATAGGGAATGAATCCGCCGTGCAGCGTCATGCCGTTCATCATGGCGTGCATGCCGAATTCACGCACACCGTATTCAATGTAGTTGCCGCTCGCGTCGGCGCCGGTGATCACACGCGAGCTCTTGGTCAGCGTATTGTTCGAGCCGGTCAGATCCGCCGAGCCGCCGATGAATTCCGGCAAGCCGGGCGCGAGCACATTCAACACAGCTTGCGAGGACTGCCGGGAGGCCTGCGGCGCCGTCTGCTGCAAACCTGCACGCTGCGCCTGCAGCGCGGCTTCGCTCCAGTTCGCGGGCAGCTCACCGCGCGTGCGGCGCTCGAACTCCCGCGCGAGATCCGGATACGCCGCGCGGTAGCGCGCGAGCAGCTCCTGCCAGCGCGCCTCGGCCGCGGCTCCCTGCTCACGCCGATCCCATTCGGCGCGCAACGTCTGCGGAATCTCGAATGGCGGATACGCCCATCCGAGCGCCTTGCGGGCGGCGGCGACTTCGTCCGCGCCGAGCGCTTCGCCATGCGTCGCCTTGGTGCCCTGCTTGTTCGGCGCACCGTAACCGATGATGGTCTTGCAGCAGATGAGCGAGGGTCGGTGCGTTTCTGCACGCGCCTCGCGAATGGCTGCCGCGACGGCATCCGAGTTGTGCCCGTCGACGTTCGCGACGACGTGCCACCGGTAGGCCTCGAAGCGCTTCGGGGTATCGTCCGTGAACCAGCCCTCGACTCTCCCGTCGATCGAGATGCCGTTGTCATCGTAGAAGCCAATGAGCTTGCCCAACGCCATCGTCCCGGCAAACGAACAGGCTTCGTGGGAGACCCCCTCCATCAGGCACCCGTCGCCCATGAAAACATAGGTGTGATGGTTGACCACCTCGAGCCCGGGGCGATTGAACTGCGCGGCGAGCATTTTTTCGGCGAGCGCCATGCCGACGGCGTTCGCGAGCCCCTGGCCGAGCGGCCCGGTGGTCGTTTCGATGCCGAGCGCCGGCTCGTGCTCGGGGTGACCCGCCGTGCGCGCACCGAGCTGGCGGAAGTGTTTGAGCTCATCGAGCGCGAGCGGGTAACCCGTGAGGTACAGAAGCGAGTAGAGCAGCATCGAGGCGTGACCGTTCGAGAGCACGAAGCGGTCGCGGTCGGGCCATTGCGGATTCCCCGGGTTGTGCTTGAGGAAATCCCGCCACAGTACTTCGGCGATGTCCGCCAGACCCATGGGGGCCCCGGGGTGCCCGGAGTTCGCGCGCTGGACAGCGTCCATGGCGAGAGCGCGGATGGCATTGGCAAGTTCGCGGCGTGTGGTCATCTCGGTGGTGCTGTCTGAGGGTGCGCGGGGCGAGGTGGATACTTGTCTGTTGCTCTATTGCGTCGGTTGCGGGGTCCGCTTGCGGGCGCGGCGTCGAAAAAGGGGCGCGCATTTTCCACCAGAGGGCCCCCGGGCGGCAATCTAAAGTATCTTCACTCTTGCTTCACTCTTGTCTTGCTTCACTCTTGCGGCGCGTTTCGCGCCTGGCATTGGGCGCGGACCCCGGACGTCCCGGAGGAAACTCGGGCGTCGCTGGGGAGCGACGCGCCGCCACGGCGCACGCTTGCCGCGCCCACAGGTAATGTCTCTAGGGGCGACAGGCGACGCCCGCGAGCGCCGCGCGTTGGAGACGCGGTTCTCATCCGCGCCCGCAGGGTGTGCGCGGCTCGTGGTCAGCTTCGCATTATGTGACGGCGCCGGTGAGGACCGCGTCAATTTCAGGCGTTGCGGGTGTTTCGCCTTGATCCAGTTCACTCAGAGGGGGATAGGGCTTCTGCTACGATTTCGATCAGCGGCCGGCTCCATCAGGAACTCGAGCGCCGCAGTTGTAGTCTGTTCGAGGAGCGTCGTCGACGTCGCGATCATGAGCGTCCTGCGTCTGGTTCAATTCACGGATCCGCATCTGTACGGCAGCGAAACCGAGTCGCTCCGTGGCGTGCAGACGTTGCCCGCGCTCGTGCGCACCCTGTCGCTGGCGCAGGCGCGGGATTGGCCCGTGGATGCGGTGCTGGTCACCGGTGACATCGTTCAGGACGACGCAGGCGGCTATGCACATTTCCGCCGGCTCTTCAGTACCCTCGGCGTCCCCGTGCTGTGTCTGCCCGGTAACCATGACGAGCCGGAGACGCTGCGGCGCGAGCTGAGCAGCAAGCCGTTCGTCGCCGACGGATTCGTCGACATGGGCGCGTGGCGCATCGTGCTCCTCGACAGTTGCCTGCCGGGCTCCGCACGAGGGCGCCTGGCCGCGCGGGCGCTCGCCGGACTCGATGCAGCGCTCGCCTCCGCTGCAGGCCGTCACGTGCTCGTATGCCTGCATCACCACCCGGTCGCCATGTCCAGCCGGTGGCTCGACCAGGTGGGGCTGGAAAACGCTGACGAGTTCTTCGCCACGATCGACTGTCATCGCAATGTGCGGGCCATCGTGTGGGGCCACGTGCACCAGAATTTCGATGGCCTGCGCAAGAATGTGCGGCTGCTGGCGACACCCTCGACGTGCGCGCAGTTCGCGCCACGCACGGATGAATTTGCGGTGGACGCGCGGCCGCCCGCTTATCGCACTTTGGAGCTGCACCCAGACGGCACCCTGATGACTGATGTGGTATGGGTGGACCCATGCGCAGCTGGCTCCTCCTCGTCGGTCTGCTCGGCAGCCTGAGCGCTCACGCCGACGCCCCCGTGTGGGCGATTCGCGGGGCTCACAACACCGTTTATCTTGCCGGTTCCGTCCATCTGCTCAAGGCCGACGACGCGCAGCTCCCCGCGGCGTTCGATCGCGCCTACGCCGGCGCCTCCGCGCTCGTCATGGAAATCGACCTCGATGATCTGAGCCCGCTCGATGCGCAGGGCTGGATGCTCGAGCATGGTGTGTTGCCTGAAGACAAGACCCTCCGCGCAACCCTCGGTGAGGCCCGCTACCGCCGGGTCAGTGAGGAATCGCAGCGGCTGGGACTGCCGCTCGAGGGAGTCGCACAATTCAAGCCATGGGCCCTCGCGCTGACGCTGACCGAGCTCGAATACGTGCATCTGGGCTTCGACCCCGAGCAGGGGGTCGAGAAGCAACTGCAACGACGCGCGCACGCGGATCACAAGCCGATCAGCGGGCTCGAGACCCTGCAGGAGCAGCTGGGAATGCTCGATGGCCTCTCCTACGACGATCAGGCGCGCTTTCTGGATCTTGCGGTCGATGAGACCCAAGACATGGCGGCCGAGACCGCGGGGCTCATGAGCGCCTGGCGTGCCGGCAACACGGCGAAACTGGCCGCGCTCCTGACCGAGGAGTACCGGACGTTCCCTGCGCTGTACCGCACCTTGGTGTCGGACCGGAATCGTCGCTGGATGCCGCAGCTCGAGCGGCTCCTGCACGCTGACACCGACTACCTCGTCGTCGTCGGCGCGCTGCATCTGGTGGGGAGCGGGGGGCTCCTGGAGCTGGCGAAATCGAAAGGCTTCGAGCCACGACAGATGCAGTGATCAGCCGCGAGCGGCTTAAGTTCGTGAATAATCCGGTCATGCGACCGCTGGTCATGAGGTGTGGCGCGTTCGGGGACATGGTGCTGCTGACCGCACTCCTGCGACAGCTGCACGCACGCTTTGGCTCGCCTGTGGATGTCGTGTCGTCGGGTGCGTGGACTGCGCCGCTCCTCGAGGGACAGCCGGGCGTTGGCGAGCTATTCATCATCGGCAGTCGCAAGTCGCCCTTCTGGCTCAGTCCTCGTCAGCGCGCACTCGTGAGATGGCTGCGCGCCCGTGGCGCGGGACCGACGTGGTACTGCGATTCCGGCGCGGGGCGCGAGCTGCTGCGCCGCGGCGGCATTCCGGATGCGTACGTGTGCGACGCCCGCGCATTTCCCGGCATGCCGGGGGAACACTTCGTGGATCGCTGGATTCGAATCGCGCAGCTCACGCCCGCTGCGTTCGAAGGCCGGCTGCCGGCTGCAGAGGTCATCGTGCCGAATGGTGCGGCGATCCAGATCGAGGCGGCCGCGCGCACGGCACTCGATGCATGGCTCGCCCGGCGCGGTCTCGCCGGCCGGCCGCTGATTCTGATTCAGGCTGGCAACAAGCGCACGATGCGCCCCGGCTCGCGGCGCCGGGCCAGCAACACCAAGTATTGGCCTGAGGAGCGCTGGGGTACGGTCATTCGCGCGCTGCGCGCCGAGCGTCCCGACCATGCGATCGTGCTGCTCGGTTCACCGGAGGAATACGCGCTCAACACCGAGATTGCACGGCTCTCGCAGGCGAACGACGTCCACAACGTAGCGGACGACTTGCCCATTGCAGTGCTGTTGCCGCTTCTCGAGCGCGCTACGAGCATCGTATCGGTGGACACCGGTCCCGCGCACGCCGCGGCGGCGCTCGGATGCCCGACGGTGGCGCTGTTTGGTGCCTCCGATCCGCTGCTGTATCGCCCCGGCGGCGCGCATACGCCTGCGCTCGTGCTGACGGGCCAGATCGACGGGCAACCCAACATGCTGGGAATCGAGCCGGAAACTGTCATCAACGCGTGGCGGCAGATGGCCCATCCCGCGGTATCGCAAGCCGCTCGATGGCGCTGAGGGCGAGGTCCATGCCGTTGCCGAAGTGCGCATCGACCAGGCGCGCGACCAGGGCATCGCGCATGGATTCGTCCTGCAACAGTGCAACTGCGGTCTGCTCGAGATCGTCCGCGTCCAGATGGGCGCGCAGCGCGAGGCCCGCTTGCACACAGCGATTGATGCGATGGGCCTGATCACCTGCGATCGGCACCCCGATGCAGGGACGCCCGCACGCAATGGCCTGCAGGAGCGTATCGCCGCCGTTGGAAATGACCAGGCGCGCTCCGCGGATGAGCTCCGCAAGCATGGCCATCGGCATGCGCGGCGCGATCCGCAGCAGATCCGCCGACGCCGGCGCGGCTACACCGACGAGAACCGTCTGGAAACCGCGCACCGCGAGCCGGCGAGCGGCCTCGGCAACCTTCTGCGGTGCGTGCTCGGCGCCCGGATGGTCGGTGCCGCCTCCGGGCACGGTCAGAACGTAGGCACCGGGATGCACGCAGAACTGCGCCATGACGGCTGCGGACAGGCTCGAATCGGGCGGTGGCAACACGGTGTCGAGGAATTGCACCCGCGGTCGCCCGAGCAGTCGCAGTTTCATTCGCTCGACGGGCCCTGGCGCGCCGGCGATGAATGACGGATAGGCAATCCAGTGCTCGTCGAGCATCCGCATCGCACTGAGCCGGAAAGCCTTGCGTCGCTGACGTCTCCGCGAGCTCACGAAGACGACGCGAGCACCGCTGTTCGAGGCAGCACGCAACTGCGCAGTACGGCCCGCGTTGTCGAATATCACCAGCGTGGGACGGAAGCTCCGGATGAGCTCGATGACCTCGGTGGAATGGAATGTGGGCGAGGATGGCAGGAGCGTCGCCGGAAACGGCGTCTCGGCGGCGTAGGGCGCGCCGCGGCTCAACGCAAAGTGAATCTGCAGGTCCGGCCAACGTTGGGCGGCTGCGGTCGCGAGCGCCAGCGAGCGGGCGTACTCGCCCATGCCGCGCGGCCCCGACACCGGAACGAACAACACACGTCCGTGCAACTCGCTCATGCTCTTCTCACGGGCTGCGCCCGGGAAGGAAGCATACATCCTTATGCGGGCGGGACCTGAGCGGGGCTGAAACGATCGTGCGTCGCGCGCTCCGCCGGCGCCATCAGCCCGAGCTTCTCGAGGCGTGCCTCGATACCGCGCAGCGTGCGCCCGTGTCTGGCGGCGACCTCGGCAAGATTTTCGCCGGATTGGTACGACGTGATTAGGGCATTCTGCTCCTCAGCGCTCCAGGCTCGCCCGACATTCCGTGGCAGCTGCGCGCGGCGCGTGGCACGCGCGGCGCCGGCCTCGAGCGCAGAGACGCCAGCGAGGAGCGCACGCAGCACTTCGGCCCGCTGCAGGATCGTGCCGGAGGGAAGCTCGGTGCCATCGAAGGGGTCGACACCCTGGACCAGACACTGAAGAATCTGCCTCGCGCGTTGCTCGTGCATGGGCGACATCCGGAAGTCTGCGGCCGATTGCCGAGACGCGATTGTCCGATGCACCTCGTACGGGGAGGCAGCTGCAAACCTGCGGTGTTTGGCCAGATTTGCACGCGCTCGCGGACACACGCGCCTCGGCGCCACCTGGAAAAAGCAAGAGCCTCCCAGGCGGCGCGCCTGCAGATACACTCGACACATGCGCGCATTCGCCTCGTTCCTTGGATTGATCCTGCTGGGTCTCGCAGCCATCGCGGCGCTCGGCTATCCAGCCTGGCTCCTGCTGCATCCGTATTTCGATTTTCCGTTCCACCGTATCGCGACGCGCCTCGGTGAACTCGTACTGGTCATCGGCTTGGCCGTGTTCGCCCGTCGGCTCGGCATCGCCAATCGGATCACCCTGGGGTATGACCTCCCGTTACGGACGTTTCTGCGTGAAATGCTCATGGCTCTCGCGCTCGGCGCTGCCGTGATGCTGCCGGTGGTTGCGGCCATGCTGGTCTTCGGCCTGCGCGACTGGAATGACGGTGTACCCCCCGACCCCGCCGCGCTCGCGCGAATTGCGTTGCAGGGGTTTCTGACGGGTGTCGTCGTTGCGCTCATCGAAGAAACACTCATGCGAGGGGTACTGTTCAGCGCGATCGCAAGGGAGTCTGGCGAGCGGGTTGCAATCGTGCTCACGGCACTGGTGTACTCAGCAAGCCACTTCTTCGCGCGCTATCACATCGCGCCGGAGGCGGTCTCGTGGTCGAGCGGGCTCGATCTGCTCTCCGGGACGCTCCACGTGTTCACCGATCCAGTCGGAATCGCAGATGCATTCCTGTGCCTGTTCGCCGTCGGCATTCTGCTAGGTGCGGTCCGCGCGGCCACCGGGAACATCGCCGCATGCATTGGACTACACGCGGGCTGGGTATGGGTCATCACTTTCGTGCGGGAGACCTCGCACCCGAACGCGGGACATCCCCTCCACTTCCTGCTCAGCACCTTCGATGGAGTCGTCGGCTGGATGGTGCTGGCGTGGACGGCGGTGATCGGGTTCGTCCTGCATCGGATCTACGCGCGCAGGGGCGCGGCCCTCACTCTTCCACGCGCCGGATCAGCGGGCTGAGCCGCGCGAGGCGCGCGATCGGATCGCTGAGCTCCAGGCACTGTTGCTTGTCGGAGAGATTGAGCGGGAGCATCTCGGCAAGCCGCCAACCCACCCACGACGCGTCGTCGAATCGCTTCGGCACGGCCCGGTACAGGTCGCCGAGCTCCGGCAGCACTTTGCGCAGAATCTGTCCAAGATGCTGATATTCGCCCGGCAGCTCCGTTGCCGGCTCCTCAGCTGTCCACTCGATCTCTCCGAGGTTGAGCCCATCGGGCTGCACGCGCCGGCTGAGCACCCGAAACTTCCGTTCGCCGATGCAGCTGATCCCGAGCAACCCATCCGGCAGCTGATCGAAATCGACGATCCGCGCACTCGTACCCACGTCCGCCGTGCTGGTCACGGCGCCCACCTCCGCACCCGCGCGGATCAGTATCACCCCAAATGCGCTTTCCTCGCGCATGCAGTGGCGCACCATGTCCACATAACGGCGCTCGAAAATCCGCAGCGGCAGCGGGCCGCCGGGAAACAGCACGGTATTGAGCGGGAACAGGGCGATGTCGGCGGCGGCCATGTTGGTACGGCTCGGATTCTGCGCCAGCGCATCGACTCATGCACCCGATTTGCTCGGGAAGCGAGCCGCGAGGGCCGCAAGGAGCTTCCCATGCAGGCCTCCGAACCCGCCATTACTCATGATCAGTACGTGATCGCCGGGGCGTACGAACTGCGCGAGCTGGCTCCCGAGCGCGTTCAAGTCAGCGCTCGAGTGACCGCGCGCGCCGAGTGCGTGCGTGATTGATGCAGGGTCCCAACCCAGATCGGCCGGCGTGTACAGCCACACCGAATCCGCAGCAGCGAGCGATGGCGCCAGCGCGTCACGGTGCACGCCCATGCGCATGGTGTTCGATCGCGCCTCGAGCACGGCAACGATGCGCTCGGTGCCGACGTGACGGCGCAACCCGTCGAGCGTCGTCTGAATCGCTGTGGGATGGTGAGCGAAGTCGTCGTACACGCGGACTCCGTTGACTGCACCGCGCAGCTGCATGCGGCGGGCGATTCCGGTAAAGCGGCGCAGCGCAGCGATCGCCTCGGGGACCGGCACTCCAACGTGATGCGCGGCCGCGATGGCGGCAAGCGCATTGTCCATGTTATGCGCACCGATCAGAGGCCAGTCGACGCTACCGTGCCATTTACCGCGTTCGAACACCTCGAAGCGCGAGAAATCCGGTACCCCATGCAGGGGACGAGCGCTCCACGAGGCGTTGCTCGCGTTCGGTGCGTCAGCGCGCGCGAAGCCCTCGAGCGGCGTCCAGCACCCCATTGCCAGGGTCTCCGCGAGACGCGCATCGGCTGCATTCCACACGATGCGCCCGCTGCCCGGCACGATGCGCACGAGGTGGTGAAACTGCCGCTGGATCGAAGCGATGTCCGGATAGATGTCCGCGTGATCGTAGTCGAGATTGTTGAGGATCACGGTGCGCGGCCGGTAGTGAACGAATTTCGCCCGTTTGTCGAAGAATGCCGTGTCGTATTCATCCGCCTCGATGACGAAGAAAGGCGGCCGTCCGAGGCGCGCGCTCGTCTCGAAGTTGGCCGGTACCCCGCCGATGAGGAAGCCCGGCTCGAGGCCCGCGGCTTCGAGGATCCACGCGAGGATCGAGGAGGTGGTGGTTTTGCCGTGCGTACCGGCAACGGCGAGCACCCACCGGTCTCTCAGCACTTCCCGCGCAAGCCACTCGGGCCCTGAGGCGTATGGAATCCCGCGCTCGAGCAGCGCCTCGATGACCGGCTGGCCGCGCGTCATGACGTTGCCCACCACCACGACATCGGGCGCAGGCTCGAGCTGCGCGGCTGCGAACCCCGGTACGACCTCGATCCCGAGCGCCGCAAGCTGGGTACTCATCGGGGGATAAATGTTGCGATCGGATCCGGTCACGCGATGGCCCGCCGCCCGCGCCAGCGCCGCGATGCCGCCCATGAACGTGCCGCCGATGCCCAGGATGTGAAGATGCATGAATTCGGCTCAGCCCTCGCCCGGTAGCATTGTGATCAGCAGCAGCTGCAGCGTGAATATCTCGAGCAGCACGAGAATGACCGCGGCGGGCCACGACCACTCGAGCGCCGCTTTGAGCACATGGCTCCCCGCCGCCACCATCCAGATCGCGAGCATCAGTCCCGCGAGCGCGACCGGGAATTGCCACAGCGGATCCTCCCCGAAACGGCGCGACAGCCAGATCGCCGCGATCCAGAACGGCGACAGCACCGCCCGATAGCCGAGCACGGCGGTCACTGTCTGGGGGAAGCGCTCGCGTTTGCCCAGGATCCGCAGCAGCACCGCGTACCACGCGAGCGTGAACAGCGTATCGACCACGAGCTGCGCAAACCATGGCCCGTCGATCGGGGGCAGCACCAGGCTTACCGCGAAATTAACGGCGAAATAGCCCAGCGCAGTCGCCGCGAGCAGCCAGGCGGAGGCCGGCACGTCCTGCGGACCCTTGCGGAGCAACGCGATCTGGCCAAAGAGCCGGACGAGATCCCTCATAAGCAGTCGGATTCGGGCGCGGTCTCGCTTAGAATGTGCGCGCACGAATTGTACAGATCATCGTCCCTCTCGTTGCAGCACATCGTCACGACAACCGCCGCGCTCGCCGAGCTTGGCGCACGCCTCGAGGCGGCCGACGTCATCGGTCTCGACACCGAGTTCCTCCGCGAGCGCACGTATCGCGCGGAATTGTGTCTGGTGCAATTCGCAACCGCAGACGATGCGGTGTGCGTCGACCCGCTTGCTCTGCCGGATTTGACAGCAATATCGCGGCCGCTGAGTGTGGATCCAGCCTTGAAGGTGATGCACGCTTCGCGCCAGGATATCGAAGTGCTGTTTCCCGCCACCGGGCTCGTGCGTCCGGTATTTGACACGCAGATCGCGGCCGCGCTCACCGGGATGCCTGCTCAGATCGGGTACGGTGATCTCGTGCGCCGCATGCTGGGTCGCGACCTCGCAAAATCGCACACGCGCACCGATTGGTCGCGCCGTCCGTTGTCGCGCGAGCAGATTGAATATGCGCTCGATGACGTCCGCTATCTGCTGCCACTCAAGTCGGAGCTCGAAGAGCGGCTCGATCGCCTCGGTCGACTTGCATGGCTGGCAGAAGAGCTGGCTGTCCTCGGGGAGACGCGCGATCTCACGGTCGATCCGGAGGAAGCGTGGCTGCGCGTGAAGGGACTGCGCGCGCTTGACTCCGGTCGCACACGGCTTGCTCGTGCGCTCGCAGCATGGCGCGAACGTCGGGCCGCGGAACGCAATCGTCCGCGTGGCTGGATCCTCGCTGATGCGGCTCTGCGCGAAATCGTCCTGCGCGTGCCGCGGTCCGCAGCCGAGCTCGAGGCGATTCCGGATCTGGCCCCGGGGGTAATCAAGCATTGTCTGGACGATATCCTGCAGCGGATCGACGCTGCGGCGATTCCGCAGCCGCCGCCGCCCGTCGCGGCGCGTGGGCGCCCGGACCCGTCGCAGGCGGCGCTCCTAAGAAAGCTGAGTGCGCTCAACCAATCCGTTGCCACGGATCTCGGGTTGAGCCCGGAAATCCTGGCGACGCGACGCGATCTCGAGCAGCTCGTGGAGGGCAGCCGCGACGTCGCCGTGTTACACGGGTGGCGGCGTGGCGTAGTGGGCGAGCGGATGCTCGCGGAACTCTAGCGCGCACCACGTTTGGTTCGCGCGCGCTTCGCACCTTTCGCTCGGGCGGCCTTTACACCTCTCGGCGGTGCAGCCTTCACACGTCGCGTCGGTGCAGGCTTAGCACCTTTCGCTCGCGCAGCTTTCGCACCTCTGGCGCGTACTGCCTTTGCGCCTATCGCCCGTTCAGATTTCGCGCGGTTCACGGATTTGCGCTTGGGAGATTTGCGCTTCGGCACGACTTCCCTGCCCGCCGCGCCGCGCCGCGCAACAGGCACAGCGCCTGCCTTCGTCGGAGAGCGATGTGCAGCGCGCGGCGGCGAAGGTGGTGGGGTTACGGACGCCGGCGGGGGCGAGGTCTCGAGTGCGACGCGCAGACGGGAGGCCACGTCGTCTACCGTGCCTGCGGCCTGAATCGCGCGCAGGAGGCCCTGGCGACGGTAGAAATCCACGAGCGGCCGCGTCTTCTCGTCGTAGACGCGCAGCCGTTCGGCGACTGCATTCTCGTTGTCGTCAGAACGCTGGAAGAGGCGATGCGGCGCGCCCGTCTTCGGGCATGTCTCACCCTCGGCCGGGGGCGAAGTGAACACGTTGAATACGCGTCCGCAGTCCTGACACGTGCGCCGGCCCGAGATGCGGCGCGCGAGCTCCCCGTAGTCCACATCCATCAGCACCACGGCATCCAAGGGCTTCCCCAGGTCCTTGAGCATGCCGTCCAGCGCGCGAGCCTGGGCCAGGTTGCGTGGGAATCCATCGAGAATGAAACCGGGTTGCGCGTCGGGTTCCGCGAGACGCTCGCGGATCATATCGAGCACGATTTCGTCGTCCACGAGCCCGCCCGCATCCATTGCGGCTTTCGCCCGCAGCCCCAATGCGCTGCCCTTCGCGACCGCCGCGCGCAGCAGATCGCCTGTGGAGATCTGAGGAATTCCGACACGTTCGACCAGTCGCTGCGACTGCGTGCCCTTGCCCGAACCGGGCGGCCCCAAGAGAATGATTCGCATGATGGTGAGAAGACGGCCCCTGCTGCATCCGTAAAAAAACGGCCGCCACGTTACCGGCCGCTCCGGGCGCGGTCAACGACGCACGTCGTTCGGGACGCCGCGAGCGTGTCGCGCTCGGCGCACGCGGTTGCGCTATTCTCTCGCGCCCCAGTGTGCTAGCCGCCGCGAAGCCCATGAAAAAGCCTGCCAGGAAGAATGCACTGTATGCCCAGTCCGGCGGGGTCTCAGCTGTCATTAACGCCTCGGCGTGCGGGGTCATCGAAACCGCCGCCCGCAACCCGGAGCACATCGGCAAGGTGTACGCGGGGCGCGACGGCATCGTGGGTGTGCTCACCGAGGATCTGATCGACGTGAGTCGCGAGAGCCGCGCGACGATTCGCGGCCTGAAGCACACGCCCGCCGGAGCGTTCGGCTCAGCCCGCTTCAAGCTCAAGGGCCTCGACAAGAACCGCGCCGAATACGAGCGCCTGATCGAGGTGTTCCGCGCTCACGATATCGGCTACTTCTTCTACAACGGCGGCAACGACTCGATGGACACGGCCCTCAAGGTGTCGCAGATCGGGGCCGCGATGGGGTATCCCATCACCTGCGTCGGCGTGCCCAAGACCGTGGACAACGACCTGCCGCACACCGATTGCTGCCCCGGATTCGGGTCCGTTGCGAAGTACATCGCTGTCTCGACCCGCGAGGCGGCGCTGGATGTGGCCTCGATGGCTCGCACCTCGACCAAGGTGTTCGTGCTCGAGGTGATGGGTCGGCACGCGGGTTGGATTGCTGCCGCCGGGGGCCTTGCCGGTCGCAAGGCGGGCGACCC
>FTED01000928.1_pt1 | contig 13804 bp, 10 predicted proteins | sample 1640121 | NCBI WGS metagenome assembly FTED01 (sample SAMEA3914816, study PRJEB12502) | metagenome | biome: forest; material: soil | place: USA | collected 2011-09-16 | depth 0.3 m
CCGGGAGTCGTGCGCCACACGCCCAGCGGCAAGACACTGAAGTACGGAGCCCTCGCCGCAAAGGCTGCGCGGGTCCCGCCGCCGGATCTGAAGACGGTCCCGCTCAAGGATCCGAAGACCTACCGCATCATCGGCAAATCGGTGGGGGGGGTGGATAGTCCGCTGGTCGTCACCGGCAAACCGCTGTTCGGGATCGATGTGAGCGTGCCCGGGATGCGCTACGCGGTGTTCGAGAAATGCCCGGTATTCGGCGGCAAGGTGGTGAGCGCCAACATCGATGAGGTCCAAGGACTCCCCGGTATCCGCAAGGTGTTCCTCGTCAAGGGCGGTTCCGAGCTCACGGGACTTCTCGATGGTGTCGCCATCGTGGCGGACACGTGGTGGGCGGCGAACAAGGCGCTCGACAAACTCAAGGTGCAGTGGGACGAGGGTGCGACGGCCACGCAGAGCACGAGCGGCTACGCCAGCGCCGCGGCCGACCTTGGCAAGAAGCCCGCCGCGAAGACGCTGAGGAAAGATGGCGACGTCGATGCGGCGCTGGCCAGCGCCGCCAAGGTCGTGGAGTCCTCGTACGCCTACCCGTTCCTGTCACACGCGACGCTCGAGCCGCAGAACACGACGGCCCAGGTGAGCGAGGGCAAGGTTGAAATCTGGTCGCCCACGCAGACGCCGCAGAACGGGCGACAGCTCGTTGCCAAGACGCTCGGGATTCCCGAGAGCGCAATCACGGTGCACATGACCCGGATTGGCGGCGGCTTCGGACGACGCCTGACCAACGACTTCATGGTCGAGGCTGCCTGGATCGCGAGAGAGGCGGGCGAGCCCGTGAAGCTCCTGTGGAATCGCAGGCAGGACATGCAGCACGGGATCTACCGCCCTGCCGGGTTCCATTTCTTCAAGGCCGGCCTCGATGCGCAAGGCAAGCTGACTGCATTCCGCGATCACTTCGTGACGTTCGGCGAAGGTGACAAGCCGGCGGCCGCGGCCGCCGTGGCGCCCACGGAGTTTCCCGCACAGTTCGTGCCGAACTTTGAGCTGGGTTTCTCGACCATACCGCTCGGCGTGCCGACCGGCCCGCTGCGAGCGCCGCAGAGCAACGCGCTCGCGTACGTGTTTCAGTCGTTCCTTGATGAGCTGGCACACGAGGCGGGTAAAGACCCGGTGCAGTTCCGCCTTGATCTGCTGGGTGACCCGCGGCCTCCGCAGGTGATCCAGACGCCATTCGGGCCGCAGGTCGGGTTCAACAATGGACGGATGAGTGCCGTACTGAAGCTCGTCGCGGAGAAGTCGGGCTGGGGTAAGCGCACCCTCCCCAGGGGCACGGGGATGGGCGTGGGGTTCTACTACAGCCACCTCGGTTATTTCGCGGAAGTCGTGCAGGCCACGGTGAGCAGCGATGGTTCGGTCAAGGCGGACAAGGTGTGGATCGTCGGCGACGTCGGCAGCCACATCATCAATCCGACCGGTGCGGAGAATCAGGTGCAGGGCGGGGCAATCGACGGCATCTCGGAAGCCCTCGCACAGGCGATCACCATCGACCGTGGGCGCGCGACGCAAACCAACTTCCACGAATACGCGCTGCTGCGCATGCACCAGGCACCGCAGGTCGAGATCCACTTCCTGCCGACCGACAACCCACCCACCGGGCTCGGCGAGCCAGCGCTGCCACCGGTAGTGCCTGCACTGTGCAACGCCGTCTTTGCGGCGACCGGCAAACGGGTGCGCAAGCTCCCGATCGATCCGGCGGAGCTCAAGCAGGCGTGAGGCAAAAAAAATCGCCCGGGCATTGCGCCGGGCGATTTTTCGTATCGACACTCCGCCGAGCGATTCTCGATCAGAGGCTGTGCCGCACGTCAGTTTGACTTGGGCGGCCGCGAGGCGCTGTCCGGCTTCGCGCCCGGTGCGGGCTTGACGTTGACCACTTCGCCCGCCTTCGACTGGCCCGGCACTTCATCGGCGAAATACAGGCGCCGCGGACCGGAATCGCCGGGCTGCGCGAACAGAAGGTCGGCCAACTCATCCGCGTGCTCCTCCTCCTTGGCAAGAATCGTTTCCAGGAGACGGCGCGTGGTCGGATCCTTGTCGCCGAAGAACCGGATGATCTCGCGATAGCTTTCGATCGCGATGCGCTCCGCGATGAGATCCTCGCGCAGCATGTCCGCGAGGGACGTGCCTTCCTTGTACTCGCTGTGGCTGCGACCAGTGAGCGTAGCGGGATTCATCTCGGGCTTGCCGCCAATCTGCTTGATGCGCTCGGCAATCCAATCCGCATGCTCCTGCTCCTCCGCGGCGTGCTCCTTGAACTCATCCTTCACGGCCTGAGAATGGATGCCGGTCGCCATGAAGTAGTGGAAGCGGTAACGCAGGACGCAGACCAGCTCCGTGGCGAGCGCTTCATTGAGTATCGCGACGGCCTGCTGACGATCGAGGCCATAGTCGTCCGTGATGGCCCCCTCGGCGATCTGCTGGCGCGCGCGATCCCGAATTTCCTGCAACTGCTTGACGTAGCTCATCAGGTTTCTCCTACGCAAATGGAAGGCCCCCGCGCGGTCGCGGCCCCGCCCCGTATCGCAAGATTCGCGCCTGATATCTCACTGCTCGAGCCTGACATCTCGTTTATATGAGGCACCGGCTCGTCCGCTTTCCACGTACCAATTCCGCCTCGACGCGCCGGGGGAGGTTGGTTAGAATGCGCGCCCCCTGCGGGCCTCGGCCGCGAGGGACGGGGTGGCCCTGGCCGGACCTGCAGCTTCGCAAAGCGCATACCGGTCGAAAGGCGGGCTCCCCCCAGAGCTTGACTGAAAAGCCCCCCGAGGGGCTTTTCGTTTTTTTGGACCCCTGGCCGGGGTCGGGACGCGACAGTGGCGCGGGTCCCGCGGGGTGATCTCGGGTGGGCCTTGCGGCCCATTTTTGTTTGTGGCGGCGGCAGGTTGCGTGTGTCATCGGTCTTGCGTGAGCGGCTGATCGGCCTCATTGAGCCTCTCCTGGCTCAACTGGGGTACGAGCTGGTCGAGGTCGAGCACGCCGCCGGGCGAAGCCACGGCGTGGTGCGCATCTTCATCGACCGCGCCCAGAGCGAAGACCAGGACGAAGGCCGGAGCGAAGGCCAGCGCGAAGACCAGAGCGCGCGACAAGGCGCAGCCCGGCGCGAGGGCCAAGGCGCGGCCCAGCGCCAGGGCGTCGGCATCGAAGACTGCGCACGCGTGAGCCGCGAGGTTTCCGCGCTGTTCGATGTCGAGGACCCGATTTCGACGGCCTACACCCTCGAGGTGTCCTCGCCGGGAGAGGATCGGGTGTTGCGCACGCGCGCGCACTTCGATCGGTTCGTGGGCTCGAGGATATTCGTGGAGTTGAAGGTGCCCCGCGAGGGGCGACGGCGCTACACCGGGCACCTGAGGTCGGTGACGGATGACGGCATCGCGCTCGAGGTGGACAGACAGAACGTAGAGGTCCGCTTCGCGGAGATCGGCAAGGCAAGGCTTGCGCCCTGATCACGTGGCGCGCTCGGTTTGAAGGCAGAGGTGGATGCAGTGAACAAGGAAATCCTGATGGTGGTGGACGCCGTATCCAACGAGAAAGGCGTCGACAAGGAAGTGATTTTCGAAGCGCTCGAGGCGGCGCTGGCTTCGGCTACGCGCAAGAAACACGGCGAGGAGCTGGACGTGCGCGTTGCGATCGACCGCAAGACCGGGGACTACGACACGTTCCGCCGCTGGAAGGTGTTTGCCGACGATTCCACTGAGCTCGAAGTCCCGGAGCGCGAACTGCGCATGGACGACGCGCGCGAGATCGATTCGATCATCGAGCCGGGCGGCTTCGTCGAGCAGCCGATGGAATCCGTCGGCTTCGGTCGCATCGCCGCACAGCAGGCCAAGCAGGTCATCGTGCAGAAGGTGCGCGAGGCCGAGCGCGCCCAGGTCGTGGAGGCGTACAAGGACCGCACCGGCCAGCTCGTGAGCGGCGTGGTCAAGCGCGTGGACCGCAACGGCATCTACGTGGATCTGGGGAGCAACGCCGAAGGATTCGTGCCGCGCACCGACATGATTCCGCGCGAACAGGTGAAACCGCAGGACCGCATGAAGGCCTACCTGAAGGAAGTGCGCTCGGAGCCCCGTGGACCGCAACTGTTCCTCACGCGCACCGCGCCGGAGTTCCTCGTCGAGCTGTTCAAGCTGGAAGTGCCGGAAGTGGGGCAGGGCCTCATCCAGATTCTGGGCGCGGCGCGCGACGCCGGCGTGCGCGCGAAGATTGCCGTGCGCAGCAACGATCCGCGCATCGACCCGGTCGGCGCGTGCGTCGGTATGCGCGGCTCGCGCGTGCAGGCGGTATCGAATGAGATCGCGGGCGAGCGCGTGGACATCATTCCCTACGACGACAACCCGGCGCAGTTCGTGATCAACGCGATGTCTCCGGCGGAGGTGATGTCCATCGTAGTGGATGAGGATTCCCACAGCATGGACATCGCCGTTGCCGAGGAGAAACTCTCGCAGGCCATCGGGCGTGGCGGCCAGAACATCCGCCTGGCGAGCCAGCTCACCGGGTGGGATCTGAACGTGATGACCGAGACCGACGCCGAGACCAAGAGCGAGACCGAGTCGCGCGAGCTGGTGCAGAACTTCATGAAGCAACTCGACGTGGACGAGGACGTGGCGACGATTCTGGCGCAGGAGGGCTTCTCGACCATCGAGGAAATCGCGTACGTGCCGCAGTCGGAGCTCAAGTCCATTCAGGAGTTCGACGAAGAGATCATCAAGGAGCTGCGCAACCGTGCGCGCGATGTGCTCCTGACACAGGCTATCGCGAGCGAGGAGAGCCTCGATCAGTCGATGCCGGCCGAGGATCTGCTGCTGCTCGAGGGCATGAGCCCGGATCTCGCACTGGCGCTCGCGCGACGCGGCGTCCGTACGCGCGAGGAGCTGGCGGAGCAGTCGGTGGACGAGCTTGCCGACATCGACGGGCTCGCGGCAGAAGAGGCCGGCAAGCTCATCATGAAGGCGCGCGCCCACTGGTTCGAGGCGGGTCAGTGATGTCTCGCGCGGCGTCGATATACGGGCACGGGGTGTAACTCATGGCCGACGTAACAGTCTCGCAATTCGCCGAAGTGCTCAAGGTGCCGGTGGACCGATTGCTGGTGCAGCTCGATCAGGCGGGGATCGAGGTCTCCGGACCCGACGACCGCATCAGCGACGATGCGAAGCTCGAGCTGCTCACGCACCTGCGCCGCAGCCACGGGAGTGAGGAGGCGGGAAGTGCTCCGCGCAAGATCACTCTGCGTCGCAAGACGCAAAGTGAGCTCAAGCTCGCAAGCATCCAGGGTCGGGCGCGTACCGTGAACGTAGAGGTGCGCCAGAAGCGCACCTATATCAAGCGTGACGTGCTGCAAGAGCAGGCGCGGCAGCAGCAGGATGAGATTGATCAGAAGCGGCGCGACGCCGAGGACGCGGTGCGCAAGGAGGCCGAACGCCTCGAGGCCGAGCACCGCGAGCATGAGCGGCTCGAAGCGGAGAACCGCCGCCGCGTCGAAGAGGAGCAGACGCGCAAGAAGGCTCAGGAGGACGCCCGCAGCCAGGCGGAACAACGCGCGCGAGAAGATGCCGAGAGTCGCGAACGCGAGTCACGCCGAGCCCCCGAGGCGCCGCGTGAGCGCGCGCGCGTCGAGCCACCGGTCCCCGAGCCCGACAACAAGCAGCAGCAGGAGACGCGCTACGGCCGGCAGGAGCTGCACGTGGCCGGCGATGTCAGCTCGCGCTACAAGAAGAAGCGGCGTCTGCGGGCGCGGCCTCAGGCTGCGGCCTCGGACACGCGGCATGGATTCGAAATGCCCACCGCGCCGGTCATTCGCGAGGTCGGGGTCGGCGAGACGATCACGGTCGCAGAGCTCGCGCAGAAAATGGCAGTGAAGGCCACCGAGGTGATCAAGGTGCTCATGAACATGGGCGTCATGGCCACGATCAACCAGCCGATCGATCAGGACACCGCCGTGCTCGTCGTCGAAGAGCTCGGCCACACGGCGAAGCTCCTGAAGGAAGACCAGATGGAGGCGGACTTGCAGGGCGCCGTCGGCGAAGCCGTGGTCGAGTCGCGGCCGCCGGTCGTCACCGTGATGGGGCACGTCGATCACGGCAAGACCTCGCTCCTTGATTACATCCGCAGCACCAAGGTTGCGGCCGGCGAAGCCGGCGGAATCACCCAGCACGTCGGGGCTTATCAGGTCGAGACTCCGAAGGGGCGGGTGACCTTCCTGGATACGCCCGGCCATGCGGCGTTCACCGCCATGCGCGCACGCGGCGCGAAGGCAACGGATGTCGTGGTGCTGGTGGTTGCCGCGGACGACGGCGTGATGCCGCAGACGATCGAAGCCGTCCAGCACGCCCGCGCCGCGGGCGTGCCCATCGTCGTGGCGGTCAACAAGGTCGACAAGAGCGAGGCGGACCCCGATCGCGTGCGGACCGAGCTGTCCAAGCAGGATGTCATCCCGGAAGAGTGGGGGGGCCAGAATATCTTCGTGAACGTTTCCGCCCGCTCCGGCCAGGGGGTCGAGCAGCTTCTCGACGCCATCCTGCTGCAGGCCGAGGTCCTCGAGCTGCGCGCGCCGCGAAGCGGCCTTGCCTCCGGCGTCGTGATCGAAGCGAGCATGGAAAAGGGGCGCGGTGCCGTGGCGACCGTGCTGGTCAAGAAGGGGACGCTGCGCGTCGGTGATCCGATCCTCGCGGGCTCCGAGTTCGGACGCATCCGCGCGATGTTCGATGAGAGCGGCCACCCCCTGCAGGAAGCGCCCCCGTCGACGCCCGTCGTGGTGCTCGGGCTGTCCGGCGCACCGAATGCGGGCGACGAGGTCCTTGCGGTAGAAAGCGAACGCAAGGCACGTGAGGTCGCGTTGCATCGTCAGGGCAAGTTCCGTGACGTCAAGCTCGCGCGCCAGAGCACGCGTCCCGAGGATGTCTTCTCGCAGATGGACGGCGACAAGGCGGGTGTGATCGCGGTGCTGCTGAAGACCGATGTGCAAGGGAGTGCGGAGGCGCTGCGCGATGCACTGACCAATCTTTCGACCGGTGAAGTCCAGGTGAAGGTCATCGGCAGCGGGGTCGGCGGCATCACGGTGTCGGACGTGCAGCTCGCGGCCGCCTCGAAGGCGCGCATCATCGGCTTCAACGTGCGCGCCGATGCGGGAGCGCGCGACGCCGTCAAGGAGACGGGCGTCGAAGTGCGCTACTACAGCATCATCTACGAGGCGATCGACGACGTTAAGCAGATGATGACCGGCATGCTGCAGCCGGAGATCAAGGAGCAGATCGTGGGCATCGCGCAGGTGCGCGACGTGTTCCGGTCCAGCAAGTTCGGTGTGGTGGCCGGGTGCCTGGTCACGGAAGGCCTCGTCCGCCGCAACAATCCGATTCGCGTCCTGCGCGACAACGTGGTGATCTTCGAAGGCGCGCTCGAATCCCTGCGGCGCTTCAAGGATGACGTCAACGAGGTACGCGCGGGCACGGAGTGCGGCATCGGCGTCAAGAACTATCAGGACGTGCGCGCCGGCGACCAGATCGAGTGCTTCGCCCGCGTCGAGGTTGCACGGACGCTCCAATGATTCGGCCACCGTTGAGTCCTTAGGCGCAGTCCGTGACAAGTCCCGCCACGCAGGCGCGCCACCGCAGGATCGAATCGGAGCTGCAGCGGACGCTGGCGGAGCTGGTTGCGCGCGAAGTGAAAGACCCGCGCGTCGGCAATGTGACGATCACTGCCGTGCGCATTGCGCCGGATCTGAGCACGGCGCGCGTGTTCTTCACGCCCTTCGCGTCTCAACATGCCCCGGAGGAGGTGCGCGCAGGATTGACGCACGCGGGCGGGTTCCTGCGCGGGGAGGCCGGGCGCCGGCTGCGATTGCGACACGCGCCGCGCCTGGAATTCGTGTTCGATGATTCCTTCGACAAGGCGGCGAAGCTCACCGCGCTGATCGACCAGGCTGCGAAGTAGAAGTCGTTGGACAGCGGCATTCTTCTGCTCGACAAACCGCTCGGATTGTCGTCGAACGCAGCATTGCAGCGCGTGCGGCGTCTCCTCGGCGCGGACAAGGCGGGGCACGTCGGGAGCCTCGATCCGCTCGCCACCGGCATGCTTCCCATCTGCATCGGCGAGGCGACCAAGATTGCCGGCGACATCGTCGCGGGACGCAAGCGCTATCGGTTCACGATCGCGCTCGGCGCGCGCACCGCGACCGGCGATGGCGAGGGGCCCGTGGTCGAGACGGCCGCGATTCCACCGCTGAGCTGCGAGCAGCTCGCTGTAGCGTTGGCAGGCTTTCGCGGGCGGGTGAGTCAGGTGCCGCCCATGTATTCGGCGCTCAAGCGCGCCGGCCAACCTCTCTACCGACTCGCGCGCGCCGGGATCGAGGTCGAGCGTGCACCGCGCGCAATCGAGATCAGCGAGCTGCGCGTCCTCGCCCTCGAGGCGGCCACGGTCGAGCTCGAGACCTCCTGTTCGAAGGGGACGTACATCCGAACGCTCGCAGAAGACATCGCCCGCGCGCTGGGCACCTGCGGCCACGTCTCGCGGCTGCGGCGCGAATTCGTCGAACCCTTCGAGGCGGAGGCGATGGAGACGCTGGAAGCCGTCACGGCCGCGCGCGCCAACGATCAATGGCCGCGAATGCTGCCCGCCGACCGGGCAGTGCTGCATCTGCCAGCAGTCTCGGTCAGCGCGCCAGCTGCTGCGCGTTTGGCGCAAGGCCAGGCGGTGGCGATCCAGGAGGTCGTGCCTGCGGGTCGCGTGCGGCTGTACGACGCGTCCGGTCGATTCTTCGGAATCGGCGACGCAGATGGGTGCGGCGCCGTGCGCCCCAAGCGCCTGTTCGTCGGTCGCTAGCTCGTGGGCCAAGTGCTTCAAGCGGATCTTCGTCAGGCGCCGCACCGCGCGCAGGAGCGCTGCGATGCGGCTGAATCCGGCCGCGGTCCTGTGACAAGCCTTGTGGCCCGCGGGCCCCGCGGGTAGAATCCCGCGCCTCGTAAAAGGCAGTCAAGACAAGCTTTTAGGATCTTTGCGCAATGGCGTTAACCAGTGAGCGAAAAGGCGGAATCCTCGCGCAGTTCCGTCGTGGTCCCCAGGACACAGGTTCCCCGGAAGTGCAGATCGCTCTCCTGTCGGAGAGGATCAACGGGCTCGGCGAGCACTTCACCGCACACAAGAGCGATCATTCCTCGCGCCGCGGCCTCGTGAAACTGGTGAACCAACGCCGCCGGCTCCTCGACTACCTCAAAGCGACCCAACCCCAGAAGTACCAGGAGCTCGTCGAGCGCCTGGGGCTTCGCCGCTGATCCACCAGGGGCCGCGCGTACGAAGCGCGGCCCTTGTGCTTTTGTCGTACCGTTTTCCAATCGAGGATCGAAGCGTGAGCGCTGTCACCAAGTCTTTTTCCTACGGCCCCCACACCGTCACCATCGAAACCGGTGAGATGGCCCGCCAGGCCGAGGCCGCCGTGCGCGTCTCGATGGGCGACACCATCGTACTGGTCACGGCGTGCGCGCAGCAGCAGGCGGCACCGGGCCGCGACTTTCTGCCGCTGACCGTCAACTACATCGAGAAGACCTACGCGGCGGGTCGAATCCCCGGCGGTTTCTTCAAGCGCGAAGGCCGGCCGACCGAGAAGGAGACGCTCACCTCGCGTCTCATCGACCGGCCCATCCGGCCCCTGTTCCCCGATGACTTCTACAATGATGTCCAGGTGGTCGCGACCGTATTGTCGCTCGACCCGGACATCGATGCGGACATCCCGGCGCTCATCGGCGCCTCCGCGGCGCTCACCCTGGCCGGCATTCCGTTCAAGGGTCCCATCGGCGCCGCGCGTGTCGGCTGGAAGGACGGCCAGTACCTGCTCAATCCGACTGCCAAGCAGCTCGCGGAGTCGCAGCTGCATCTGGTCGTCGCGGGCACCGAGCACGCCGTGCTGATGGTCGAATCCGAAGCGAAGGGCCTGTCGGAAGAGGTGATGCTCGGCGCGGTGGTCTTCGGCCATCGCGAGATGCAGGCGGCGGTACGCGCCATCAAGGAGCTGAACGCGGAGGCCGGCAAGTCGCGCTGGAACTGGCAACCGGTGGCGGACAACGCGGAGCTTGCCAGCGCGTTGGCATTGCACGCGCACGCAGCGCTTGGCCAGGCCTACAGCCTCACCGAGAAGAAGCAGCGGGTCGCGCGCCTCGCGGAGATCAAGCACCAGACACTCGCCGCGCTCGCGACCGGCGAAGGAGCGAAATGGACGAAGGATCAGGTCGAGAGCCAGCTGTTCAAGCTCGAAAGCAACATCGTGCGGCAGCGGATCCTGAACGGCGAGGCGCGCATCGACGGGCGTGACACCCGCACCGTCCGCCCGATCACGGTCAAGGTCGGCATCCTGCCGCGCACGCATGGCTCCGCCTTGTTCACGCGCGGCGAGACGCAGGCGCTGGTCGTGACCACGCTCGGCACGACGCGCGATGCGCAGATCATCGACGCGCTCGAGGGCGAGCGCCGCGAGCCGTTCATGCTGCACTATAACTTCCCGCCCTTCTCCGTCGGCGAGACCGGAATGATGGGGAGCCCCAAGCGCCGTGAAATCGGCCACGGCAACCTCGCACGGCGCGGCGTGAGCGCGGTAATGCCCGACATGACGAAGTTTCCGTACGTCATTCGCGTCGTCTCCGAAATTCTCGAATCCAACGGCTCGAGCAGCATGGCCAGCGTGTGCGGCACGAGCCTGTCGCTCATGGATGCGGGCGTGCCGATCAAGGCGCCGGTCGCGGGCGTGGCCATGGGCCTGGTCCTCGAGGGCGGTCGCTTCAAGGTGCTCACGGACATCCTGGGTGATGAGGATCACCTCGGCGACATGGATTTCAAGGTCGCGGGGACCAAGGACGGGATCACAGCGCTGCAGATGGACATCAAGGTGGAGGGTGTCACGCCTGAAATCATGCGCGTGGCGCTCGATCAGGCGCGCGACGGACGGCTGTACATCCTCGAGCAGATGAACAAGGTGATCCGTGAGCCGCGCCCCGCGATGTCGGAGTGGGCGCCTTCGATCATCACACTGAAGATCGACCCGGAGAAGATCCGTGACGTCATCGGCAAAGGCGGGGCAGTGATCCGCCAGATCACCGAGGAGACGGGTACCACGATCGACATCGAAAGCGATGGCACCGTGAAGATCGCCTCGGTCAGCGGGCAAGCGGGGCGCGAGGCGCAGCGGCGTATCGAGCTCATCACCGCCGACGTCGAGGTCGGGCGAATCTACGAGGGGAAGGTCGCGCGACTCATGGACTTCGGCGCCTTCGTCACCATCCTGCCCGGCCGCGATGGCCTCGTGCACATCTCGCAGATTTCCGACGAGCGCGTCGAGCGCGTGAGCGACAAGCTCAAAGAGGGCGACGTCATCCGCGTCAAAGTGCTCGAAGTGGACCGACAGGGCCGCATCCGGCTCTCCATGCGCAACGTCGACGCCGCCTAGCCGCGGCGCACGACAGAGCGCGGCGCCCGGGGAACGAGGCGCGCGTTGCGGAAACTCCGTCGGGCGCGTGTCAGGCGCCCGTCGGAGTTTGTCCCTGACTCCGCCCCCCCGCTACAGCGGCGGTCTGGCGGCTTCCGCTTTCTCCTCACCCGGCGCATCGACGCGGCTGCTGCGGCTCGCGGCGTTCACCAGCGTGCGGAAAATCTCGTCCTGCACGGACCGCCAGCGCTGGTAGTTGCGCGTGGCGAGGCCCGCGACCGCATCCGTGCTCTCGGCGCCACCGCCTTTCGCACGGTCGCGCACGTCGCGCTGCTGCGAGACGAAGAGCTTCACGCTCTGCTCGAGGTAGCTGCCGATCATCCCGTGCAGCGGCCCCCCGTACGCGCGGATGACGTGCGTCAGGAAGTCCTGACTCATCACCGGCTCGCCGGAATGCTCCTGCTCGGCGATCACCTGCAGCAGGATGTTGCGCGTAATGTCGCTCTGGCTCTTCTTGTCGACGACCATGAAGTCGACACGATCTACCACGAGCTTGCGGATGTCAGTCAACGTGATGTAGCGGCTCTCCACCGTATCGTAGAGACGCCGATTGGGATATTTCTTGATGACCCGTGAATCACTCATCGCACCCCCTGTACTCATAAATGGACGTTCCTCGTCTGGATGACGTTCCTAGTCGGGCTGTATCAGGGTTCGCTCGGCTGGTGCATACCTTAGTACAACCATCGCGGCGAACCAAATTAAATTGGTAGCTTCACGCTCGAGGTGGTGACGAATTGTGTGACCGATTTCGCGGATTCATTCAGGCGGGTGGGGCCTTGGCCTGGCGGTGGGCGTGGAAGCGCTGCGGATTCCAACTGGCAATTCCCCAGTTCAGTATCACAGATGGTGCCTCGAATTCGAGCCCCGCGGGCGGCACGTGCTGGAGTAACCGGAAGGCCTGCGTCAGGAGTTGCCCTACACGCGCTGTCGTCAACGCGACCGAACGGCGCGACTTCGCGAGTTTCCCACCGCCGGGCTCGACGATCACGGGCACGTGTGCGTAGCGCGGCGTCGGCAGCTCGAGTGCTCTTTGCAAGGCGACCTGCCATGCCGTGCTGGTCAGAAGATCCGCTCCCCGAACGACATCCGTGATCCCTTGCCTGGCGTCATCCACGACCACGGCGAGCTGATACGCGATGACGCCATCGCGCCGGCGGACGACGACGTCACCCATCGAGCGCAGCTCGATGCGGCACGGACCCTGGAAACGATCTTCCAGGATCATGACGTCGGCCTCGTCGATCCGAAAGCGGGTTGCGGTTGGCGGCGCGCGTGCCGGCACGGCGCGACACGTACCCGGATACCCCCGCTCATCGGACTCGATGCGCAGGCGCCGGCGGCAACTGCATTCAAAGGTGAATCCGCGCGCGCGCAATCTCTGCAGCGCGCCTTCGTACGTCTCCAAGGAGGCGCTTTGGTACGCGACCGTACCGTCCCAGCACAGTCCGAAATATTCGAGGGTGCGGAGAATTTCATCCGCGCATCCTGGCAGGACACGCGCCGTGTCGAGATCCTCCATGCGCACGAGCCAGCGGCCGTGCTGATGGCGCGCATCGATGAAGCTACCGACCGCGGCGACCAGCGAGCCCAGATGCAGGGAACCGGTCGGCGAGGGAGCGAAGCGGCCGACGTACGTCGGGCCGCCCGGCGTACCTGAGGGCGGCGGCTTACCGGTAGCGGTCGTCGCGGTCGCCGTACTGGCGCTCGCGGCGCTCGCGGCGCTCCTGCGCCTCGATGGTGAGCGTCGCGACCGGGCGTGCCTCCAGGCGCTTCACGCCGATCTCCTCGCCCGTTTCGAGGCAATAGCCGTACGAGCCGTCTTCGACCCGTTTCAGCGCTTCGTCGATCTTGCGGATGAGCTTGCGCTCGCGATCCCGCGTGCGCAGCTCCAGGCTGAATTCCTCTTCCTGGGTCGCGCGGTCATTGGGATCAGGGAAATTGGCGGCCTCATCCTTCATGTGAGTGACCGTGCGGTCGACTTCCTCCATGAGATCCTGCTTCCAGCTCGTCAGAATCTCCCGGAAGTGCTCGAGCTGCTCCTTGCTCATGTACTGCTCGCCGCGCTTGGCGATGTACGGCTGGACGTTACGCGGGCCGGCCAGGAGGCTCCCCGGCTCCAGGGCGTCACTCTCGTCCGCCTCCGGCACGGGGGCGGCGTGGCTGAGGCGTGTCGCCGCTGTGGCCCCTACACCGCCCGCGCAGACGACGGCCGCGACACGCCTCAGCCACGCCGCCCCCGTGCCGGAGGCGGACGAGAGTGACGCCCTGGAGCCGGGGAGCCTCCTGGCCGGC
>FTED01000600.1_pt1 | contig 13142 bp, 13 predicted proteins | sample 1640121 | NCBI WGS metagenome assembly FTED01 (sample SAMEA3914816, study PRJEB12502) | metagenome | biome: forest; material: soil | place: USA | collected 2011-09-16 | depth 0.3 m
ACGCAAGCTCTCGGGCAAATCGATCGCGGGAGGTGACTCCTGCGGCCACTGGTCCGTCGCACCACGGCCGGGGTGCGAATACTCGAAGATCACTTTTTCCGGTATTGCAGGTTTCATGATTTCTCCGACCCGAACTGCGCGTGCCCGGTCAGGCTCGCTGATCGAAGCCCGACGCGGGTCATGCCGCGCGGACGGCTTTCATCGCCTCGGTCAACGCGTTCGCATAGCACTCGATGTCGGTCGCTGTCTTGGTCTCCGTTGCGCATACGAGCAGCGCGTGGCCGAGCTCGGGGTAGTGCTCGGCGAGATCGAGGCCGCCGAGAATGCCGCGGCTTGCGAGCTCTGCGAGTACCGGGGCGACGGGGCGATCGAGCACCAGCACAACTTCGTGGAAGTACGGACTGTCGAACGCGGCGCGTATGCCCTTCACGCGCGTGAGCGCCGCGGCCAGCTCGCGCGTGCGCGCGTGGGCGGCTGCGGCAACGCGCTCGAGGCCTCGCGGTCCCATGATGGACATGTAGATCGTGGCGGCGGTGACGAGCAAGCCCTGATTTGTGCAGATGTTCGACGTGGCCTTAGCGCGACGGATGTGCTGTTCGCGAGCCTGGAGCGTGAGCGTGAATCCCTCGCGACCCGTCAGATCGACCGTCCGGCCCACAATGCGCCCCGGCATCTGTCGAACGTATTCCATCCGTGTGGTCATGAAGCCGAAGTACGGGCCGCCGGAAGAGAGGGGCACGCCGAGCGGTTGACCCTCGCCGACGGCGATGTCCGCACCTCCGGGTTTGGTGCCCGCATCACTCCCCCTCAGGCCCATGTCTCCCTCAGTGCCGCCTCGACTCGCGCCCTTGTCGCCTCTACCTAGACCGGCCGCATCATTCCCCCTCAGGCCCATGTCTCCCTCAGTGGCGCCTCGACTCGCGCCCTTCTCACTTCTACCTAGACCCCATTCCCCCGGTGGTTTGAGCATGGCGAGCGAGGTTGGGTTGACGACGGCGATCACCAGTACTCCGCGAGCGCGCCCCCACTCGGTCAGCGTGTCGACATCCTCGAGTACACCGAAGAAGTTCGGTTGCTGGATGACGAGCGCAGTGATGTCCTGCCCGTCGTACTTCGCAAGCGCTTCGACCAACGTGCGTCCTTTGTCGGGCGCGAACGGGAGCGGCTCGAAGCGCAGACCCTGGTTGCCGGCCGTGGCGGCCGCGACCTTGCGGTAGTGGGGATGAACCGTCGTCGGCATGAGAATACAACGCGATTTGGATTTGCGGTTCGCACGCACGGCCATGAGACTCGCCTCTGCGACCGCGGAGGCACCGTCGTAGAGAGAGGCATTCGCGACGGGCATGCCGGTGAGGCTCGCGATCATCGTCTGGTATTCATACAGCAGTTGCAGCGTCCCCTGGCTTGCCTCGGCCTGGTAGGGCGTGTAAGCGCTGTAGAACTCGCCCCGCGTGGTAATGGCCCACACTGCGGCGGGGATGTGATGTTCATAGGCGCCCGCTCCAATGAAGCACAGCGGCCGGCCGTCCGCTCTCGCCCGCTCGGTCATGAGGCGGCCGATTTCCATCTCGTTGAGCTCGGGTGGGATGCCGGCGAGGGACTTGACCCGCAGGGCGGTCGGAATCTCATCGAACAACTGCTCGATCCGCGACACGCCGATGGCGGCCAGCATTTCAGCGACGTCCTCGTCAGTGTGAGGGATGAAGGCCATCACGCACCCGCCGCGAGCATGGCCGCGTAGTCGGCGGGGGACATGAGCTCGGCGAGGAGTGCCGCGTTCACGGGTCGCACGCGCATCATCCAGCCTGCGCCGAAGGCGTCCTGGTTGATGAGCTCCGGCGTCGAGGCGAGCGCGGAATTGGCAGCGGTCACTTCGCCGGCGACTGGGCTGTACACATCGGATGCAGCCTTCACGGACTCCACCACCGCACACGGCTCACCGGCGTCCAGGCGCCGCCCCGCCTCAGGCACTTCGACGAACACGAGATCCCCGAGTGCGTCCTGAGCGTGATCCGTGATGCCGATTTCCACCGTCCCATCCGGCAGGCTCCTCACCCACTCGTGTGTCCGCGTGTACTTGAGATCGCCCGGAACGTTGCTCATCGAATTTCTCCGCGGGTCGTGGTGGTCTCGAGCTGAGGTTTGCCGAAGCGCACGAACGGCGGCTTGACGACGCTCGCCGCGAGAAGCTTCCCTCGAATGTCCACTTGCACGCGGCCGCCCGTATCGGCAGGGACCCGCGCGAATGCAATGGACCGCTCGAGCGTCGGCGAGAAAGTGCCGCTCGTGGTCTCGCCCTCGCCAACGCCGGGCACGACCACTTTCTGATGACTGCGCAATACGCCGCGATCCTGCAGCAGCAGTCCGACGAGCTTGCGCACGTTGCCTGTCGCCTGGATGGCCTCAAGCGCCCCACGTCCGACGAATCCGCGTGTGGCCGGCTCGAACGCCACCGTCCACGCGAGTCCGGACTCGAGCGGGTGCGTCGTCTCATCCATGTCGTTGCCATACAGGTTCATGCCTGCTTCCAGGCGGAGCGTGTCGCGCGCACCGAGGCCACAGGAGATGACGCCGAGCGCGTTCAGATCACGCCATGCGCGTGACGCGTCGACCCCGGGCAAGGTCACCTCGAACCCATCCTCTCCGGTGTAGCCGGTTCGCGCTATGAACCAACCGTCGATTTCACGTCCGAAGAACGGTTCGAGCGCCAGTGCGGCTTGGGCGCCGGCCGGCGAGAGGATCTTGGCCACTGCGGCGCGCGAGTCTGGCCCCTGCACCGCCAGCATGGCGAGGTCCGTGCGCTCGTGAGTCTCGACGTCGAAGTCGCGGGCATGCCGCCGGATCCACTCGAGGTCCTTGTCGCGCGTGCCGGCGTTGACGACGACGCGGAACCAGGACTCGCTCAGGAAATAGACGATGAGGTCGTCGATCACCCCGCCGGAATCGCTGAGCATGCAGCTGTACAGCGCCTTGCCCGCAGAGCGCAGCCGGCCGACATCGTTTGCGAGGAGATGCCGGAGCAATTGCCTCACGCGCGCGCCCGTAAGATCCACGACGCACATATGGGAAACATCGAAGATGCCGGACGCGCGGCGCACGGCGTGGTGCTCCGCGATCTGCGAGCTGTACTGCACCGGCATGTCCCAGCCACCGAAGTCCACCATCCGTGCACCAAGATCCTGGTGCAACTTGAATAAAGGCGTCCGTCTTCCCACGTCCTCTCCCGGCTCGTGTGCCGCAGCAACCCCGCTGAAAAGCGCCGCACGCGACTTCCAGCTAAATCAACCATCCGCCGAACCGGCATGCTCCTCGCGGGCAACAGCCACGCCCTTTGCCCGCGGGTCGTACCTGCCAGTGGGCTGGCCGCCGAAAGCGCCGCAGGCGCCTTCAGCCAATAAACGAAAAAGGCGGCAGGCGCGCACGTTCAGTACGAGCCTGCCGCCCCTCTGTCCTCGTGACCTGAGAGATCAGGCGCACGATGCGCCGCACCCCTTCGGTGGGTGGACGGATCGTCCACCGCTCTCCAGAGCTAACTGCGAGCCAGCCTCGTGGCCGCTCTCGAGTCTGCCGTTCTGTTGCCTGAGCGTTTCCGGGCGGAACTTGCGCCTTCGGCGTTCCGGGCCCAGCGGCCGGAATCTCTCCGAACAGACTCGCCAGCAAGCGTCCACATAATATCAGCAGCGTGCGGGCGTTCCCAATGTCGCGATCTGCAGCGCACGGCTCCTAGGGGAGCTTGGGTTGATTCGCGAGGTCCTTGGCGTGCATAGCGGAGTGACGACCACGGCGCCGCCGGCTCATGCGCCTGTCGCGCATCTTCGTCCAGATACCTCGCAGCAACTTGCACTCGGCTTGGGAGAGGCCCATGTGACCTCTCAGCACCAGGCGCGCGTTCTCCTCGAGCACGTCGTCCAGGCGCCCGGCGCGCGTCAGCCGGTCGCATTCCTCGAGAGGCAGGGCGCCATTGAGCGCCGCCGGCATCAGCACTCGCTCGGCCTCGGTCGGCTCGAGCTCGAGAACGCCACCGCCATAACTGCGACCTTCGATTTCCGCCGAGGCGGCCATAAGCCAGGTGTACGTATTGGCAATCATGCGTTCGGGGGCGACCTGTGCCTTGCAGGTCAGCCGATGAATCGTGTCCGTCGAGGTAGCGCCCGCCAGATTCAGCACCACACGCGGGAAGTCGTAGATCTGCCTGAAGACGAAACCGTCAGGGTTCCACACCGCGGGCACCGCGTACCACGGAGCCCTGATGGAGCACTTGTAGCCCGTGTGAATCCTCTCGCTTTCAGCAGCTCGAATGTACCTGGCGAGTGCAGCGGACACCTTCGAGTCGCCGATCGGCTGCAGATGCAGCAGGTGCACTGCGTCGCCTGCGAGCGACATCGCCTTCCAGTCAGCTTCACCGATCTGCGCACCCCTCAGGTGCGCGGATCGCGATACCAGCGGCGTGGTGTAATCATCCAGCTGCCACTTGGCGACCTGAGCGCTCCGCAGAACGAAAAAATCGTTCCTGCCCGTCACGACGCCGACATCGACCTCAGCGTGCGCCGACAGACTGCTCGTGATCGGCGCGGCGCGCAGTTCGCGCATGAAGACGATCTCGCGCTCGGTCAAGAAGTACTTCAGCCACTTCTCGTGATCGTGATGCAGCGCCTTCGGTCGAGCATCGGCCAGCACGGCAGCCGGCAATCGTTCGGTGATGTGCGCAACTCTCGTCGCTTCGGTCATGGCGACGCGGCAGGGATTCGTGTCGGAGGGCGCGGCGAGCGCGCCCTCGGCCAACAGCAGCACGACCTCCTGCTCCGCCCGATCGAATAACAATTCGTTACACGTGATGATGTCGATGCGAGCGAAGCGGTCCGCCAGAAACGTGCGCAGTTGTGCGGCGTAGCTCACCTGCAGCAATTCGGCAGGTAGCACGAACGCCAGGCGACCGCCGCGCGTGAGGCGCGTGGCGGCAGCGACGACGAACGGTACCCACATGTTGGTAAGGCGGTTGGGCGCAAGCCCCTGTTGGGCCATGATTGCCATCGCGCGCGTGCGATGTGGCTCCGGGAAGCTCTGGTAGCGGATGAACGGCGGATTTCCGACGACCGCATCGAAGGCGACGTGGCCACGCTCCTGCCACCAGCCAAAGAAATCCGTGGTCCTGACGACTGCATCGGCCGGCACGCCCAGTCCGACCAGCCTGGCGCGAGCCCGCGCCGCCTCGCCAGCGACGACCTCAATGCCCGTGAGGTGATTCGCTATCGCTGATTCGCGTGCCCCCAAGTGCGCGTAGCGGAGCGCCGCGGCCTCCAGAAAAACGCCATCGCCACAGGCCGGCTCCAACACGTGGTCGCTCGCAGACCGGATGGCCCACGCACACAGCCATGTCGCGACCGCGGACGACGTGTAGTAGCCGCCCCTCAGCTTGTCATCTGATCGTCGTTCTCGAGTCACGCTGCGTCCTGATGATTCCCAGTACACTCTAATGCGTGGTGTTGAAGTACGATAGGTTGGGCGCTCGCAGAGAGGAAAAACTCATGTCCGCTCACGATGGTCCACGACGAATCTTGCACGCTTATCGACGCGACCTATTCATTCGCGCCGTCGGTTTCGCGGTTGCGCTGATCGGGAGCGTGTTGAGCGCCGGTTGCAACACCGTGCCTGCGCTCGCCGAGGTCGAAGCGACCGAGCGGGCACGATTCCAGGCATGGACCCGTGCCGATATCGATGCGATTCAGCCGGTGCTGGCCGACGACCTCGTCTATTGCCACTCCACCGGGCAGTGTCAGACGAAGGCCGAGCTCATTGCGGCGCTGCAGTCGCGCGAGACCGTGTATCGCTCGATGGAAGTGCTCGAGCTTCACCCACGCGCGGCGGCAGGGGCTGTCGTGGTCAACGGCAAGCTCGCCGTACAGGCGGAGAACAGGGGACAGACGGCCGCGTTCAAAGGCATCTATACCGACGTTTACGTCAAGCGCAACGGGCGCTGGCAGATGATCGCGTGGCAGTCGACGAAGCTGCCCTAGCGGGACCGGGCTGCCCACCCGAGGTCATGGATGCCGTGCATCCGGGGCGCTGATGTAGAATCACGGCTCGCCCGTCGAGCACCCTTGATGTCAGCAACCCGCCGCCGCTCCGTTGTCGTCGCCATCGGCCCCGTCCCGGTAGGGAGTGCTGCGCCTATCGTCGTCCAGTCGATGACGAACACCGATACGGCCGACGTCGAAGGCACCGCCCAGCAAGTGAAGGCGCTGGCACGCGCGGGGTCGGAGCTGGTGCGAGTCACCGTGAATACGAGCGAAGCCGCCGCCGCGGTCGCGCCGATTCGCGACCGACTGGCGCAGCTGGGCGCAGACGTGCCGCTGATCGGTGACTTCCACTTCAACGGCCACAAGCTCCTGCGCGAGCATCCGGCATGCGCTGAAGCGCTCGCGAAGTACCGTATCAACCCCGGCAACGTCGGGCGCGGCAGCAAACGCGACCCGCAGTTCGCGGAGATGATCGAGGCGGCCTGCCGCTACGGCAAGCCCGTGCGCATCGGAGTGAACTGGGGGAGTCTCGATCAGGATCTACTCACGCGCCTGATGGATGAGAACTCCGCAAGCGCGCAGCCGCGCGCCGCACAGGAAGTCACGCGCAACGCGGTCGTCCTCTCCGCGCTCGAGAGTGCCCGCCGTGCGGAACAGCTGGGGCTCGCGCACGACAGGATCATTCTCAGCGCCAAGGTGAGCGGCGTTCAGGATCTCATCGCCATCTATCGCGCCCTCGCGAGCCGCTGCGACTACCCGCTGCACCTTGGCCTCACGGAGGCCGGAATGGGCTCCAAGGGCATCGTCGCCTCGACCGCGGGGATGGCCGTGCTGCTGCAGGAGGGCATAGGCGACACGATCCGCGTCTCCCTCACGCCTGACCCGGGCGGAGATCGCACGCAGGAAGTGATCGTGGCGCAGGAGATTCTGCAGACGATGGGTCTGCGCTCCTTCGCACCGATGGTCGTGGCCTGCCCGGGGTGTGGACGCACGACGAGCACGTTCTTTCAGGAGCTGGCGCAGCAGATCCAGTCGCACATCCGGCATCGAATGCCCGAGTGGCGACGCCAGTACATCGGCGTGGAGGACATGACGGTCGCGGTGATGGGCTGCGTCGTAAACGGCCCTGGCGAGAGCAAGCACGCGAATCTCGGCATCAGCCTCCCCGGAACCGGGGAGCGGCCGGTGGCGCCCGTCTACGAGGATGGCGAAAAGACGGTCACCCTCAAGGGCGAGCGCATCGCAGAGGAATTCCAGGATCTCGTGGAGCGATACGTCGCGCGTCGGTTCGCGCCCAGAGAGACAGCCCGAGAGACAGCGAAGGAAGCGGCCGGAGAAACCGCCGCCGAAACGCTATGAGGGGGTGGCATGACTGAGCTGGCAGAGAAGAGATGTAAGCCGTGCGAAGGCGGCATCGCACCGCTCGCGCCGGTCGAGGCGCAGCGGTTTCGCAGCGAGCTCGTTGCGGACTGGATGCTCACCGATGACGGGCGCGCCATTCGCAGGGAATTCAAGTTCAAGGATTTCTACCGCACGATGAGCTTCGTGAACGCTCTCGCTCACGTCGCGAATATCGAGGACCACCACCCCGATCTCGAGGTCGGCTACAGCTATTGCCGGGTGCTGTTCACCACGCACGCGATCAGGGGACTGTCAGAGAACGACTTCATCTGTGCCGCGAAGGTTGATCGCATTCCGCTCGCGTAGCGGACCCAATCCCGAAACGATGCGCGCGGCTTACGGAGGGGCCGTGATTGAGCGCGAGGATCAACGGGCCGCCAGCGGCAGCTCGCCTGCGACGCCGAGCGCGCGACGGATGAAGAGGCGCTTGATCTCCTGACTGCGATTCACCCAGCCGAGGCCGCGTTGTGCAAGGCGCGCAAGCGGGCCCGTGCCATGGGCGAGAACGCGGTCGAAGGCGTCGATGGCAGTGCTCATGATTTGCGTTTCGCTTTTCCGCCAGCGCTCGTAGCGGCGCAGCACACCGAGCGCACCGGAGTCTTCGCCGTCGCGGTGCGCAGCCGTCACGAGCTCGGCCAACACTGCTGCATCCAGCAGACCGAGGTTCACGCCCTGCCCCGCCAACGGGTGAACCACGTGTGCCGCGTCGCCGATCAGAGCGCACCGCTGCACGGCGTAACGATGCGCGTCGAGCTTGCGAAGCGGAAATGACACGCGCTCACTTGCGAGCCGCGTTGGGCCGAGTGCGCGGTCGGAGGCGCGGTCGAGCTCACGCTCGAATTCCGCCGTCGAGCCAGCAAGCAGCGTGTGCGCGATCTCGTCGTCCGCGGACCACACGATCGAGCTGGTGCCGTCCGCGAGCGGCAGGAACGCCAACGTTCCCGTGCGCATGAATCGCTGCCAAGCGGTTCTCTCATGAGATCGCTCGGTCGACACGGTGGCGACGATTGCGGTCTGCCGATAGGCCGATGTCTCCGCCGTCAGACCCACGGCAGCGCGCACGGCCGATTGCGCGCCATCTGCGCCAACGACGAGCCGCGTCGCGAGCGGGCCGCTGGTCGTCTCGATGTGCACGCATTCGTCGGTGACGCGCAGCGACACGAATTCGGCGGATACGACGCTCGCGCCGGCCTCCTCCGCCGCATCGAGCAATGCCCTCTGCACGATGCGATTCTCGATGATGTAGCCGAGGTTCGGCTCGGCGACCTCGGCCGCGTCGAACACGAGTGCCTCCGGAGCAGTCGGCGCCACACTCTCATGCCAGACGCGCATCCGCTCGTACGGACTGATCCGAGCTGCGGCAATTCGTGGCCACGCGCCCGCGGCCATAAGGATTCTCTGGCTGGCGCGGGAGCACGCGACCACACGCGCTTCCATCGGTTCGTCAATCCGTGGAGGCTGAGGGCGTCTCGCCTCGAGTACCGCGATTCGCAGTGGGGTCGCATCGGCCCGAGTGGTCCGAGCGAGAAGCGCAGCGGCAGCGGCACCTACGGGTCCGCCACCGACGATGAGGACATCGACGGTGTCCGTCATGCGCGCACACCCAGGCCACGTGCAAGGCGCGGCGTCGGGCCGGCGAAGCCGGCGCTCACGCGTGCGAGCGCGCTCTTCGCAGGCGGTGTGAGGTCGAACAGCAGCAGACCCAGATTGCGCAGAGTCCCGATCCCTGGGCGGGTGTCGCCGAACAGCTTGATGAGGCCATCGGTGAAGCGGATGACACCGCGGCGGTCCGCTGCACGCCACGCTTCGAACTGCTCGAGCAGCGCCGCAGCGCCCGAATCTCCTCGGGCATTGGCAAGCAGCTCGGCGAGCATCGCGGCGTCCCGCAGCCCGAGGTTGAACCCTTGCCCTGCGACGGGGTGCAGTGCCTGTGCGGCATTACCGATGAGTACAGTGCGCACTGCGACTGACGTCGTGGCGCGCGTGAGCTTCAATGGATATGAGGCACGCCGACCGACGCGCACGAAGCGCCCGGCTCGCCAGCCGAACCGCGCCTGCAGCTCGCTCAAGAACGCCGCGTCGGCAAGTCTGAGACGGGCCGCTGTCTCATCCGGCGTCGCCGCCCATACGATGGAATAGCTGCCGTCATGGAGCGGCAGCACGGCGAGCGGGCCCGCAGGTGTGAAGCGCTCATACGCCGTGCCGTCGTGTCGCCGGTCGGCCGCGACATTCGCAACGATCGCGATCTGCTCGTAGTCTTCGACAGCGGCTTCGATGCCCGCCGCGGTTCGCACACTCGACAGCGCTCCATCGGCTGCGACCACGACCTGCGCGTGGACGCGCTCACGTGTCCCATGGCGATCGTCGATGAGAGTGATGCGAATGTGCTCGGCCGCGAGCTCGACCGACTCCGGGCGTGCCGGCACGCGCAGCGAGATCCCCACTGCGCCGTCCAACTTCTCCCACAGGGCCGCGCCGATGACCCGGTTCGCAACGACGTAACCCAACGCCTCGATTCCCTGCTCCTGGGCGCGCAGCCGCGCAAAGCCGAACCGCCCCGCATCCGACACGTGAATGCTACGGATGGGTGCGGCCTCGCGCGCAATGGCGGACCACACCCCGAGTCCCTCGAAGATGCGCCGACTCGAGTTGCCGAGCGCCGTCGTACGTTCGTCGAAGCTCGGCTGCGCCGTCGAGCCCATTGCCACACCTTCGATGAGCAGTACTTCCAGCCCGGTGTCGGCGAGCGCCAGCGCAACACTGGCGCCGACCATTCCGCCACCCACGACGGCGACGTCACACGCTGTAATCGGCCGTCGCGCCGCTGCGGCGGACGGCGATTCCTTGTCTGCGGTACGCGGCATGTGCACGTGCCAGGTTCAGCCGCGTGCCATGAGCGCTTCGATCTCTTCCGGTTCCTTGGGCGCACGCGCCGTCAGCACTTCGGCACCACGTCGGGTGACGACTACGTCGTCCTCGATACGGATGCCAATCCCGCGCAGGCGTTTCGGCACGCCGCGCGTGCCGGGCGCGATATAGATGCCCGGCTCGATGGTCAACGCCATGCCCGGCTCGAGCACTCGCCATTCATCACCCACCTTGTAGTCGCCCACGTCGTGCACATCCATCCCCAGCCAGTGGCCGGTCCGATGCATGAAGAACTTGCGATACGCGCCGTCGCGCTCGAGGGAAGTGACCCGCCCCTTGAGCAGCCCGAGCTTCACGAGGCCGTGAGTGATGACCCGCACCGCAGCGTCATGCGGATCGTTCCAGTGATTGCCGGGTCGCACCTTCGCGATGGCGGCGCGGTTGGCCTCGAGCACGACGTCGTACACTGCGCGCTGCTCGGGCGTAAATTCGCCGTTCACCGGGTACGTGCGCGTGATGTCGGAGGCGTAGTACTGCAATTCGCACCCCGCATCGACGAGTAGCAGATCGCCGTCCCCGAGGGTCTGGTCGTTCTCGCGATAGTGGAGAATGCACGCGTTGTCGCCACTACCGACGATCGGTTGATACGAGATGTCGGCGTTGTTGCGGTTGAACTCGTGGATCAGCTCCGCCGCGATCTCGTACTCGTTCAGGCCAGGGCGGCAGGCGCGCATCGCGCGCACATGGGCCCGCGAGGCAATGCGCGCAGATTCACGCATCAGCTCGACCTCGCAGCGCGACTTGAACAGGCGCATGTCGTGCAGCACGTGGTCGAGCGCCACGAATTCCTGCGGCGAGTGCCGGCCGTGCCGCCCCTGCGAGCGCAAGCCGTTGACCCAGGCGACCACGCGTTGGTCGAAGTCCGCGTACGCGCCCATTCTGTAATAGACCTTGGTGCGATTCTCGAGGAGCCCCGGCAGAATCTCGTCCATGTCGCCGATCGGAAAGGCATCATCGGCGCCGTACAGCCGTACGGCCCCGGCAGGGCCGGCACGCTTGCCGTCCCACGTCTCACGCGTCGGATCGCGCTCGCGCACGAACAGGACGTACTCCGCTTGCTCACGGCCGGGAATCAGCACGGCGACCGAGTCCGGCTCCGCGAACCCGGTCAGATAGAAGAAATCGCTGTCCTGCCGATAGGCGTACTCGACGTCGTTGTTGCGGTAGCGGACCGGCGCGGCCGGAATGACGCCAATGGCGTCGCGTCCCATGACTCGCATGAGCTGCCGCCGCCGGCGCGCGAATTCATCCTTCGGAATTGACTTGATGCGGGCCGCGGCCACGGGACACCTTCAATGAAGCGGGGTTTCCGGCTGCTCCGTACGTGCGCGCAGCGGCTGCAGCTGCTCGAACACGACCTGGACCCCTACGCGGACGAACTCCACGAGCTCGGCGTAGGCACTCTCATTCGACTCCTCGCCGTCGTCGCTATCGACGCCGACCCGCGTGATCTCGTCGAGGTCACGCACGATCTCGCCGATTTCGCCGGGGAGGCGGCCCGCATCCTGGATCGCGCTCGACCCCAGGCCATAGAGGAAGCCGACGCACCACTGCGCCAGCGCCGCGGTGCGCTCATCGAGCGGCTCCTCGTCCTGGGGCAGCAGAGGGCGAAAGCCCATATCAGCTCCGGACAACGCCGCTGCGGTGCCAGAATAGAGTCTGCGGAGCGAATCTGCCGCCAGCGGCTGCGCACGCCCCTCGGGCAGGATTTCGAGCAACCAGTCCTCGAACCGGTAGGCGGTCGCGGTGCAAAGAGCGCCCGCCAGGGTGCCGTGGGCTTCTGCAGCGTCGGTCAGTGAGCGCTCCTCGACGAGCACCCGCTGAATGTCGGTGTAGCTCGTGGTATGCATGCGGGACGCATTATGCCTGCGGCGGCGCTCCGCCGCGATTGACCGCGTCGAGAGTGCCGCTCTATAGTCCTTCGCATGAACGACATAACAAGAACGCAGCTCGATCTCGAGCTTGCGCGGCTGGAAAAGCGCATCGAAGAGCTGGTCGCGGGCATCGAGCACCTCAGGGAAGAGAACCGCGCCTTGCGCCAGCGGCACGAATCGCTCACGACGGAGCGTGCCTCCCTCCTCAACAAGAACGAGCAGGTGCGCACGCGCGTCGAGGCGATGATCGGGCGACTGAAAACCATGGAGCACGGTGCATGAGCCAGCACCCGGACCAGGCGCGGGTCAACGTGCGGATCCTCGAGAAGGAATACGCCATGTCCTGCCCTTACGAGGAGCGCTCCGCACTCCTGGATTCCGCCGAATACCTGAACGCGCGCATGCGCGAAGTGCGCGACAGTGGCAAGGTCATCGGGCTCGACCGGATCGCCGTCATGGTCGCGCTCAACCTCGTCAACGAATTGCTGCGCACGAGGAACCACCAGGTGAAGCTCGAGGGCGAGGTGGGCGGGAAGCTCCGCAACCTGCGCGAGCGGGTCGAATCCTCGCTCGCGAAGAATCAACAGCTGGAATTTTGAACTGGCGCACCTCCCGGGTGTAGGCATCCTCGTGTAGAGTCGTTCATGGCGTCGCCTGCGGTGTTCGACAGTTTGGCCGGGTTACCTCTCGACCCTAATTGAAACACCCACGGGACTCATGGACTTGCTGGCAGCATTGTGCATGTCCGCCTTGAGCGGAAAGCCTTACCTGCCACAGTTCGTCCCACATGTTGCTCTGGTCGAGAGCAACGGCTAGCACCGGCACATGCGGGTGGCGCTTGTCTGATCCCACGCTTGCTGCTGCGCGCAGAGCTCTGCGGGCGCGGTTGCGGGCCGAACGCCGCGCGGTGGCGCCTGCGCAC
>FTED01000717.1_pt1 | contig 12980 bp, 7 predicted proteins | sample 1640121 | NCBI WGS metagenome assembly FTED01 (sample SAMEA3914816, study PRJEB12502) | metagenome | biome: forest; material: soil | place: USA | collected 2011-09-16 | depth 0.3 m
GCCCGCATCCACCGCCGCGCGCGAGGCGCCCACGGCGGCCCCGAGCTTGTCCGCGAGACTGTAAAGGAGCTTGAAGTTATCGGCGCTCCCGAGGGCTCGGCCGCCAGACAACACGCGCTTTGCGGTCTGCAGGTCCGGCCGGTCGGTCTTGCCCGCCGACACGGACACGAAGCGCGTGTGAGTCGGCAGTGCCACACTCACGGACGTCGACTCGACACTCGCCGAGCCCCCCGCAGGGGAGGCTTCGAACGATGCGGTACGCACCGTCGCGACGACCTTCGCTCCACTTTCCGTTTCTACGGTCAGGATGGCGTTGCCGGCATAGACGGGCCGGCGGAAGCGCGTGGGCGCTTCCACGGCCATGATGTCGCTGATCTGCGCAGTGTCCAGGAGAGCGGCGATCCGCGGCATGACGTCCTTCCCGAACGTCGTCGAGGGGCCGAGCACGTGCGAATAGGCGGGTGCCAGAGCTGCGATCTGCGGCGCCACCGTAGCCGCAAGGAGGTGTGCGTAGGCTGGATTCTCGAGCGTGAGCACCCGGTTTACGTGCTGAAGTCGCGCAGCTTGCGCGGCGACTGCCGTTGCGTCGGCTGCACACACCGCCACGTCGATCTGCGCCCCCGCGATCGAGTGAGCGCACGTGACGCATTTGGCAGTGCTCGCGTTGAGACTCGTGCCATCGTGCTCGGCGACGATCAGGACTCTGGACATCAAACCAGCCCCTTCTTCCTAAGCGCCTCGACCAGCTCCTCGGCGCTCCGGACCATCGTCCCCTTCTGTCGCTGGGGCGGCGGCTCGAAGCGCACGAGTTTCAGTCGACGCCGCGGCTCCACGCCGAGTGCGGCGAGGTTGAGCGTCTCGAGGGGTTTCTTTTTCGCTTTCATGATCTCGGGGAGCTTCACATACCGTGGCTCGTTCAGGCGTAGGTCGGTTGTGATCACGGCGGGCAGCTCAACCTCCAGAGTCTCGAGGCCCGCGTCGACCTCGCGGGTCACGGTCGCCTTGCCCGGGCCGTCATTGACGAGGCTGAGCTCAAGCTTGGAAGCGAAGGTGGCCTGGGGGCGGTTCCACAACGCCGCGAGCATCTGGCCGGTCTGACTGTTGTCGTCGTCGATCGCCTGTTTACCGAGGATGACGAGAAAGGGCGTTTCGCGCTCGATGATCCTCAGAAGCGCGCGCGCCACGTCGAGGGGCTCGACCGACGCCGCACTCTCGATCAGCAGCGCGCGATCCGCCCCCATGGCGAGCGCAGTGCGCAGTTGCTGCTGGGCGTCGGCGGGGCCGACGGTCGCGACCACCACCTCGTCCGCGCCGCCGCGTTCCTTGATGCGCAACGCTTCCTCGAGCGCGATCTCGTCGAACGGGTTGATGCTCATTTTGACGCCGTCGGTGACGACGCCCGAGCCGTCGGGCTTCACGCGCACGCGGACGTTGTAGTCCACCACACGCTTGATTCCGACCAGAATGCGTCTCATCGATGTGCTCCGCGGTCCCAAACTCCGCGATTGTCTCGCATCCCCATCCGGAACGCCGACTCCTTCGCGACTCAAGCGTGCTCGATCCGCAGGGCTTCAGCGGACCTGGGCGGGCCGGTGGTGCTGGTGGGGTGGGTCGCGCTGCTCGGCGAGGAAGGTCTGGCTGATCTTGTTCGCCGTGTCTCTGAGCTTGGGCAGGAAGCGCTCGAGAGCGAGCTTCAAGGGCACGGCCGTCGCCGCGAAACGAACCGCGATGGCGGCGAGCACCCGTTCATCGATCATGATGGGCAGCGCGATACTGATCTGCTCGGAGATGCGGCGCGGATGAATCGCGGTGGCGTAGCCCTGTGCACGCGCATCGGTCAGGATCTTTTGCAACTCCACCTTGTTCCGCGCGAGCTTGTCCTCTTCGCGCGTCGAGCGAGCGAGAATCTCCAGGAGCGACTCACGCTGCGTCGGGGAGCAGAACGCCAGGTAGACGCGCCCAATCGCCGTGTTCAGCAGCGGAACGCGGAACCCAGCGGAGAAGCGCTCCACGGCGAGCGGGCTCGCGTGATCCGTGGTCTCGCGCACCAGCATCGAGGTCCCTGAGAGGGAGGCTATACCGACCGGCCATACGATCTCGCTACAAAGAGAGTACAGATACGGCCGTGCGATCTGGGTGACCCAGGCTTCGTCGTCGAACCCGTCGGAGAGGCCCCGCACCATAATGGTGAGGCGGTAGCGATCGTCGTGATCGTCACGGTAGACGTACCCCGCATGGCTCAGCGTCTCGAGGATGCGATACGTCGTGGTGCGCGGCAGCTTGATCTCCTGCGCAATCTCCGACACGGTCGCCCCATTCTTGAGATTGAGGACCGTCAGGGCGTCGAGGCCTCGAATTAACGCTCGAATCGGGCGAGTCGATTCCATGGAAAGCGTGTCACCTGCTGATGTCTGGCGGAAACGGCCGGCGGAGTTTAGAAACTGAGCGCATGACTGTCCATCAGGAGGATGAAAGGGCGGTAATCGGGTGCCCCGTCACCACTGTCGGGTGGGGTGACTGTACAGCGGCCGCGTGCACCGCGGGCGCTGATTGTTCATGAACGGCGAGGCGAGACTCATGAACGGCAGCGCACGATTCACCAATTGCAGCACGCGCTCCATGAAAACGTGAGAACCGCAAGTGCGGCGTCTCACTGCACGATAGACTGTTGCGCGGCAGTCACTTCAAGAGGCGTTTTTGATGGTCGGGTACGCGATCCGCCGCATCGCCACACTCGTTCCCACGCTCTTCGTCATCATCACGCTGTCGTTCCTCATCATCCGGCTTGCCCCCGGGGGGCCGTTCGACGAAGAGCAGTCGCTCCCCCCTTCGATCAAAGCCAATCTCGAGGCGGCCTACGGGCTCAATCAGCCCCTCAGCACCCAATATCTGAGGTATCTGGCCGGGCTCGCGCACGGAGATTTCGGCCCGTCGTTCAAATTCCGCGACATCAGCGTCCGGGAGCTGATCGCCCAGGGGTTGCCGGTGAGCCTGACGCTGGGCGGCTGTGCGCTGCTACTGGCCGTGTTCACCGGGATCGCCCTTGGTGTGCTCGCTGGGCTCAGGCAGAACACGGCCGTCGATCATGGCATCCGCGCAATCGCCGTGCTCGGCATAGCGCTGCCGAGCTTCGTGATCGGCCCGTTGTTTGCGCTCGTGTTCGGTCTCTACCTGCACTGGCTGCCGGTCGCCGGGTGGGCTCCCCGTGAACCGGCCTACCTGGTACTGCCCGCGGTGACCTTGGCCTTGCCAGTCGCCGCCTATGTCGCCCGGCTGACTCGCGCGAGCTTTCTCGAAGTGCTTCGGACCAATTACGTGCGCACTGCCCGTGGCAAGGGTATGGGGGAGCTGCGCGTGATCTGGCGCCATGCATTGCGTCCGTCGCTCCTGCCCGTAGTGAGCTACCTCGGGCCGGCCACTGCATTCATCGTCACCGGCTCGCTGGTGGTCGAGACGGTGTTCGGCCTCCCCGGGACCGGGCGCTACCTCGTGCAGGGCGCCATCAATCGCGACTACACGCTGGTGATGGGGATGATCATTGTGTATGGGTGCGTCACGCTCCTGTGCAATCTCCTCGCGGATCTCATCTATTGCTGGCTCGATCCACGCGTGCGCCATGAGTGACGGCGAGGCACGTGTGCGGCGGGGCCTGTGGGCCGACGGGTTGCGGCGCATGAGAGGCAATCGCGCGGCCCTGGTGGCGGGGGTCGTCATCGTCGCAATCGCATTGCTGGCGGTGGTCGGTCCGATGTTCAGTCCGTACCCGTTCGACCGCCTCGACTGGGCTCACATCGCAGAGCCCCCGCGCCTTGCGACGTGGCACTGGTTGGGCACGGATCGTCTGGGCCGTGATCTCTTCGTGCGGACGCTCTACGGAGTGCGCATTTCGCTGGTCATCGGCTTGCTCGCAACCACGGTGAGTCTGGCCGTCGGCGTTACATGGGGCGCCATTGCGGGCTACCTCGGCGGACGCACCGATGAGGTGATGATGCGTGCCGTCGACGTGCTCTACTCGCTCCCGTACATCTTCATCGTCATCATCCTCACCACGCTGTTCGATCGCGGCAACCTGTACGTCCTGTTCATCGCGATCGGTGCGGTCGGATGGCTCACCATGGCGCGCATCGTGCGCGGACAGGCCGTTTCGCTGCGGCATCGGGAGTTCGTCGAGGCCGCACTGGTTGCGGGCGTCGCTACCCCGGGAATCCTGGCACGCCACATCGTGCCGAATCTGATCGGGCCCGTCGTGGTGTACGCGACGCTCACGATTCCACAAATGATCCTGTTCGAGAGTTTCCTGAGTTTCCTGGGTCTGGGCGTGCAGGAGCCCACGGCAAGCCTGGGGAGCCTGATCAATCAGGGCGCGCGCGAGCTCGAATCGGCGGTGTGGATGCTGCTAGTGCCCGGCGGCTTGCTCGTCACGCTGCTGCTGTGCTTCAACTTCCTGGGTGATGGTCTGCGCGACGCGCTCGATCCGCACGATGGTTGAGGCTTCGCCCGTACTGGCAATCGAAGAGCTGAGCGTCACGTACACGACGCCGGACGGTGAAATCGCGGCGGTTCGCGACGTGTCGCTTACAGTGCGCACCGGAGAGTGCGTGGGCGTCGTCGGCGAATCGGGGGCCGGGAAGAGCCAGGCGTTCCTCGCGGTCATGGGCCTGCTGCCGCCGCAGGCGTGCGTGCGGGGACGTGCGCGCTTCGGATCGACGGATCTGCTGGGGCGGTCCGCGCGCGATTTGAATCGCCTCCGGGGTGCCCGCGTCGCGATGATCTTCCAGAACCCGCTGACCTCACTCACCCCGCACATGCGGGTTGGCGACCAGATTGCGGAGTCGATGGTTCGGCACAGCGAGGTCTCCTGGCGCGCTGCTCGAGCCCGCGCGCTGCAGTTGCTCGAGCGAGTGCACGTGACGGACCCACGACGTCGCCTGACCCAGTATCCGCACGAGTTGTCCGGCGGCATGCGCCAGCGAGTGATGATTGCCATCGCGCTCGCGTGCGAGCCGCAACTCGTGATCGCGGATGAACCCACGACGGCGCTCGACGTGACGATTCAGGCGCAGATCATCGCATTGCTCGCGGAGTTGAAACGCGAGCGCGGGATGGCGATGGTGCTGATCACGCACGACCTCGGGATCGTCGCCGGTGTGGCTGACCGGGTCGCCGTCATGCAGGCGGGGCGCATCGTGGAAGCTGGGGGAGTGCGCCAGATCCTGAAGGCACCCCACCATGCGTATACGCAGTCGCTGTTGAGCGCGGTGCCGCGAATCGAGGGTGCGGGCGAGGTGAGGGCCGTCTCTGCCGTGCCGGTCGATTCCGCTGCGATCGACTCCGGAGCGCAGTCGAGCACGCCATTGCTCGCCATTTCCGCGCTGCGTGTGCAGTTCACGACGCGTGGTCGCTGGCTCGGTCGCGGACTGCCTGTGCGCGCGGTCGACGGCATCGATCTCGCGCTCCGACCCGGTGAGACGCTCGGCGTCGTGGGTGAGTCTGGCTCGGGAAAGTCGACGCTCGCCCGAGCGATCCTGCAGCTCGTCCGCCCGGTCGCCGGGGAAGTGGTCTGGCTCGGCCAGCCGCTCCAAGGGCTGTCCCCTGCGCAGCTGCGGCCGCTCCGCCGCGATTTGCAGCTCGTCTTCCAGGATCCGCTCGCGAGCCTCGATCCGCGCATGACCGTAGCCGAGCTCATCGGCGAGCCCCTTCGCGTGCATCGGCGAGCGATGAGCGCCGCCGATCGGTCAGAGGCCGCGGCGGAGATCCTGCTGCGCGTCGGGCTGCACGCGGACATGCTGAATCGCTATCCGCACGAGTTGAGCGGCGGGCAGTGTCAGCGCGTCGCAATCGCGCGCGCGATGGTTCTGAAGCCGAAGCTCCTCGTGTGCGACGAAGCCGTGAGCGCGCTCGATGTGTCGGTCCAGGCGCAGATCCTCGGCCTTCTGCAAGACCTCGAGCGCGACTACGGCACCGCGATCCTGTTCATCAGTCACAACCTGGCGGTCGTTCGACAGCTGTGCACACGGGTGCTCGTGTTGTATCTGGGCCGGATGATGGAGCTTGCGCCTGTCCAGCGCCTCTTCGAGTCTGCCGCACATCCCTACACACGTGGGCTCCTGGAATCCATTCCGCTCCCCGACCCCGACGTCCAGCCAGGCCGGCTGTCGCGTGCACTGGCAGGGGAGCTGCCTTCTGCCGTTGCGCCTCCGAGTGGCTGCGTCTTCCGCACCCGCTGTCCTCATGCCATCGAGCTCTGCCGCGAGCGTGTCCCGGTCTGGGAGGATACGGGCGACCACCACTGCGTAGCGTGCCACCGCTGGCGCGAAATCCGGGCAAAGCCTACTGTGAGGTGAGTGCTTTTCATCGGCGCCCCGGATTCGCTATCCTCGGTGCCATGAAAGAGCCCACCCTCCGCCCCAGCGATAGCCTGCGCAACGTCCGTTATGAGATCCGCGGCAGGCTCGCCCGCCGCGCCCACGAGATGGAGCGGTTGGGGTATGAGATCGTGTCGCTCAACATCGGAAACCCGGGCGCGTTCGGCTTCCGCACGCCCGAGACCATGCGCCTCGCGATGATCGAGAACCTCGCCGCGGCCGAGGGGTATTGCCACCAGAAAGGCATTTTCCCGGCCCGCGAGGCCGTGGTCATGCAGCAGCAGGCGCGCGGCGTGCCGGGCGTGAGCGCCGAAGAAGTCTTCATCGGGAATGGGGTGAGCGAGCTCATCGACCTCGTGCTGCGCGCCCTCCTGAACGAGGGCGACGAGGTGCTCGTCCCAAGTCCCGACTACCCGCTGTGGACGGCGGCCGTGACCCTCAATCGCGGGCGGACGGTGCACTATCCTTGCCGTCCCGAAAACGGTTTCGTACCGGACGTGGAAGAGGTCGCGAGCCTCGTCACGAACAAGACGCGTGCGATCGTCGTCATCAATCCGAACAACCCGACCGGTGCCGTCTATCCGCGTGCCGTCTTGGAAGCGCTGGCCCGTCTCGCCGAGCGGTCGAGCCTCGTCGTGTTCAGCGACGAGATCTACGACCAGATGCTGTACGAGGGCGCCGAGTTCGTCCCGATGGCGACGCTGGTGCGGGACACCTTGTGCGCCACGATGTCCGGCCTGTCCAAGGTCTACCGCGCCTGCGGATACCGCGTAGGCTGGGCGTCGTTCTCAGGTCGCACACACACTGCGGCCGACTATTTTTCCGCGCTCGAGCTCCTGAGCTCGCTGCGCCTGTGCAGCAATGTGCCGGCGCAATGGGCCGTGCAAACGGCCCTCGGCGGGTACCAGAGCATTCGCGAACTGGTTGCACCCGGTGGGCGCCTCTACGAATCGCGGCGCGCGATCCTCACCGCCGTGCAGGCGAGCCGCTTCCTCGAGCTGCGTCCGCCGGATGGCGCCATGTATGGCTTCGTCGGGGTCAAGACCGGGGAGCTCCCGGAGTTCGATGATCAACACTTCGCGCTCGAGCTGCTCGAGCAGAAGCATGTGCTCGTCGCGCCCGGAAGCAGCTTCAACGTGCCGTACAGCAACCGCTTTCGCATCACCAATCTTCCGGAAGCGGCGGTCTTGCGCGACGTGTTCGGTCGCATCGAAGACCTCTTGACGACCCAGGCGAGTGCGCCCCGCGCAACCCCCACGGGCAATGTCGTTGAGGCGCGCCAGCGCTTCAAGTAAATCAGACTTCAAGTAACTTCTGCGCTAAGTTCTATAATGCCTTGTTTTGATTAGGCTCCAAAAGGATATTGGCGAGGCGATCGAGCACGGGCAGACGGTCGTCGTGCCATCGCGCCAGCGCTCGCAGGCGGTTCACCTTGCCTGCGCGGCCGCGGCGCTCGGCGGCGGCCGGCGGGTCTGGGCGACCCCGGACGTTCTGCCTCTCGAGGGATGGATCGGCCGCGAAATCGAACGCCGCGCCGTCCTGGGCGACAAGGTTCCCCGACTGCTGACCTCGGCCGAGGAATGGCTTCTGTGGCGACAGAGCGCCGCGCAACTCACTGACGATCTGAAGCTTGCGGCGCGGGGCCCATTAGCGGAAGCGCTGCGGCGGGCAAGTCAGCTTGCGCTCGAGTTCGGCATTGAGACTGAACGCCTCAACGAGGCTGCCGGGAGTGAAGCGCGGCTCCTGCATGCTGTCGAGCGCGCGGTGATCGAGCGCTGCCGGGCGCTGGATGTCGCTACACCCGTGCAGTTTGCGACTGCTCTTGCGTGCCTCGGCGCAGACACGCCCCTCGTGCTCAGCGGGTTCACGCCCCTCCCGCCGTACCTCGAGACTATCGCTTCGATCCGTCGTGCTCGTGGGTATGACACTCGAGTGCGGTTACCCGCGGGCAGCGCTGAGCATGCTGCGAGAACGGTGTACGCCGCAGACGCCGCAGAAGAGCTCGAACGCATCGCGCAGTGGTGTCGCACGCGACTCGACGCGCAACCGGACGCACGCTTGCTGGTGTTGCTACCGGGTGCCCCCGAAGCGCGCGAGCGGCTCATCGCACTGATTAGCCAAAGCATCGATCCACGTGGCGCTGTGAGTGCAGATCCGACAACGACAGGGCAGGCGGCGCTCGCGGAGATTGAGGGCGGGGCGCCGTTTGCTCGCGTCCCGCTCGTCGCGCACGCGCTGCAGTCGCTCAAGTGGCTCACGCAGGGTGCCGAATTCGCAGACGTGAGCGCATGGCTTTGCGCTCCGTACTGGACGACGCCCGATGGCGCGCGCGCTCGTTTGGATGTGTGGCTCCGTGAGCACGCAACTCTCGAGATCGACTCGCGAGTACTGCTGGCGGCGCTCGGATCGTCACCAGCCACACTGAAGGTCGACGCGCAGCATTTCGCGGGACAGATAACGCACGCTGCACGCGCGCTCGGCACTGGCAGCGCTTCGCCACGCCAATGGTCGGAGCGATTCCGCGCGGCTCTGGCGGCCCTCGGCTGGCCGGGCAGCCGAACCTCGAGCAGCGATGATGAGCAGACACGCGCACGATTCGCGGAACTGCTCGATGACTTCGGGCAGCTCGCCGCCGCGGCTCCCTCGATCGCGCGGGACACGGCGGCGCAGTGGTTCACCGAGCTGGCATTACGCACCACGTTTCGCCCCGCGAGCGGCGACCCGGTCGTCACCGTGTCGCCGGTTCTGGCGGATCCTGTCGTCCGGTATGACGGTGTCTGGGTGGCGGGGCTGCACGCGGACGTGTGGCCACCGCCGGTTCAGCCGGACCCATTTCTGCCTCTCGGAGCGCAATTGGCGGCGGGAGTGCCCGCGGCGAGCGCCGTCGGCCGCGCGCAGGAGGCGCGTGCGCTCATGAGAGCCTGGGCCGATGCGGCCGACGAACTGGTCCTGAGCAGTCCGCTCCGTGCGGACGATGTGCAACTCTCACCGAGCCCGTTGCTCGCCGCGTACGCCTCGCGCGCAACCACCGGCGAGAACCGTACTCAACCATGGCTACCGCGACGCTTGCGCCGCGAGGGTCTCACCGAAACGCTCATCGATCGCATCGGCCTGCCATGGGACGTTTCCCGGCCGCTACCGCGCGGAACGAAGAGCGTGGATCTTCAAAACGCCTGCCCCTTTCACGCCTATGGCGAGTTACGCCTGGGCTGTTCCGATCTGGAAGCTCCGGAGCCGGGCATCGCGGCGAAACTGCGGGGTCAGCTTCTACATGCCGCCCTCGACAAGTTGTGGCAGGTACTTGGCGACTCGCGCACCTTGCTTGCGCATTCGGAAGAGGGCCTCGATGACATCATCGCGCGCTGTGTATCGAAGGCCGCCGAGGCAACCTTGGGTCCGGCTGCGGAGGGAGCCCGTGCGCCGGCCGAACAGCGCGAATGTCGGCGCGCTCAGCGCCTGATCCGTCGACTATGCAGGCTCGAACGACAGCGCACACCGTTCGTCGTCCAGGAGACGGAGCTCGAGCGCCCGTTGCCGGTGGGCGGCGCGCAAATGCGTGTGCGCATCGATCGGCTCGACGCCCTTGCCACTGGCGGGCTCGCGATCCTCGACTACAAGAGCGGCCGCCGGATCCCGGGTGACTGGTACGCCGCGCGACCCGCGCATCCACAATTGCTCGCGTACCTCGCGGCAGTGGGTGCTGAAACCGTCGCGATCGCTACCGTCAGCATCACCGCCAAAGAAATCCGGTTCGACGGCGTCGCAGCGGCTGCCGGTCTGTTGCCCACGGTGCGTCCCGTCGAACGACCGGCGGGCATTGACAGCGAGCTGGCGTGGGATCGGCAGCGTCGCGAATGGCTGGCCTGCGTCGAGCGCCTCGCGACAGATTTTGTCGCCGGGATCGCTACGGTCGATCCGCTTCCGCGCGCTTGCGACTACTGCCAGGTCGCCAGCGTCTGCCGGATCGCAGACCGCACCGCTGCGGTGGCCGACACCGATGAGGCCGCCGACGCCGGCGAGCTCCTCGAGGTCACGGAATTCCCCCACCTCATTCGCATACCCGGGGCGGGACGCGATGACTGAGCAGCTCTCATTGTGGCTGCCGGCTGAGGATGCCCCGAGCTCTCTCGCGGAAACCGATGACCGGGCGCGCGAGGAAGCCACCGACCCCGCTCGTTCGATCCTGCTGCGCGCTCCTGCGGGCTCCGGCAAGACCACGGTGCTGACACAGCGCCTGCTGCGATTGCTCGCCGAAGTCGGCGAACCGGAGGAAATTCTCGCGATCACGTTTACTCGCAAGGCCGCCGCTGAAATGCGTGAGCGCGTGTTGAAGGCCCTGCGAGGGGACATCGACGCCACGCATCCGCAAGCACGGCGTCTGCGAATGCTCGCGGCCGCTGCCCTTGCGCGTGATGCAGCGCGCGGATGGGGTCTTGTCAGTAACCCGGGGCGCCTGCGGGTCCAGACGATCGACGCGTTCAACTACTGGCTCGCGAGCCAGCTCCCCGTGGCGGCGAAGGCCGGGGGCGCGCTGGTCGTCACCGACCGGCCCGAAGTGCTGTATCACCGCGCGGCACGCCGCGTGCTCTCGGCGGGGGACGCGGACCCCGCGCTCGCCGCAGATATCGAGTTGCTGTTCGAACGTATCGACAATCGCTGGAGTCACGTGGAGCGCCTCGTCGCTGAAATGCTGGCGAAGCGCGGGCACTGGCTGCCTTACGTGCTGGGGCACACCGCAGACGCACTGAGCGCACGCGTCGCTGCGAGCGTTCACGACATCGTTCGCGAACAGCTCTCCGCATGGTGTGGCCAGGTGCCCAAGGCCTTGAAGGAGGTCGCCGCAACCGTCCCGACTGTCGGAACCCTCGGCTCGGGCCCCGAACACCTCGCTGCGTGGCAACGACTCGCAGCGTTGACCCTGGTGAACGACGGCGATTGGCGCAAGAGCGTCACGAGAGTGGTTGGGGTCACCTTCGAACAGCCCGACGCCAGGCAACAACTGAAGGATTGCATCCAATTGTGGAGCGGCGCATCGCGGACCCGCGAGTGTCTGATCAACCTCGCGCTGCTCCCCTCACCCGGATTGACGGCCGCCGATGCGGGAGCGATCCAGGCGCTGTCGCGCGTGCTGTGCGCAGCTGCGATGCAATTGCAGCTCGAGTTTGCCGCCGCGGGTCGGGTCGATTACACGTACGTGGCGGGCGCGGCGCGCGAGGCGCTGACGGAGGAGGGCCTGCCAACCGATCTCGCTCTGCGCACCGGTCTTGCGCTGCGTCATGTCCTCGTCGATGAATTCCAGGACACCTCGCTCGCGCAGTTCGATCTACTCGAAGCCCTCACAGCCGGGTGGGAGGACGGCGACGGACGCACCCTGTTCGCAGTCGGCGATCCGATGCAGTCGATCTACCAGTTCCGCGACGCGGAAGTGGGTCTGTTCCTGCGCGCTCGGGATCGGGGCATCGGCAATGTACGTCTGGAAACACTGCAGCTGTCCCGAAACTTCCGCTCAGTGGCTGCGCTCGTGGACTGGACTAGCGCAGCGTTCGAGATGTTGTTTCCATCGAGTGACGACGTGCGTGCCAGCGCGGTCGCGTTCACTCCAAGCATCGCGGCACGTGAGCCGCATCCCGAAGCGGCACATCCCGAAGCAGGGCAGTGCGAAGGGGCGCATCCCGGCGCGCAGACCGAGGGAATACGGACCGAGAGAACGCAAACCGAACGTGCCGTGGAGCTGAACCTCTTTCCCTCGGCCCAGCGTGCCTTTGAAGCCCAACACATAGCGGAGCGCATCATCGAAATCCGACGGTCCGATTCGGAGGCGACGATTGCCGTTCTGGTCGCGGCGCGTACACATGCGCCTCCCATCATGGCCGCCCTTGCGGGGGCCGGCGTGGAAGCCATTGGCGTGGATCTCGTGCCTCTGGGAGAGGTATCCATCGTCCGCGATTTGGTCGCGCTGACGCGTGCCCTTCACCACCTGGGCGACCGCGCCGCCTGGCTCGCTGTGCTGCGTGCGCCCTGGTGCGGGGTTTCGCTGGCGACGCTGACTCAGCTTTCACAGCCGGCTGACCGTCAGCTGCTGTGGGAAGCGATTGCCGACCGGGACAGGCTTGCTCAGTGCGCCGATTCCGATCGCACGCGACTGATTCGGGTGCATGGCGTCCTCAATGAGGCACTTGCCGCACGCGACCGGACGCCCCTCGCTGATTGGCTCGAGACGACCTGGTTACGTCTGGGTGGCGCGGACGCCTGCGCGCTGGAAGATCTGGCGCACGCGCGAGCCTTCTTCGCGGCTCTCAGCGACAGCGCAGCCCGCGGCGAATGGCGCGGGCCCCATGACATTGCAGGCATCGTTTCGGATCTCTACGCCGAACCCCACGCGACCGCGGCGAATCCCATCCAGGTGATGACGATTCATCGAGCGAAGGGGCTCGAGTTCGATCATGTTTTCCTGCCGAGCCTGGACCGCAGCCTCAACCGCGGTGGCGCGCCGCTGCTGCGTTGGCTCGATCTGCCACGTGCCGAGGGAGGCAGCGACCTGTTGATGGCGCCGGTGCCGACGATCGGAACGGACGACGGCGGGAAGCTGAACGCTTTTCTGAAACACCTGATGAC
>FTED01000782.1_pt1 | contig 12879 bp, 13 predicted proteins | sample 1640121 | NCBI WGS metagenome assembly FTED01 (sample SAMEA3914816, study PRJEB12502) | metagenome | biome: forest; material: soil | place: USA | collected 2011-09-16 | depth 0.3 m
TGCTCAGCCTGTCCGACTGACGCTGCCGCCGCGCTGAAACGCGACACCGGACGCGCGCAGCTGCAGGACGTGAAGGATGCTATTTGGAACGTGCATCGGATCTGATCGCGAGTCTCGCGCTGCAGCCCCATCCGGAGGGCGGGTGGTATCGCGAGCTGCATCGCTCGGCGATGCGAGTCGAGACCCCGCGCGGGATGCGCTCTGCGCTCACCACGATCTATTACCTGCTCGAGCAACACCAGGTGAGTCGTTGGCACGTCGTGGCGGCCGACGAGATCTGGCACTTCTATTCGGGAGCGCCGCTCGAGCTGCTGGCTTACGATCCGGCTGCACGGAAACTGACACGCCAGCGTCTCGCGCCGCCGGGTGCCGGGGCGCCGGTGGGCATCGTCGATGCAGGTGTGTGGCAGGCCGCGCGGAGTCTCGGAGCGTATTCGCTGGTCGGCTGCAGCGTCGGCCCGGGGTTCGAGTTCGACGATTTTCGCCTCGTCGCCGCGCTCGCGGAGCATGCGGCGCATTTCACGGGCGAGCTCGCCAGGTGTTCTGAGTTGTTGTGATCTGCAGCGCAGGCAGTTGAGCCGCCAGCCGCTCGCGGCCCCGATTCACCCGTTGCTGCGCCAGCCCGGGAGGAAGTGATGTTCGGTGTACACCATCTTGCGCTCTTCGTGGCCTCGGGCATCCTGCTGAACATCACGCCAGGGGTGGATTTTCTGTATGTGCTGAGCCGCAGCGCGCGCCTCGGCTTCGCCGCCGGAGTGTGGGCGGCCCTCGGAGTCGGTCTCGGGTGCTGCGTGCACATCACGGCGGCGGCTCTGGGGCTGTCAGCCATCCTGGCCGCATCGGTGACCGCCTTCACGGTGGTGAAATGGATCGGTGCCGCGTATCTCGTTTATCTCGGCATCGCGATGCTGCGCAGCAAAGCCGGGCTGCAGGCAGCCCTTCCCGATGCGCCCGCCGAGGGCTCGAGGCAGGCGGTGTTTTGGCAGGGATTCATGACGAACCTGCTGAATCCCAAGGTGGCGCTGTTCTTTCTCGCCTTCATGCCCCAGTTCATCGACACGGACAGCGCCACCAAGGTCGAGGCCTTCTTCCTGCTCGGTGTCATCTTCAACACGACCGGTACGCTGTGGAATGTTTTCGTTGCCTGGGCGGCTGCATTCCTCAGCCGGCGCCTCGCGTTGGCCTCGCGGGTCGGCGTTTGGATCAATCGCAGCCTTGGTACGCTGTTCATCGCGTTGGGCGTACGGCTCGCGATGGCGGCCCTGCCGTCGCAATCCGCCCGCTGAACCCTTGGGCGCAGCCCGTAAAAAAGCCCCGCGAGCTCGCTGCGCGGGGCTTGGGTTTGCGGCACGCCGCGTACGGCGTGCTAGTCGTCCATGAGGAAGCTGCGCAGCTGCTCGCTGCGGCTCGGGTGGCGAAGCTTCCGCAGCGCTTTGGCCTCGATCTGACGAATGCGCTCGCGCGTGACGTCGAACTGCTTGCCGACTTCCTCCAGCGTATGGTCGGTGTTCATGTCGATACCGAATCGCATGCGCAGCACCTTCGCCTCGCGCGGCGTGAGCTGGGCGAGCACCGCGTGGGTCGTTTCGCGTAGCGACTCCATCGTCGCCTGATCGATCGGCGAAGCCACCGACTGGTCCTCGATGAAGTCGCCAAGGTGCGAGTCGTCGTCGTCGCCGATCGGCGTCTCCATCGAGATCGGCTCTTTGGCGATCTTCAGCACCTTGCGAACCTTGTCCTCGGGCATCTCCATGCGCACTGCAAGCTCTTCAGGCGTGGGCTCACGGCCCATCTCCTGCAGCATCTGCCGCGAGATGCGGTTCAGCTTGTTGATGGTCTCGATCATGTGCACCGGGATACGGATGGTGCGCGCCTGGTCGGCGATCGAGCGCGTGATGGCCTGGCGAATCCACCACGTCGCGTACGTCGAAAACTTGTAGCCGCGGCGGTACTCGAACTTGTCCACCGCTTTCATGAGACCGATGTTGCCTTCCTGGATCAGGTCCAGGAACTGCAGTCCGCGATTGGTGTATTTCTTCGCGATGGAGATGACGAGACGCAGGTTCGCCTCCACCATCTCTTTTTTCGCGCGGCGCGCCTTCGCCTCGCCGATCGACACCTCACGGTTGACTTCCTTGATGTCGTTGATCGTGAGGTGATAGGCCACCTCGAGCTGCTCGAGCTTCTTCTGGCGACGCTCGATCTCGTCCTTGAACTTCCCGAGTGCGGGGGAGTACTTCTTACCGCCCTTCATGTGCTTGGCGAGCCAGCGTGCGCTCGTCTCGTTCTTCGGGAACGTCGCGATGAAGTCCTTGCGCGGCATGCCGGCATCACGCACGGCGATGATCATGATCTCCTTCTCGAGCTGGCGGATTTCCGCCACGTGCGTGCGCAGGTTCAGGATGAGGGCATCGAACATGCGCGGCGAGAGCTTCAGCTCCATCATCTCGCCCGAGAGCCTCTTGCGGATCTTGAGGGACTTCGGATCCTTGGCGCCGATCTTGGCGATGGAGGTGAGGGCCTGCGCATGCAGGCGCGCAAGCGAAGTGAAACGGCGCCCGGCCTCTTCCGGATCCGGGCCGGTGTCGATCGCTTCCTCGCTCTCCTCGGTCTCCTCGCCTTCTTCCTTTTCCTCCGTCGTTTCCGCTTCGGCCTCGACGATCTCGAGCTTGGTCGGATTCTGCGGCTGCGCGATGACGTCCGGCGCGTTCGGGTCGATGAAGCCGACGATGATGTCCACGAGCCGCGCCTGGCCGGCCCGCGCGGGCTCATAGGCCTTCAGCAGGAAATCGAAGGTCGGCGGATACATCGACAGTGCGCTGCGCACGGCATCCAGGCCTTCCTCGATGCGCTTCGCAATACGGATTTCGCCTTCACGCGTCAGCAGTTCGACGGTCCCCATCTCGCGCATGTACATGCGCACCGGGTCCGTCGTGCGCCCGAGCTCGGCGTCGAGCGCGGCGAGGGCTGCCGCCGCTTCCTCGATGGCCTCTTCGTCCGCGGGGGCGGACGGCTCGGAGGCCAGCAATGATTCCGTGTCCGGTGCTTTCTCGTACACCGGAATGCCCATATCGTTGATGGTGTTGACGATGTCTTCGATCTGCTCGGGATCGACGATCTCGGAGGGCAGGTGGTCGTTGACCTGCGCGTAGGTGAGATACCCCTGCTCCTTGCCGCGCGCGATCAGCAGCTTCAGTTGCGACTGCCGCTCTTCCGGCATCGCGGGAATGCGCCGCTCGATGCCGAGAATCTTCTTGTCGGCCGCATGCTTCGCGCCGCCCTTCGGATCCGCGCTGGGCGCCGATTTGCTTTCGGTACGCTCGTGCGGTTTGGAGCCGTGCGCAGCGACCGCCACCGGCGCGGCAGCTTTCCTCGCGGGCGGGACGGTGAGCTTCGGGCGCTCCTTGTCCTTCGGGGTCGCGACCTTTTTCTGAGGTGCGGCGACCTTTGCAGGCTTCCGCTCGAATGGCGGATGCTTCTTGCTCGCAGGGAGGGACGGCTTGTGCTTGCGTGTCATGGTGAGAGTGGCGCGGCGGTCAGCAATAGTCCCCCTATGTGAGTACCGGCGGCGGGCATCACAAGGGGCGCCAAAGCAAAGCGCACAATTCTATTTGACGGGGACGAAAGTGCCAAATCCGGTGCATCACTCCAACGTTCCACCGGCCGGCCTTCGCACCGTAAGTCTCTGAAATTCAGTGAGTTCTCTGTCATCAAGCTGAGCCGTTCTGCTCTTCGCCTGGAGCGCCTCCAGACGCCGTGTGTCCGCCAACTCGTCCAGTTTGACCAGTGTGGCCTTGAGTTCGCGCGCGGCAGCCGGCCCATCAGTGATGACCTCTTCCCGGGCAAGGAGTTTCTCGAGGGACTCCCGCTCGGGTTTATCGGCCCAGCGTTCGATCACTTGAGCCGACAGCTGCGCGGGCTGCGCACGTAGGTTGTCGATCAGCTCGCGCAGCAGCTCAATGCCGGGTTCCTGCAGGCGATCCAGGCCGGTTCTTTCTTCCGTCGTAATTTCCACCGCAATCGCTGGGTACCAAAGCAGTCGCGTAATCGCCTGACGCACGAGGCTCCCGCGGCCGGCACTCGTCGCGGAGCGGCCGGAGCCGCGGTGCGCTGGACTCGCGCGTGGGATTTCCGTCGCGTCCCGGGGTTTAGCCCCCGCGGTCCACAACTCCTGGAGCCGCTGCGGCGACAACTTGATTGCTTCAGCGATCCGTCCGAGCAGCAGCTCGCGGTACACACCCTCCGGAACTTTCGCCACGAGAGGTCGCGCCGTCTCGGCAAAGCGCGCGCGCCCGTCGGCGTGCGACAGATCCACCTCCGCGGAAAGCTCACGCACGAAATACTCCGAGAGGGGCACGGCGCCCGTCAGGCGGGCCTCGAAAGCCTCGCGCCCTTCTGCGCCGACCAGCGAATCCGGGTCCTGCCCCTCGGGCAAGAAGAGAAAGCGCATCTCGCGCCCTTCGCGCGCCTCCGGAAGCGCGTGCTGCAAGGCGCGCCACGCGGCGGCGCGGCCCGCGCGGTCGCCGTCGAAGGCGAACACGACCTCGCTCACGAGCCGGAAGATCCGCTTGAGGTGCTCGGGCGTAGTAGCCGTGCCGAGCGTCGCCACGGCGTACTGAATGCCGTATTGATGCAGCCGCACGGCGTCCATGTAGCCTTCCACTATGACGAGACGCTTGAGAGTCGTGCGACTCTGGCGCGTCTCGTGCAGACCGTAGAGCTCGCGTCCCTTGTGGAACAGCGCCGTCTCGGGCGAATTGAGATACTTGGGCTCGCCTTGGTCGATGATGCGGCCGCCAAAGGCGATCACACGGCCGCGAGCATCGCGGATCGGAAACATGATGCGATCGCGAAAGCGGTCGTAGTGCCGCTCGCCCTCGCGCACCTGCCCTCCGTCGCGCTCGATGATGAGCCCGAGCTCCGCGAGCTGCTGGCGGGCGGCATCACTGCCGCCGAAGTGCCGCAGCACCTCGTTCCACGAATTCGGCGCGTAGCCGATGGCGAAGCGTTCGAGCGTCTCCTGGGCGAGACCGCGCTGGGTCGCGTACTGGCTCGCCCGCTCATCCCGCGCGAGCGATTCGGAGTAAAAGCGTGCGACCCGGCTCATCAGCTCATACGCGGCATCATCGACGCGCCGCGCGCAGTCGGCGACCTGCCTGGTGGCGCGCGGCACGTCGAGGCCGAGACGCGCGGCCAGGTCGTCGATCGCTTCCGGGAAAGCGAGGCGATCGTAGTTCATGAGAAACCCGAGCACGGTGCCGTGCGCGCCGCACCCGAAGCAGTGATAGAACTGCTTCTCGGGGCTCACCCAGAATGACGGCGTCTTCTCGGTGTGGAACGGGCAGCATGCCTTGTATTCGCGCCCCTGCTTCTTCAGCTGCACGCGGGCGCCGATGATCTCCACGATGTCGGCGCGGGCGATCAACTCATCGATGAAGCTCTGAGGAATGCGGCCCATGGCAGCAATGTCGTGTAGCGCGCAGCCCGAATCAAGTCTTGTCACGGGCTGCGCCCGTGGCACTGTCAGTGCAGTAGGGCGAACGCCACGAGCACCGCGAGAGCCAAGGCCAGCAGGGCGCCCGAGAGAGTCAGCCGCAGGCGCTTACGCCGGAAAGCCGTGTATCCGACCGACTCGAGGTGACAGTGATTGCGGTCGAGCCGCAGAACGCCGGCGCGCTCGAGCGAAGTGGCGATCTCGCGCTCGCCATCCGTCAGCTCCTCGAGCGGGATGCCATGCAGCGCGTCGAATGCGAGGCGCCCGCGGAGCTTGCGCAGCAGACGCCGCTCGCGCTCTAGACGCTTCACGATCCCGATGCAGACGAGCGCAATGAGGACGAGGCAGACGGCGGTGGCGAAACCACGTCCGGCGGGCATGGGAGGGTGGCCGCGTTAACTGAGCTTTTGCTTGACGCGCGCGCTCAAGGCGCTCATGTCCGCGCGGCCTTGCGCTTTGCCCTTCACCAGTCCCATGACTTTTCCCATGTCCTTGACGGAGGCGGCGCCGGTTGCGGCGATGGCTTCGGAGATGAGCGCATCGAGCTCGGCGTCGGTCAGCTGGGCGGGCAGATACTTCTGCACGACCGCAAGCTCGGCCGTCTCCTTCGCGACGAGATCCGCGCGGCCGCCGCTTTCGAATTGCGTGATCGACTCACGGCGCTGCTTGACGATCTTGTCGAGCACCGCCAGCACCTGCGAGTCATCGAGCACAATGCGCTCGTCTACCTCGCGCTGCTTGATGGCAGCGAGGATCATGCGGATCGCGCCCAGCCGGTCTTTCTCACCGGCGCGCATCGCGCTCTTCATGTCGTCGGTGATACGTTCTTTGAGCGTCATGCTCGGTGAGCTGGCGCGCGCGCCGTCAACGGGGGGCGCGCATCCCATCGCGGGAGACGCGTTTCATATGCCGCTTGATGGCAGCGGCCTTCTTGCGTTTCCGCTCCTGGGTGGGCTTTTCGTAGAATTCACGCCGACGCAACTCGGTGAGAATGCCCGCCTTCTCGCAGGCGCGCTTGAAACGCCGCAGGGCGGCATCGAAATACTCATTCTCGCGAATACGAACGCTCGGCATCGAAACCTCAAGTCCTTGATCTGGCTTTAATTTCAGCGCAATCCGCACGGGGCGGGGGCGGCGATTCTAAATGAGCCCCGCAGCAAAAGGCAAAGGCCGCGTGTCAAGGGTCTAATAGGGCACCCGAAATGCGTATTTTGGCCGTCGAATCCTCGTGTGATGAAAGCGCTGTCGCAGTGCTGGATGAGTCGCGCGGGTTACTCGCGCACGAGCTGTTCAGCCAGGTGGAGCTGCATCGCCTCTTCGGGGGTGTCGTGCCCGAGCTTGCATCGCGTGACCACGTGCGCCGGCTGCTGCCGCTCGTGCGCTGCGCGCTCGAGCGGGCCGACACCTCCGCTGCGGGGCTCGACGGTGTGGTGTACACGGCCGGACCCGGGCTCATCGGTGCGTTGCTGACCGGTGCGGCACTGGCGCGGAGCCTCGCCTATGCATGGAACAAGCCGGCGCTCGGCGTGCACCATCTGGAAGGGCATTTGCTGGCGCCGCTCCTCGAGCCGCAGCCGCCCCCGTTCCCGCACGTCGCGCTGCTCGTGTCGGGTGGACACACGTTGCTCATCGAAGTGCAGGCCATTGGGCGCTACGAGCTGCTCGGGGCCACGCGTGATGATGCCGCCGGTGAGGCGTTCGACAAAGCCGCGAAGCTCCTCGATCTGCCCTATCCGGGCGGGCCGGAGCTGGCCCGCCTCGCGGCTGCGGGCCGTCCGGGGGCTGTTCGACTGCCGCGACCGATGCTCGATCGGGCGGGGCTCGAATTCAGCTTCTCGGGTCTCAAGACCGCCGCGCTCCATGCTGTACGTGAGCAGGAGCTCACGGCGCAACGCAAGGCGGATATCGCGCACGGCGTGCAGGACGCCGTAGTCGAAACGCTCGTGGCAAAGGCGCTCCGGGCGCTGGAGTACACGGGGCTCGAGGTGCTGGTGGTGTCTGGTGGGGTCGGAGCCAATCGCAGCCTGCGCGAACGGCTGACCGCGGCAGCCGCTGCACGCGGCGGCCGAGTCTACTATCCGCGCATCGAGTTCTGCACCGACAATGCTGCCATGATTGCCGTTGCGGGCCTCGCGCGGCTCAAGTCCGGGGAGCACGACGGTCTCGAGATCCGTGCGCGTGCGCAATGGCCGCTCGAATCGCTGCAGCCGCTCGTCGCATGACCCGGTTCGCACGCTCGATGCGCGGTCGTGCGTGTCAACATCCGAATCTCGTGGAGCGTCTCGCTTGAATAGTTCTCACGGGCTGCGCCCAGGGTTGCAACGCACAGCGGGTTGCGCTGGATCGCCGCAATGACCAGTCCGACTTCCGGCGATCGCATCTTTCTGCGCGGGCTCGAGGTGGAATGCATCATTGGATTCATCGAGTGGGAGCGACGCATCCGCCAGACCGTCGTCATCGACCTCGAGCTGCCTGTGGATTGTCGACGCGCGGCGTGCAGTGACGAGGTGACCGACACGCTCGACTACAAGCGAGTCGCGAAGCGGGTCATCTCCTTCGTCGAGGCATCGCACTACAAGCTGGTCGAGAGCCTCGCCGAGCATATCGCAATGGTCGTGCTGCAGGAGTTCGACACACCATGGGTGCGGCTCTCGGTCAACAAGCCGGGAGCGATCCGGGGATCGCGCGACGTCGGCGTACTCATCGAACGCACGCGGGCGGATCTCGCACAGCGTGCCACCCCGGGCTGAAAGCATCATGGCACGCGCCTTCGTCGCCGCGGGAAGCAATGTCGAGCCTGAGCGGAACCTCGCGCGCGCCCTGCACGAGCTCGAGGGGGCCTTTCCGGACGTCACGTTTTCGCCGTGGTATCGCAACAAGGCGGTCGGGTTCGACGGGGCCGATTTCATCAATCTCGTCGCGGGTTTCAGTAGCGAGCAGTCGATTCACGAGTTGGTCGCGCGTCTGAGGAAGATCGAAGCGCTGTGTGGGCGGGAGCGCGACGCCCCGAGATGGGCGCCGCGGTCAATGGACCTCGACGTTCTGCTGTACGGTGATCTGGTCTGGGAGGAGCCGGGGTTGAAGCTTCCGCGGCCCGATCTGCTCAAGCGCGCGTACATGCTTGGGCCGTTGGCGGATCTCGCACCGCAGCTCGTGCATCCGACCGCGCGCCTCACCATCGGGGAGTTGTGGAACCGTTTCGATCAGGCGGCGCACCCGCTGATACGCATCAGCGAACCGCTCGCGCACCACTCATGATCTGTTACACCCGTGCGCAAGGCTGGCGCGGGACCTGTGCCCGCACCAGGCTCCCGACAGGCTTACCAGCCAACGCTGCGGCCGCCGTCTACGGCGAGGATTTGGCCGGTGACGTACGGCGCCTCGGTGGCGAAGAACAGGGCGGCGCGTGCCACATCGTCGGCCGAGCCGGACCGTTTGAGGAGCGTGCGGTCGATGATCTTTCGCTGCAGCTCTTTGTCTGTGCCCTCATCAGGCCACATCACGGGGCCGGGGGCGATGGCGTTCACACGCACGTGCGGGGCGAGCTCGCGCGCAAGCGACTTCGTGAGCATGATGAGGCCGGCCTTGGCGACGCTGTACGTCGTGTAGCGCCGGAGAGGGCGCATCCCGTGGATGTCTGCGATGTTGAGGATGAGCCCCCGCGTCAGCCTCAACGCCGCAGCCGCCGCTTGCGACAGGAACAGCGGGGCCTTCAGATTCGTGCCGACCAGATCGTTCCAGTGGCTCTCGGTGATCTCGCCGATCGGCGTCGGATAGAACGTGGATGCGTTGTTCACCAGCACGTCGAGCTGTCCAAACGCCTCCGCAGCAGCCCTGGCGAGCGGCACGAGACGGGTCGGGTCGAGGATATCGGCCTGAGCAAGGGCAGTGGTACCGGGGCGTATCTCGTCGAGCTCGCGTGCCAGCTTCGCGACATCGTCACCGGAGCTTCGATAGTGGAGGACCACGTTTGCGCCCGCGGCGTGAAACCGGCGCGCGAGCGCTGCGCCGATGCGTCGTCCGGCGCCGGTGACCAGTACCGTCTTACCGGCCAGTGCAGCGCTTGGGCCGCCGCGTGCATCGGTGTTGCGCGGTTTGGCTGCAGGAGCGTCGTGGGTCGGATTCGTGGACATGAGTTCCGATTATGACTGCATCCGTCGCGCCCTCAATCCTGCCCCCCCTCTCGATCGAAGAAGAAGAGCAGTCGCAGATTGTCGCACGCGTGATCCGTACCGCGCTCGAATCAGCCGGCGGCTGGCTATCCTTTGAGACATTCATGGATCTTGCGCTCTACGCGCCGGGTCTTGGGTACTACAGCGCCGGGAGCGTGAAGATCGGGCGAGGCGGTGATTTTGTCACCGCTCCGGAGTTGTCGGATCTCTACAGCGGCTGCGTTGCGCGCCAATGCGCGGAGGTTCTCGACATCACCGGCGGCTCGATACTCGAGTTCGGGGCCGGCACGGGTCGGATGGCGGCCGCGATCCTGATGAAACTCGATGCCATGGGAACGCTGCCGGTGCGTTACGCGATCCTCGAGGTGAGCGCGGATTTGCGCGCTCGCCAGCGCGCTGGGATCGAGCGACTGCCGGCGCACCTGCGCAACAGAGTCCTGTGGCTCGATCGGTTTCCGCCAGAGCCGATCCATGGGGTCATCCTCGCCAACGAGGTGCTCGACGCACTTCCTTGCCACCGATTCGCGGTGCGAGGAGGGACCGTCCGGGCGGTTGGTGTGGGCGTAGCGCAGGACGGCTCATTCGTCGAACGCGAGCACGTCGCGGATGAACCCCTCGCCCTCGCGGGCGAACGGCTGCTGCGTACGCTACCGCTACCCGAGGGCTATCAGTCGGAACTGTGCCTGCGTGTCGACCCCTGGATCGTGAGTGTCGCACGATGTCTGGAGCGCGGTGCGCTCCTCCTGTTCGACTACGGCTTGCCGCGCGCTCAGTACTATCACCCTCAACGCGTCAGCGGCACGCTGCGTTGTCATTTCAAGCAGCGCGCCCACGACGATCCGTTCGCGAACGTCGGAGTGCAAGACATTACCGCGTGGGTGGACTTCACGCGCGTTGCCGAGGGAGCGGTAGCCGCCGACCTGGAAGTCCACGGCTTTGTAACACAGGCTGCTTTTCTGCTCGGCTGCGGGATTGAAAGTCTGATCGAGCCCACCCAGCCGACGCAACGCGATGCAGCGGAGGCCGCGATTGCACGCGCGCGCCGCGCGAGTGAAGTACGTCAGCTGCTGATGCCGGGGGAGATGGGCGAGGCGTTCAAAGCGATGGCGCTCGTGAAAGGCCTCGATTGCCAGCTCAGCGGTTTCCTGTTGCAGGATCTGCGGCGCTCGTTGTAGGTCCGCGCTAACATTCCCGACCGCCCACACCAGCGAGAACCCCTGTGTCCGACAGCCTGCACACCCTGTATCTCGGCATCATCGAGGGCATCACCGAATTTCTCCCCATCTCGAGCACCGGGCACCTGCTCATCGCGGAGCACTGGCTCGGACACCGCTCCGAGCTGTTCAATGTCGCGATTCAGGCTGGGGCGATTCTCGCAATCGTACTGATTTACTGGCGACGTCTGCTCGAGCTGACGCGGTTGGCTCGACCCGAGGATCGTGACTACGCGCTGAAGTTCTGCGTCTCCGTGCTCATCACGCTCGTGCTGGCGTTCGGAGCAACGCGCCTGGGCTTCAAGCTGCCCGAAGCGGTGCTTCCCGTCGCGATCGCGCTGCTCATCGGCGGCGTGCTGATCCTGATCATCGAGCGGCTGGTTGCAGGCAAGCCGGAGGTGCAGGCGCTGACGTGGCGTGTGGTCGTCTGGGTCGGGCTGGCTCAGGTGGTCGCCGGCGTTTTCCCCGGCACGTCCCGCTCCGCCGCCGCAATCTTCGCGGCGATGCTCGCCGGCATGACCTCGCGTCCCGCCGCAACGGAATTCGCGTTTCTGGTCGGCATCCCGATCATGTTGGTCGCGACCGGCTACGAATATGTGAAGCAGCGCCACGGGGGCGAGGGTCCCGAGGACTGGAACGCGCTCGCGCTCGGTTTCGTGACTTCGGGTGTCGTCGCGTTCATCGCGGTGAAGTGGCTGCTCCAGTACGTGCGCTCGCATCGCTTCACGGTGTTCGCCTGGTACCGCATTGCGCTCGGCCTTACGCTCCTGGGACTGGTGTTGCGAGGGGTCGCGCGCTAAGAACGCCCGCGCCTCAGGAGTGCCCGAAGGAGTCCTTGACGGCGCTCACCGCGGCCAGCCGCAGCGCGCGAATTCTCTCCCCGATCGCAGGGCCCTGCAGGCCGCGCCGCTCCTCCTCGGGGAGTGTCACGGCGGCCGCTGCGCCTCGCGCCAGCTGCAGATAAGCGGCTTGCGGGTAAGGCTGCGTCTCGAGTCCGGTGCGTCCGCGCGCGTCGGCTTCACATGCCAACAGCAGATCGGCGAAGCGCTCGGGTCGGCGAAACGCATCCGTTGATTCCAGAAGCTTGAGGACCGTCGCGGGCTTGAGCTCCATCGCCCGGTGGATGACGGCGTGGTGCCGAGCGGCGAGCACTGCAAGCTCCCGATGCCCGTTGGGTACCTTCAGCCGGTCGGACAGGCCCTCGACCAGGGGTACTCCGCCTTCCTCGTGCCCGTGATGGCTTGGCCAGCGCTCCGGCGGAGTCAACGCTTTGCCCAGGTCGTGCGTGAGCGCTGCAAAGCGCACCGCCGTCGCAGCGCCGATCTGCGCCGCGTAGCGAACCGCCAGCATGACGTGCACGCCCGTATCGATTTCAGGATGCCAGCGCGGTGGCTGCGGCACGCCGTAGAGCGCCGCCACCTCGGGAAAGAGAACATTGAGCGCGCCGCACTCGCGCAGCGTCTCGAAGAAGATATCGGGACGCGCTTCCCCGAGCGCCCGTTCCGTCTCCTGCCAGACCCGCTCGGGCACGAGTGCGTCTACCTCGCCAGTGGCGACCATGTGCCGCATCAACTCGCGCGTTTCGTGCGCGACGCTGAACCCCAATCCGGCAAAGCGTGCCGCAAAGCGCGCGACGCGCAGAATGCGCACGGGATCCTCGACGAATGCGTCGGACACGTGACGCAGGATGCGGGCCGCAAGATCGCGTTGGCCGCCAAACGGATCGATGATGGCGCCGCTGTCGCTCTCGGCCATCGCGTTGACGGTGAGGTCGCGGCGCTTCAGGTCCTCCTCGAGCGTCACGTCCGGCGAGAACTGCGTCGTGAATCCACGATAACCGGGGGCGACTTTGCGCTCGAGCCGCGCTAGCGCGTGTTCCTCGCGGGTTTGCGGATGCAAAAATACGGGGAATTCGCGTCCCACCGGCAGGAATCCCTGACGCTCGAGGAGGACCTGAAGCGCCGCGACCTCACCGTCAACGCGATGGCCGAGAGCGACA
>FTED01000998.1_pt1 | contig 12602 bp, 9 predicted proteins | sample 1640121 | NCBI WGS metagenome assembly FTED01 (sample SAMEA3914816, study PRJEB12502) | metagenome | biome: forest; material: soil | place: USA | collected 2011-09-16 | depth 0.3 m
GAGCTGAAGCGGCGTCCGACTCGGCATGCGCAGAGTGTCCGTGGCAAGAAGCAGAAGGTATGATGGTTACAAGTGTAACTAATCACGCCGGCCGGCGTGGGGGCGAATCATGGCACCCACCAACGACAACCCGATGGGGACCGATGGCTTCGAGTTCGTTGAATATACGGCGCCGGACCCGGAGCTGCTGCGCACCTTGTTCGAGCGCCTCGGTTTCCCCGTAGTCGCGCGGCATCGCTCCAAGAACGTCACCCGCCACGCGCAGGGGGACATCAACTTCATCATCAACGCGGAGCCCGACTCGTTCGGTCAGGCGTTCGCGCGTACGCATGGACCCTCCGCATGTGCCATGGCGTTCAGGGTGAGCGACGCGGCCCGCGCCTATCAGCGCGCGCTCGAGTTGGGTGCCCAGCCCGGGCCGTACACCGCGGGGCCGATGGAGCTCAACATTCCCTCGATCCAGGGAATCGGCGGATCGCTCATCTATCTCGTGGACCGGTACGGGGACCACTCGATTTACGACGTCGATTTCAGGCCGGTGACGCCCCCGGAAGTGGAGCCCGCGGGTCTCCTGTCCATCGATCATCTCACGCACAACGTCATGCGTGGTCAGATGGATCGCTGGGCCGGGTTCTATGCGCGGCTGTTCAATTTCCGTGAGATCCGCTACTTCGACATCGAGGGCAAGAAGACCGGCCTGCTGTCGCGCGCCATGACGAGCCCGTGCGGCAAGATCCGCATTCCCATCAATGAATCGCAGGATGACAGGAGTCAGATCGAGGAATACCTGCGCGAGTATCACGGCGAAGGTATCCAGCACATTGCCCTCGCGACGAGCGACATCCGCCGCACGGTCGATGTGCTGCGCGCACACGGGGTGCAGTTCCGGGATACCCCCGATGCCTACTACGACGCCGTGGCGGCACGAGTGCCCGGCCACGGTGAGCGACTCGAGGAGCTGGCCCGTCGCCGCATTCTCATCGATGGTAATCCCGGGAAGGGTGAAGGCATCCTGCTGCAGATCTTCACGCAGAACGTCGTCGGCCCGATTTTCTTCGAGATCATCCAGCGCAAGGGGAACGAGGGGTTCGGGGAAGGCAACTTCCGGGCGCTGTTCGAGTCGATCGAGGAGGACCAGATCCGGCGCGGCGTGGTGTGAGCGCGCTGCGAGTTGTGGTGCGCGCCTCCGGATCCGACGATAATAGGCACCACAAATCTAGGGCGAGCGCCGGGGTCCGTGGGTGAGAGCCGCCGTTTGCAGTCGGTATGGTCCTCCGCAGGTTGTGCAGATCAGGAACGTTGAGAAGCCCGTACCCCAGGCCAACGAAGTTCTGATCAAGGTGCGCGCCGCTGCCCTCAATCCACTTGACTGGCACATCATGCGAGGGAAGCCCTACATCCTGCGCATGCTGGGGGGTCTCCGCAGACCAAGGGACACGCGGGTAGGCCGTGATGTGGCCGGCCAGGTTGAAGCCGTGGGCGGGGACGTAACGCGATTCAAGCCAGGCGACGAGGTGTTCGGCTTATGCCTGGGGGCTTGCGCCGAGTATGCGTGTGCTGCCGAGTCGGCCCTGATCATCAAGCCAGGCACCGTGACGTTCGAGCAGGGCGCGGCCGCACCTGTCGCGTCATTCACCGCGCTGCAGGGTCTGCGCGACAAGGGGCACGTTCAGCCGGGGCACAAGGTGTTGATTAACGGTGCTGCCGGAGGTGTGGGTACGTTTGCGGTGCAGATCGCCAAGTTCTTCGGCGCGGATGTGGTCGGCGTATGCAGTGCGAAAAACGTGGACATGGTTCGATCCCTCGGCGCCGATCGGGTCATTGACTACACCCAGGAGGATTTCACGAAGGGTGAGCGAGGTTACGATCTGGTGTTCGACTGCGTTGGGAACCATTCGTTATCCGCATGCCGGCGCGTACTGAGTTCCAAGGGGGTCTACGTCACGGTTACCGGACCGGACGGTCGCTGGTTAGGTCCTCTGGCTCGCTTCATCAGCGCGCTGGTGCTGTCGCGGTTCGTGAGCCAGAACCTGGTTCCGGTTATCACGAAGCCAAACAAAGAAGACCTCACCATCCTGCGCGACCTCATGGCGACCGGAAAAGTAGTGCCCGTCATCGACAAGCTGTACGGCTTGAGCGAAGTATCTGAGGGTCTCCGCTATCTGGAACACGGGCACGCTCGAGGAAAAGTCGTCATAACCTTGGAGTACGACGACAGAAACCACTAGGGCTGCTAACTTGCACCGCGAACATGCTCCCGCAGATGGCGGCAACTGCCTCTGTGCGCGAGCTTGGGCGGTTATGATTGCGCGGAAATAGTTCCGCGCGACGATTTGGCCACCGCTACAAGCGGGCCCCCGTTGTGCAGCGGCGCTAAGGCCGGTGCTCGCGCGCGAGGTATTCCGCGCTCTGCATCTCGATCAGGCGGCTCGTGGTGCGCCGGAATTCAAGGGCGAGACGCTCACCGGTGTACAAGTGCGCCGGCCGGGCGGCCGCTGAGATGATCAGGTTGACATTGCGGTCATAGAGCTCATCGACGAGTGCGATGAAACGTCGGGCTGCATTCTCCTGCGTCGCGGCAAAGCGCGGCACGTTCGCGACGATCACGCACTGGTAGTCGCGGGAGATCTCGATGTAGTCGTTCTGGCTGCGTGGGCCTTCGCACAGCGCCGCGAATTCGAACCAGATCGCATTGTCTGCCTCGCGCACGACCGGAATGCCCCGACCCTCGATCTCGACGGTGCCGCCGCCGCGGCCGGACCCGTCGGCCAGTTCGGCAAACAACGCTTCGAGACGCTGTGGCGTGTCGGGTGCGTCGGTCGGCAGATACGTGCCGGCACGCGTGAGCTGTCGCAGCCTGTAGTCGGTGTCACCGTCCACGGCAATGACGCTCATGTGTTGCTCGAGCAGGTCGATGACGGGCAGGAAGCGCTGCCGCTGCAAGCCTTCCTTGTAGAGCTCGCGTGGCGGAACGTTCGAGGTGGCCACCAGCGTGACGCCCCGGCGGAACAGGCCCTCGAATAGCGTGCCGAGGATCATGGCGTCGGCGATATCGGTCACGAACAGCTCGTCGAAGCAGACCACGCGCGCGTCCTGCGCAATGTGCTCCGCAACCTGCTCGAGCGGGGCCTCGTGGTGATTCAGAGTCTTCAGGTCCGCATGCACATCGTGCATGAATCGATGGAAGTGCCGGCGGCGTCGCTGCGCAAACGGCAGACTCTGGAAGAACAGATCCATGAGCCAGGTTTTCCCACGCCCCACGCCACCCCACAGGTAGATCCCGCGCTCGGGGGCGGAAGCTCGCGCCACGCCGAGCTTCCCAAGCCACGCTTGCCGGGCGATCCAGCGACGCACGGCCGCGGCTGGCCCGCCAGGGGCGGCTGCACCGGCGCGGCGTGAATCGATCAGCCGTGCCCGCAGCTCATCGAGACGAGCGATCGCCGCAAGCTGTGCTGCATCGCTCCGGAAGCCACGTACTTCGACCTGGCGGGCATAGGCGCTAAGCAGCGCAGCCCCTGCGACCTCGCGCGCCACGTCAGGTTGTCAGTTCAGGGAGGTTGCGGAAGTGCTCGAGCGCCTGAGGGTTGGCGAGGGCGTCGACGTTCCTGACCGGCCGATGGTGAATCACGTTGCGCACCGCGAGCTCAGTGATCTTCCCCGAGAGCGTGCGGGGAATGTCGGGCACGGCAATGATCTTCGCCGGGACGTGGCGCACCGTGGTGCTGGTGCGGATCGCCTCCCGGATCTTCGTCCGCAGAGCCTCATCGAGCGTCGCGTCGGCCTTGAGCCGAACGAACAGCACGATACGCACGTCTCCGTGCCATTCCTGCCCCACAGCCAGCGCCTCGACAATCTCCGGCAGGCTTTCGACAGCTGCGTAGATCTCCGCGGTGCCGATCCGCACTCCGCCAGGCTTGAGCAGGGCATCCGAGCGTCCGTGAATGATGAGGCCATCGTGCTCGGTGAGCGTCGCGAAGTCGCCGTGATGCCAGACGCCGGGGAATCGTTCGAAATAGGCAGCGCGATACTTGCTTCCATCCGGGTCGTTCCAGAAAGCGACCGGCATCGAAGGGAACGGTGCGCTGCAAACCAACTCGCCGCGCTCGCCCTGCACGGAACGACCCGCCTCATCGAAGATCTCCACTTGCATGCCGAGCCCGCGGCACTGAATCTCGCCTCGATAGACGGGTCTCGTGGGACATCCGAGCGCGAAGCACGAGACGAGGTCCGTGCCACCGGAGATCGAGGCCAGCAGTACATCGCCCTTCACGTGCCGGTACACGTAATCGAAGCTCTCCGGGAGCAGCGGCGAGCCGGTGGACAAGATGGTGCGCAGCGCGGACAGATCGACGTCCCCATTCGGGTTGAACGAGCTCTTTTGCGTCGCCGCGATGAATTTGGCGCTGGTGCCGAACACGGTGAGGCGCTCCTGGGCGGCCATGCGCCATAGCGCGCCCGGTTCGGGGTGGAATGGTGAACCCTCATAGAGTACGAGCGTCGCACCCGTCGCGAGCGCGCTCATGAGCCAGTTCCACATCATCCAGCCGCACGTCGTGAAGTAGAAGAAACGGTCATTGCGCCGCACGTCCGTATGCAGCACATGCTCTTTCTGGTGCTGCAGCAGCGTCCCGCCGGCGCCATGCACGATGCATTTGGGGGCACCGGTCGTGCCGGACGAGTAGAGAATGTAGAGCGGATGATTGAACGCAGTCGCGACGAATCTGAGGCGTGCACCGCGAGATCCGAACTCACCCCAGCGTGTCGCAATCTTCGCGGCGCCGCCGAGGCGTTCAAGCGCGGGCTCCGTGCTTGCATACGGCACCACGACGACCCGCTGGATGCTGGGGAGGTTCGCCAGTACGTGGGCGATGGGTCCGAGTGAGTCCAGCGTCTTTCCGCCGTAGAAGTACCCATCGGCGGTGAACAGCACTTTGGGCGCGATCTGGCCGAAGCGATCGAGCACGCTGGCGGCGCCGAAATCCGGAGAGCAGGACGACCAGATCGCCCCAAGGCTCGCAGTGGCGAGCATCGCGATCGCCGTCTCGGGGAGATTGGGCAGCAAGGCGGCGACGCGATCACCGATCCCGACGCCGGCCTCTCTCAGCCCTGCAGCAATGCGCGCGACTTCCTCATGCAGCTCGAGATAGCAGATCTCGCGACGCATGCCGCGCTCGTTGCGGAACACGATGGCCGGTTGCCGATCGCGGAAGCGCAGCAGGTTCTCGGCAAAGTTGAGGCGCGCCGTCGGAAAGAACCGCGCATCCTGCATGCGCCGGCCGGGCTCGAGGGCCGGCCCCTCGCCCCACTCGGCCCGCAGGTCCGCGAAGCGCGCGAGCTCGCTCCAAAACGCACCGGGCTGCTCGACGGACCATGCATAGAGCTCGCCGTAGCTCGTGAGCCGCAACTCGTGGCGCGCGTTCACGCAGGCCATGAAGCGGGTGATGTTCGCGCCCGCGACGCGCTCGGCGGACGGGGTCCAGATCGGCTGCATGGCCGTAGATTACCCGCCGCTCAGAGCGACTGATAGTTAGGCCCGGAACCCCCCTCCGGCGTGGTCCAGTTGATGATCTCGTAGGGATCCTTGATGTCGCAGGCTTTGCAGTGGACGCAATTCGCCGCGTTGATCTGCAGGCGCCGTCCCCCGCTCCCGTCATCCACCATTTCGTAGACGCTCGCCGGGCAGAAGTTCTGGCATGGGTTGCCGAACTCGCGGGTGCAGCGTTCTACACAGATAGTCGGATCGAGGACCTGCAGATGCACGGGCTGATTTTCATCGTGCACTGTGGAGGCCAGAAACACGGATGCCAGGCGATCGCGGGGCGGGAGCGTGCGCTCGGTCCACTGACGGTCGGGCGACTCGTATTCGTCGAGGCGTTTCAGGCGAGCGTAGTCCGGGGGCTTGTTCTTGAGGGTCCAGGGCGTGCGTCCGCCGGTGATGACCTCGAGTGCCGAGTTCGCCATGCCGAACCACATGCCGCGCTTGAACCCCGGCTTGAAGTTGCGCACCTTGCGCAGCTCCTGGCCGCCGGGCGAAGCGCGCCAGCGCGCGTCGAACCCGGCCGGCGAGCCCGTTTCGACGAGGTGTTGCGCCGCGAGCATCCCGGAGCGAATGGCCTGGTGCACTCCCTTGATCTTCGGCACGTTGACGCCCCCTCCGGCATCGCCGATGAGCAGTGCTCCCGGCATCTCCAGGCGCGGGAGCGACTGCCAGCCACCGGCCGCAATCGTGCGTGCACCCGCCGCAACGACCGCGCCGCCCTCCAGGAGCCGTTTCACGTGCGGATGGTGTTTCCACTGCTGGAATGCCTCGAAGGGCTTGAGGCGTGGGTCGACGTAATCGAGTCCGACCACGAAGCCGACATACGCGCGATTGTCGTCGAGGTGATACAGGAAGCTTCCGCCATAGGTACGCGTGTCGAGCGGCCAGCCGAGCGAGTGCTGGATCAGACCGGGTTCCACGCGCCCCGCGGGGAGCTGCCACAGTTCCTTGAGCCCCAGTGCGAAGGTCTGCGGGCACGAGTGTGCGTCGAGCGCGAAGCGGCGGATCAGCTGCTTGGCAAGACTCCCGCGACAACCTTCGGCAATGATCGTGGTGCGCGCGCGAACTTCGGGGCCCGGGGTGTAGTTCGGGCCCGGCTGGCCGTTCTTCGCGACACCCATGTCGCCCAACCGAACCCCGGCAACCGTGCCGTCATCGTTGAAGAGCGCCTCCGCGGCCGCGAAGCCCGCAAACACGTCCACACCGAGCCCTTCAGCCTTCTGCGCGAGCCACGGTGTGAGCAGTCCCAGCGAGAGGATGAAGTTGCCGTGATTGTGGAGCTGCGGGGGCAAGGGTAGCCGGATGCCGCCGGCTCGCGTCAGGAGCCGGAATTCGTCGCGCGTGGCCGCCACGCACAGTGCGGGTGGCGATTGCCGCCACTCCGGCGCGAGCGCATCGAGCGGACCGGGTTCGACGACCGCACCCGACAGGGAGTGCGCGCCGACGGCGGAGCCTTTTTCGAGCACACAGACGTTGAGGTCGGGCTTCAGTTGCTTGAGCCGGATCGCGCACGCGAGCCCAGCAGGCCCCGCGCCCACGATGGCGACCTCGTACTCCATGACGTCCCGCGCGCTCATTTGGGTTGCATGCGGATGGCGCCGTCGAGCCGGATGGTCTCCCCATTCAGCATCGGATTCTCGAACACCGCGGCCACGAGCTGCGCGAATTCTTCGGGCTTGCCCAGTCGCGGCGGAAACGGTACCTGCCGGCCAAGCGAATCCTGCAGCTCCTGGGACATCGAGGCCACCATGGGTGTGCGAAAGATCCCCGGCGCGATCGACATGCAGCGGATGCCGAACATCGCGAGCTCACGCGCGATCGGCAGCGTCATCCCCATCACGCCGGCCTTCGTGGCGGAATATGCGGCCTGGCCGATCTGCCCTTCGAACGCTGCGACGGACGAGGTATGGATGATCAGCCCGCGCTCGCCGTCGGCGCTCGGCGCGTTCTTCTGCATGATTGCGGCGGCCGCCTTGTCGCACAGGAATGTGCCGATGAGGTTGATGTGAATGACCTTGATGAACGCATCGCCCGCCATCGGACCGCTCTTGCCCAGCACCCGGCCCGCGCCCGCAACACCTGCGCAGTTCATGAGCAGATTGATGCCGTCCATCCGCTGGCGCGCGGTCTCCATCGCCGCGTTGACCTCGGCTTCGGAGGTCACGTCACACCGTACGAAGCTGGCCGCCGGGCCAAGCTCTGCGGCAGCCCTCTGGCCGGGACCCTCCTGCACGTCGAGGAGCACGGCCCGCCCGCCGCGGGCGACGAGGTGGCGCGCTACGGCGTGACCGAGTCCCGATGCTCCGCCGGTGACGACGGCCCGCGCCTCCGAAATCTTCATGCTCGTCTCTCTTCACGGGCTGCGCCCGGGTTCAACGCGGTTCGCTGTGTCTTGACCTTTACATGCGGAATATGCCGTAGCGTTCGGCATCCGGCGCCGGGCCGCGAGCCGCCAGGTGTAGCGCCAGACCAAGCACTCGACGCGTGTCGAGCGGGTCGATCACACCGTCATCCCACAGACGCGCCGTGGCGTAGTAGGGGTTGCCTTGCGCATCGTACTGGTCGCGGATCTCGTCCATGAAGCGACGCTGATCCGCCTCCGGCCACGTGTCGCCGCGCGATTGCATACCGTCGCGTCGAACGGTGGCGAGCACCTGCGCCGCCTGCTCTCCGCCCATCACGGAGATGCGCGCATTCGGCCACAGCCACAGGAACCGCGCGCCGTACGCGCGCCCGCACATCGCATAGTTTCCGGCACCGAAGGAGCCGCCGATGATGACGGTGAGCTTCGGTACAGTCGCGCAGGCAACCGCCGTCACCATCTTGGCGCCATCCTTGGCGATGCCGGCGTTCTCGTATTTTTGGCCTACCATGAAGCCCGTAATGTTTTGCAGGAACAGGAGCGGGATGCGCCTGCGATTGGTCAGCTGCACGAAGTGGGCGCCCTTGAGCGCGGATTCCGAGAACAGGATGCCGTTGTTCGCGACGATGCCGACGGGGCATCCCCACATGCGTGCGAACCCGCACACGAGCGTCGTGCCGTAGTTGGCCTTGAACTCGTGAAACTCGGAGCCGTCCACCAGCCGACCGATGATCTCGCGCACATCGAAAGGCTGGCGCGTGTCTTCGGAAACGATGCCATAGAGGTCGCTCGCATCGAGTTCCGGCTCGCGCGGCTCATCGCAGGTCAGCCAGGGCTCACCCGGCGCGGCGAGACTCGCGAAGATGGAGCGCGCGGTCGCGAGCGCGTGCGCGTCGTTCTCTGCCAGGTGATCCACGACGCCAGAGATGCGAGCGTGGACGTCACCGCCGCCCAGCGATTCCGCGTCGACTTCCTCGCCCGTCGCGGCCTTTACGAGCGGCGGACCGCCGAGAAAGATCGTTCCCTGATTGCGCACGATGATGGTTTCGTCGGACATCGCGGGCACGTAGGCCCCGCCCGCGGTGCAGCTGCCCATGACGACCGCAATCTGCGGAATCGCACAGGCCGACATGCGTGCCTGATTGTAGAAGATGCGACCGAAGTGCTCCTTGTCCGGGAACACCTCGTCCTGCAGCGGCAGAAAGGCACCGCCGGAGTCAACGAGATAGACGCAGGGCAAGGCGTGCTCGAGTGCAATCTCCTGGGCCCGCAGGTGTTTCTTGACCGTGATCGGAAAGTAGGTCCCGCCCTTCACGGTGGCGTCGTTGGCGATGATGAGCGCCTCGCGGCCGTGAATGCGCCCGATGCCGGTAATCAGTCCGGCGGCGGGCGCATCGCCCCCGTACATCCCATGTGCAGCGAGCGGCGAGAGCTCGAGAAAGGGGCTACCGGGATCGATCAGCGTCTGCACGCGTTCGCGTGGCAGGAGCTTGCCGCGAGAGGTGTGCTTACGCCTCGCGTCCTCGCCGCCGCCGAGCGCCGCCCGCTCCATCTGCGCGCGCAGATCGGCCGCAAGGTCGTTCATGCGTGCGCGATTGGCGCGGTAACGCTCACCCGCAGGATCGATATCGGACTGGATACGCGGCATGGCGGCGGCAGTCTAAACCACGCATCGTGCAATTGCGGCAACCATCGAATCAACACTCCCCGGACCCAAGCGGCGCTCAGGCGATCCGCTCAATCGCCATCGCAACGGCTTCGCCTCCTCCGATGCAGAGGGAGGCCATACCGCGACTCATGCCACGGCGCGCGAGCGCGTGTACGAGCGTCGTGAGGATGCGGGCGCCGGTCGCGCCAATGGGGTGGCCGAGCGCGCAGGCACCGCCGTTTACGTTCATGCGGGCGTGGTCGATATCCACGTCGCGCATCGCCGCCAGGGTTACGACGGCGAAGGCTTCATTCACCTCGTAGAGGTCGGCGTCCTGCGGCTTCCAGCCGAGCTTCGCGAGCGTCTGCTTGATCGCGCCGCCGGGAGCCGTCGTGAACCACTCCGGCTCCTGCGCCTGACTTGCGTAGGCGAGCACGCGCGCGAGCGGCTTCAACCCGCGTGCCCGGGCCGTGCTTTCGCGCATCACGACGAGGGCTGCCGCGCCGTCGGAGATGGACGACGAGCTGGCCGCGGTAACGGTCCCGTCCTTCGCGAAGGCAGGCTTCAGCGACGCAATCTTGCTCACGTCGCACGTGAAGGGCGTCTCGTCGCGGGCGATGACGATCTCACCTTTACGGCCTTTCACCGTAACAGGCGCGATTTCCGCCTCGAAATCACCCGCCTCGACGGCGCGCAGCGCACGCTGCACGGACTCGGCCGCGAACGCATCCTGCGCCGCCCGAGTGAAGCCGTACCGCGAGGCGGTACGCTCTGCGAAGCAGCCCATCAGCTGGCCGTCGAACGGGCTCTGCAGTCCGTCGTAGAACATGTGATCGAGCACTTCGCCGTGCCCCATGCGATAGCCACTGCGCGCCTTCGGCAGCAGGTACGGCGCATTCGTCATGGATTCGAATCCGCCGGCGAGCGCGATTTCCACATCGCCGGCCCGGATCTGATCCGCGGCCAGCATCACCGCCTTGAGCCCCGAGCCGCACATCTTGTTGACGGTGGTGGCTGGCACGCTCACCGGCACACCGGCACCGAGTGCTGCCTGACGCGCGGGCGCCTGACCGAGTCCGGCGGGCAACACGCACCCCATGATGACTTCCTGGATGTGCTCTGCCGCGATGCCTGCAGCGACGATCGCAGCGTGCGCGGCCGCCGCGCCCAGCTGCGGCGCCGTCACGGGCGCGAATGCCCCCTGAAATGCGCCGATGGGTGTGCGCTTTGCGGAGACGATGACAACGCTGCGATCGGTCATGGGACTGCCTCTTCGGTGCCTCTGGGCCGCAGCCCGTTATCCAATATCGTGACGAAAGCCGCGGCGATCTCCCCGGCGGTCATCGCCTGGTTCTCGCGGTACCAGTGCGCAATCCAATTGAGCGCGCCGGCCAGCGCGAACGCCGCCATCTTCACGTCGCACCGCTGCACGGAGCCGTCGCGGATGCCCGCGCGCAGCAGGCTGCGGATGCCCTGGTCGATCTCGGCCTTGCGCGCCTTGATGTGCGCGCTCATCGCAGGGCTCAGGTCCTGATCCTCGGCGCGCACCATGCACCATCCGAATTCCGAAGCGATCGCCTGCGCGTACTCGCGCAACACGGTATTGAGGCGCTCGCGTCCGGGCACCTCCGCGCGCCTCGCATCGCGCAACGCCTTGCGAATCGGCTCGAGTCCCGTGACGAAGCATTGGAAAAGGAGTTGCTCCTTGTTCGTCACGTAGTAATAGATGGTGGGCTTCGTGACCTCGAGCGCCGCGGCGATGTCATCGAGCGATGTGTTGTGGTAGCCGCGCTCGTTGAACGCACGAGCGGCGACGCTGATGACCGCGTCACGTTTGACCGAATGATCACGCAGCCGCTTGCGGCCGGCGCGCCAGGCGGAGGCGGCGTCCGCACCATTCAGGTGGCTGCGGCCGGGAGTGTTCCTGCGGGTCGCTTCGGCACCGCAGCGGGCGTCGGGACCCTTGAGGCGAGCAGCCTTGGCGCTCCTCGAGCGAGCAGCGTCGGCACCGCCCGGGAGGGGAGCGTTGTCACCGTTCAGGCGGGTGGCGCGCGGGGCTGAGCGGCTGGACATGGTGTATTCGGGATGTGGATCTGCAACTCGACGGCGCCCGCCATGTTAGCGTAAGATCCTACCGGCCAGTAGGTTTAAATACATAGCGCACATGAACGGCAGAATCGACGGCGGTGCGGCCCTGCGCCCCCAACCGCAAGCCTCCTCCGCCTCACGCCCGCTGCGCTTCATCTGCGCGGCATCGCTGTTCGATGGCCACGATGCAGCGATCAACATGATCCGGCGCCTGCTGCAGGCTCAGGGCGCCGAAGTCGTACATCTGGGGCATAACCGCAGCGTTGCCGACATCGTGCGCGCGGCGATTCAGGAGGACGCCGACGGCATCGCCGTGAGCTCCTACCAGGGCGGCCACAACGAGTACTTTGCCTACATGGTCGACATGCTGCGCGAGCTGCACTGCGAGCACATTCGCGTCATCGTCGGGGGTGGAGGAACCATCGCTCCGCACGAGATCGAAGCGCTCGAGAAGCATGGTGTCGAGAAGGTCTACACACCGGAGGATGGCCGGCGCATGGGACTCGCCGGAATGATTGCCGATGTGCTGCGGCGCGTGCGCGCGGCGCCGCGTCCCGCGTATGAGTTCCGCCCGGTAAACGCGCGCGATGCGCTGCACGTCGCTCGCACCATTTCGATGCTCGAAGGCGCGGACGCGGACGAGCCGCAAGTTGAGCACATCCGCCGCGCACTGACCCGTGCCCGCCACAAGGCGCCCGTCATCGGGATCACCGGCACCGGGGGCGCGGGCAAGTCGAGCCTGAGCGATGAGTTGCTCAGCCGCTTCGTGCGACATTTCCCGGGCCGGCAGATCGCGGTGGTCGCCATGGATCCGACGCGCAGGCGCTCGGGCGGTGCACTCCTCGGTGACCGCATTCGCATGAATTCGCTCGCGAGCGAACACATCTTCATGCGCTCACTGGCGACGCGCCGTCAGCATCTGGCGACGAGCGCCGTGCTCGAGGACGTGATCAATCTGTATGAGC
>FTED01000665.1_pt1 | contig 12280 bp, 9 predicted proteins | sample 1640121 | NCBI WGS metagenome assembly FTED01 (sample SAMEA3914816, study PRJEB12502) | metagenome | biome: forest; material: soil | place: USA | collected 2011-09-16 | depth 0.3 m
GCGGTCGCGGAACGCGCGCAGGTCCTCCTCCGAGAGCTTCTTTTGCTGGTGAGCGATCATCTGGCCCTCGCCCCCCTTGCCGAGGCCGAAGCCCTTGACCGTCTTTGCGAGTATCACCGTGGGCTGGCCCTTGTGATTCGCCGCCGCCCAGTACGCCGCGTAGACCTTCTGCGGATCGTGACCGCCGCGATTCAGGCGCCAGATCTCCTCGTCGGAGAGATTGGCGACCATGGCTTTGAGCTCGGGATACTTGCCGAAAAAGTGCTCGCGGGTGTAGGCGCCACCCTTGGCCTTGAAGTTCTGATACTCGCCATCCACGCACTCCTCCATCACACGCCGCAGCAGCCCCTTGTGGTCCTTGGCGAGCAACGGGTCCCAGCGCGACCCCCATAGCACCTTGATGACGTTCCAGCCGGCGCCCAGGAAGGCGGCCTCGAGCTCCTGGATGATCTTGCCATTGCCGCGCACCGGCCCATCGAGGCGCTGCAGGTTGCAGTTGATGACGAAGACGAGATTGTCGAGTTTCTCGCGCACCGGCATGGTGAGCGCGCCCATCGACTCCGGCTCGTCCATCTCGCCGTCGCCGAGGAACGCCCACACCTTGCGGTCCGAGGGCTTTGCGAGCCCGCGATGCTCGAGGTAGCGAATGAAGCGCGCCTGGAACATCGCCATCATGGCGCCCAGCCCCATCGATACGGTGGGGAATTGCCAGAAGTCCGGCATGAGCCACGGATGCGGGTAAGAAGAGAGACCGTCGCCTGTGACTTCCTGCCGGAAATGTCGCAGCTGATCATCGCTCAGTCGGCCCTCGAGATACGCGCGCGCATAGATCCCGGGTGAGGAATGCCCCTGCACGAAAATGAGATCGCCCGGGTGTTTCTCGGACGTTGCACGCCAGAAATGGTTGAACCCCACTTCATAGAGGGTGGCGCACGAGGCGTAGCTCGACAGATGCCCGCCGTATTCGGAGGACTGCCGGTTCGCCTGCACGACCATCGCCAGCGCGTTCCAGCGGAAGTACGCTTCCATGCGGCGCTCGAGCGCCCGGTTGCCGGGGTACTCGCGCTCCTGGCCCGTCGGGATGGTATTGACGTATGCCGTGTTCGGCTTGAACGGCAGGTACGCCCCGGAGCGCCGCGTATAGTCGATGAGACGTTCGAGCAGGTAGTGGGCGCGCTCAGCGCCGTGCGTCTTCAGCACCGAGTCGATCGACTCCAACCACTCCTGTGTTTCGACGGGATCGAGATCTTCGAGCTTGGGGAGTTCAGTCATGCGGTCCGGTACAGCCGCGGCGCGCAGCGCAGCGCGCGCGGCGGATGCGGCGTCGAAAGTTATCGGGGCCTGCTGTGCTAGGATGCGCCGCCGTCGCGAGGGAATTTGCGCCACAAAAAGCGCGCCAATGATCCGGTTTTCACTCGCAACGGTCAAGCAAGCCCACGCACACTGAAAGCTGTGCCGATGTCACTTCTCCCCGCGCTCGACACTCCTCGCATCACACGCGTTCGCGGGCAGTTGAGCCCGCGCGCGGCCGGGCAAATGGACGCCGTGCTCGCAATCGTGGCCCCGACAGCGCCAGCAAGGTCATTCGCGCGGCTTCCGGAGCCTGAGCGCTGGCGGGAATTGCACGCGCGTGCGCAGCCCCGCACTGGCACGGTGCGGCACACGGCTCTGGCGAATCGCGCGCAAACGCTCGCCGTGCTCGGCTATATGCACTCCGGTGCCAGCACGTTCGAGTGGCTCGCGCTCGCCGGACGCATGCTCAAAGATGCGGCTGCCCGCGGTGTGAAGACCCTCGCGCTTGCCGTGCCAACCGATCGCGCCTCAGCGCGGCCCGCGCTCGACGCGCTGCTCGCCGCGACGCTCGCGCAGGCGTTCGCCCTGCCGGCATTTCGCGCTGCACGCACGGCGGAACCGCGCATCCGGCAGATCGTGCTCCTCGGTGATGCGGAGATCGAACTGGGTCACGCCGTTGCTGCCGCGCGCGGTAACAACCTGGTGCGCTGGCTCACGGCTCTGCCGCCGAACAAGCTTGATGCGAGGAACTACCGTCGCGTAATCGCGGAGCTCGCCCGCGATCACGGGCTCACGATGCGCTGGCTCGATGAGCGCGCACTGCGCAAGCTCGGCGCGAACGCATTCCTCGCGGTGTCGGCCGGCAACGCCGAGCGCGACGCCGGCATTGTGCATCTGCGGTACCGACCGCCGCGTCGCCGCGGCCGCGCGCCCGACGTCGCACTCGTCGGCAAGGGCATCCTCTTCGATACCGGTGGCACGAATCTCAAGCCGCACCGTTCGATGCTCGATATGCACATCGACATGTCCGGCAGCGCCGTGGCGCTCGCTACGCTCCTGGCGCTTGCAGAGCTGCGTGCGCCGCTCGCGGCCGACGCATGGCTCGCAATCACCGAGAACCGCATCGGCCCCGAAGCCTATCGCCCGCAGGACGTGGTGCGCGCCGCAAACGGCGTCACCATCCAGGTCATTCACACCGACGCCGAGGGGCGCATGGTCCTCGCGGATACGCTGGCGCTCGCGGGTCGCACGCAGCCGCGGCTCATCATGGACTTCGCGACGCTGACGGGAGCCTGTGTCTACTCGCTCACCGAGCGTATGAGCGGTGTATTCGCCAATCGTCCGCAGCTCGCGGAACAGCTCGTCGCGGCCGGCCGCGCGAGCGGTGAGCGCGTCTGGAATTTCCCGTTCGACGCGGACTATGACAGCGATCTCGAGAGCAAGGTCGCCGACATCGTGCAGTGCTCGGTGGAAGGCAAAGGCGATCATATCCTTGCAACCCGTTTCCTGAGCCGCTTCGTACCCGAAGACGTAGCGTGGGCGCACGTGGACCTGTCCGCCGTTCTGCGCAGCGGCGGGCTGGGGCACGTCAATACCGACATCACGGGGTTCGGTGTGCGGTTCGCGCTCGAGGCACTCCTGCGTCAAGGCATCCTCACCGGATTGCAGAAGCCTGCTGAGAAGAGTCGCGTCGCCGGCGTCACGCGTACGCACACACGGGCAGGCAGTCGCACGGGCACCAGGCGAGGCGCGCGCAGCGCCGGCCGCGCCTCGCGGGCATGACCACTCTTACGCTTCGGCGTCCCGACGACTGGCATCTGCACGTGCGCGATGGCGCAGCTTTGCGTTCCGTCATCGCCTTCACGGCCGCACGCTTTGCGCGCGCGATCATCATGCCGAACCTCAAGCCGCCGGTGACGACGACCGAACAGGCGCTTGCCTACCGCACACGAATTCTCCAATCCCTCCCCACAGGTGTGCACTTCGAACCACTGATGACGCTCTTCCTGACGGATCGCACAGATCCTGCCGAGGTCGACCGGGCGCGGGCGAGTGGGTGCGTGCACGGCCTCAAGCTTTATCCCGCCGGGGCGACGACCTACTCCGACGCGGGAGTCACTGATGTCGCCCGCATATACGACGTGCTCGCGCGAATGAGCGAGCTCGGCCTCGTGCTGCAGGTACACGGTGAAGTCACGAACCCGCTCGTGGATGTCTTCGATCGCGAGGCGCGCTTCATCGACTCGGTGCTGGCGCCCCTCGCGGAGCGATTCAGCGCGCTGCGTATCGTCTTCGAGCACATCACGACGCGTTGGGCGGTCGAGTTCGTCCGCAGCGCGCGTCTGGGTCTCGCCGCGACTCTCACGCCCCAGCATCTGCTCATGAACCGAACGGCGTTGTTCGCGGGAGGCATCCGGCCGCACCATTACTGTCTGCCGGTGCTCAAGACCGAAGCGGACCGCGTGGCGCTCGTCGAAGCGGCAATCAGCGGCAACCCCCGCTTCTTCCTCGGAACGGACAGCGCGCCGCACGCGCGGCAGGCAAAGGAAACTGCGTGCGGCTGCGCGGGAATCTTCTCGGCGCACGCGGGCATCGAGCTTTACGCCGAGGCGTTCGATGCCGCAGGTGCGCCGGACAGGCTGCAAGGATTCGCCTCGGAGTTCGGTCCGGACTTCTACGGGTTGCCACGGAATGAGGAGCGGATCAAGCTCGTGCGGGAGTCATGGGAGGTTCCAGGACACTACCCGTTCGGGAACGACGAGCTCATCCCGTTGCGGGCCGGCGAGCGCATTGCGTGGCGACTGGCGCACTGAATGCCGAGCACGACACAAGTGACGGACTATTTAACGAATGCACCGGAGACTGAGCGTCCCGCGACGCCCGTAGCGGGAGCCGCACTCATGGCACGCCGGTTCCGCGGCTTCCTTCCGGTCGTCGTGGACGTGGAGACGGGCGGATTCCACTCCTCAACGGACGCCCTGCTGGAAGTCGCTACCGTGCTCATCGACATGGAGGCGAGCGGCGTGTTGAAGCGCGGTGCCACTCACAGCTTCCACGTCATGCCATTCGCAGGTGCGCGCCTGGATCCGGCGGCACTAGCCGTTACCGGCATCGACCCGTTCCATCCACTGCGTCCGTCGCTCCCGGAGCGGGACGCGCTGCAACGCATCTTTCGTGAAGTGCGCCACGCGATTCGCGCCTACGGCTGCCGTCGCGCGATTCTCGTGGGTCATAACGCCGCCTTCGACCTCAACTTCCTCAACGCCGCCGTCGGGCGTTGCGAGATCAAGCGCAATCCCTTTCATCCGTTCTCTTGCTTCGACACCGCCACATTGGCTGGCGCAGCGCTCGGGCAGACCGTGCTGGCCAAGGCCGTGACGGTCGCGGGATTCGAATGGGACGCGAGCTCAGCCCACTCGGCGTCGTACGATGCGGAACGCACGGCGGACATCTTCTGCCACATCAGCAATCGTCTGAAGGACAGCTACCTCGAGGCCGAGATTCGCGCGTGCGCGCTCGGCTGGCATGACGTGCAGCCCACCGAGTCGGCGATCGAGGAGCCGCACGCGGAACCGTAGCGCGTGCCACCGACACGCGTTCAGGTCGCCGCGCCAGCCTGCTTGAGCAGCGACTTGAGCTCACCGTTCCGGAGCATCTCGAGGGCGATGTCGCAACCGCCGACCAGCTCGCCCTTGACGTACAGTTGCGGATATGTCGGCCAGTTCGAGTACTGCTTGAGTGCCTCACGCAGCTCGGGCTCTTCGAAGATATTCACGTGCTTGAACTGCGCGCCGCACGCGCGCAGGGCGGCGACGGTCTGTGCGGAAAAGCCGCACTGGGGGAAATCGGGTGTGCCCTTCATGAACAGCACCACCGGGCTCGATCCGAGCTCTGTCTTGATCCTCTCGAGGACGTCCATCGGTATTGACCTCAGTTATTGAAGAATCGGTCCTTATGTCTACTCTCTAGCGCTCCGTCACCTCGTGCGCAGCGTCACCTCGTTGCGCACGCCCTTCACACCTCTGACGCTGCGCGCGTCGCCTTCTGCGGCGGATCGCTGTGCCGCACTCTCCGCGACTCCCCCCAAGGTCACGATGCTGCCGGTCGTGCTCACATTCAAGCTCAGCGCCTTGACGGTCGGATCGCCCGTGAGTCTGGCCTGCACTGAGTTCGTGATCGCCTCGTCCGCCATAACCTGCGAGGCCTCAGGCGCGCCCTCTCCGTCCGCGGAGCCGCGTTGACCCGCAGCACCGCTGAGAAGCGCCGCAGCGCAGGCCGACAACCCCACAGCCATGGCTGCCGCCATCGCGCCAGTCATCACCCCGAGCCTGGCCGTGCGCATCAGTCGACCTCGCCTGGCGGCTCCGTACCCGATGAGACCGAAGGCGCGGCGATTCGTTTCCGGCTCTCCAATTCGCGGACCAGCTCCCATTGCTGCGCAGCGGTCAGCGTCATCCAACGCGCAATCTCATCACCCGTGCGCAAGCATCCTATGCAGAACCCGCGCGCATCCAGCGCGCACACGTTGATGCAGGGGGACGGCGGGGCGTCGGGCGCCCGATGATCGGCATCTTGCTGCATCCACGGGAGTGCATGTGGCGGGAGCGTTTCCCGGCGAGGGCGCAATATGCGCGCAACGTTGAATTATGGGGGGTCCTCGCCTATTCTTCAAACCCGTAAGATGCAGGCCCAGGCCAGTCAGAACAACAACTTGGGCGATTCGAAGAGGCACCACCCCCGGGGAGTTCGAGCACTACCATGAACCCACTCAATTCAGTCGTCGGCGCCATCGTGTCCGGAGTCGTACTTGCGGTCGTGATTGCGCTGTGCATCGCGCCCGTCCAATTCAACGAGCTCGGGCTTGCACGCTGGCTGCATATCCTGTCCGGCATCACCTGGATCGGTCTGCTCTATTACTTCAACCTGGTCCAGACCCCCGGTCTCGCGGTTGCCGCGGCCGACAAGGGCGGCCCGGGCGGCGCAGGCATCAGCAAGTACATCGCGCCACGCGCGCTGCTCTGGTTCCGCTGGAGCGCCGTGGTCACATGGTTCACGGGCTTCTGGTATCTCGCGTACTCCCACCAGTTTGTGAACGCCCTGACGCTGGGCGGCGGCGGCAAGGACTACTACGGACTGGTCATCGGGCTCGGCATGTGGATCGGCACGATCATGCTGTTCAACGTGTGGGTCTTCATCTGGCCAAACCAGAAAAAGATCCTCGGAATCGTCCCGGCGACGGATGAACAGAAGGCCAAGGCCCGCAAGACTGCGGCGCTCGCCTCCCGGACCAACTTCGTATTGTCGATCCCGCTGCTCCTGTGCATGGCATCGGCCAGCCACGGCCTGCCTTTCTGAGGACCAGCGACAGGGTCGACTGGCGAAACGAGGATGGGTAGCCGGTTTGTCCATGTTCGAGCCTCCGCGGGATCTCGAAGAGCAAGTCGCCGCCGCGCTCCGCGAGGACATCGGCGGGGGTGACGTCACCGCGGCGCTGGTGCCTGCAGGCCAGCACGCGCGCGGGCGCGTGGTGACGCGGGAACACGCGGTACTCAGCGGCCGACCGTGGGTGGAGGAGACATTCCGGCACCTCGATCCCGCCGTTCGCCTGACATGGAATACCAGCGATGGCGAGCTGATCAGCGCCGGGGAGACCCTATTCGAGATCGCGGGTCCGGCGCGCGCGATCCTCACCGGCGAGCGTACCGCGCTCAACTTTCTTCAGATGCTGTCTGCGGTTGCCACCGAGGCGCGTCGCTACGTCGATGCCGTCACCGGCACAGGCTGCACGATTCTGGACACGCGCAAGACGTTGCCCGGTCTGCGCACAGCGCAGAAATACGCGGTGCGCTGTGGCGGTGCGCAGAACCATCGCATCGGCCTCTTCGACCTGGTGCTCATCAAGGAGAACCACATCGCCCTTGCCGGTTCACCGTCCGGTGCCATTGCGGCGGCCCGCCGTGCGGCGCCGGGACTCAAGATCGAAGTCGAGGTGGAGTCGCTTGCGGAGTTCGACGCAGCACTCGCCGCCAGCCCCGACATCATCATGCTGGACGACTTCACGCACGCCGACATGCGCGCGGCCGTTGAGCGAAATCGCGGCAGCGCTCGTCCGGTGAAGCTCGAGGCGTCGGGAAGCGTGAGCCTGGACACGGTCCGCGCGATCGCCGCGACGGGCGTGGATTACATTTCAGTGGGTGCCCTCACGAAGCACGTGCGCGCGGTCGACCTATCGATGCGGCTGGAGCTGACGGACTAGACGGCGGGCGTTACAAAGCGCGGGAGGTGCGACGCGACGACTTCCATGACACGGGCCTCGGAGCGGACGCGACTTTCCCACTCGGGCGTGGAGCACGCAAGCGTGCGAGCGCTACCCGCTTCCAGGCTAAGCGACGGCAGACTTCAGCACGCGCTGCGGCTGCGCAACGCCGTACCCCTGCGCGTAGTCGATGCCGAGACTGGTGAGCATCTGGATGATCTCGGCGTTCTCGGCGAACTCCGCGATCGTCTGTTTGCCGGTCAGATGGCCGATCTCGTTGATGGAGCGGACCATCTCGCGGTCGATGGGGTCGCGCAGAATCTCGCGCACGAAGCTGCCGTCGATCTTGAGGAAATCCACGGGGAAATGCTTCAGGTATCCGAACGAGGACAGTCCCGTGCCGAAGTCATCGAGCGCGAACTTGCAGCCCAGCTCCTTGAGAGCCTGGATGAAGCGGTTGGCCTGCGAGAAGCTCGCAACCGCCGCGGTCTCCGTGATCTCGAAGCAGATCTTGCTCGCATCCAGCCCACTGCGGTGGAACTGATCGATGACGAATGGCAGGAACTTGTCATCGCCGAAGCTCTGGCCCGAAAGATTGATCGAGCACATCAGCAGCTTCTCGCGCTCGTCGGCCTCCGAGACCAGCCAGCGCAACGCGTTCTCGATGACCCAGCGGTCGATCGCCGGGGTGATGCCGTAGCGTTCGGCTGCCGAGATGAAGTCGTTCGGCGCGACGATGCGGCCGCCTTCGTCCCGCAGGCGCAGCAGCAGCTCGTAGTGCGCCCCGACCTCGACGCGCTGCAGAGGCTGGATCTGCATGCGGAACAGCTCGAAGCGCCCTTCCTCGAGCGCGGCATTGATGCGCGCGGCCCACTGCATCTCGCGCCGACGGCGCATCAGCTCGATGTCGTTCTCCGCGAAACTGTGCACGCGGTTGCGTCCGCCCTCCTTCGCTGCCTGGCACGCGCTGTCCGCCGCCGACAAGATGGAGGCGACGTCTGCATTCTCGGCTGAGATCGGCACCACGCCGATGCTCGCACCGAGGCGGAACACGCGATCTTCCCAGGTGAAGCGGAAATTGCGTACGGCTTCTCGCAACGCTTCGGCCGTGCGCATCGCCTCATCGAGCGAACAGCTCTCGAGCAGGATGCCGAACTCATCACCGCCCAGACGGGACAGCGTGTCGCGCCAGCGAACCTTCGACTTGAGGAGCGCGCCGACCTGCCCGAGCAGGGCATCGCCTGCGCTGTGACCGCACGTGTCGTTGACGATCTTGAACTGGTCGATGTCGAGGTAGCACAGCGCGTAGGAGGCTTCGCGCGCCTTGGCACTCTTGAGCGCCCGCTCGAGGCGGCTCTCGAACTCACGGCGATTGACCAGGCCCGTGAGCAGATCGTGGCTCGCATGATAGGAGAGGCGCCGATTCAGCTCGCGCGATTCACTGACATCGTGGAACACGAGCACGCCGCCGGCGACGTGCCCGGATCCATCGCGAATCGGCGCCGCGGTGCTCTCCACGTACAGCTCGTTCCCGTCGCGCCGGATGAGCAGCATCGGTCGCACCGACTTGATCGGGCGAATGCGGCGGATCGCCACGCTCAGGGGATTCTCGAGCGGCTCGCATGTCTCTTCGTGGAACGCCCGGTAAATCTCCTCGACCGGACGGCCCATCGCATCCTCGAGCCGCCAGCCGGTCAGCTCCTCAGCCACCGGGTTGATGTAGTCGATCGTGGAGCTGGCGTCGGTCGTGATGACACCGTCGCCGATCGACTGCAGCGTGATCTGCGCGCTCTCCTTTTCGCGAAACAGCGCCTCTTCGTAGATCTTGCGCTCGGTGACATCGAGCTCCACGCCCACCAGGCGCAGCAAGCGGCCATGCTTGTCCACGCGCGCATAAGCGCGGCTCACGACCCAGCGCCACTCGCCATTGCGGTGGCGCATGCGGTGCGTGCTCTCGAAGATCGGCGTCTTGCCGGCGACGTGATCACGAATCGCCGCCTGGACGCGTGACAGGTCATCCGGATGCACGAGGCTGCGCCAGTCGGGTGAGCCGCGCATGTCCTCATCCGCGTAGCCGAGCATGGCTTTCCAGCGCGGGGAGAAATACACCTCGTTGCTCTCGACGTCGAAGTCCCACAAACCATCGTTGGCCGCGGCCTGCGACAGGTTGGTGCGCTCCTCGAGCTTTGCGAGCCGTGATTCGATCCGGATGCGCTCGAGGCCGGTCGCGAGGCTCGTGCCGATGAGCTTCAGCAGCAGTTGCAGATTGACGTCCCATGGGCCGCGCGGGAGCGAGTGCGCGAGACCGAGGAACCCGGCAGGTTTGTCCTGGACGCGGAACGCCACGAGCAGCGCCGAGCCGATCTGCAGCTGCCCGAAGCGTCGGGCCTCGGCCAGCTGCTCGCGCCGGGGGGCGGTCGAGTCCCGTAGCTCCGAGAGCCGCAGATGCTCGAGCCGTGATTTGAGCCACGGGAGCGCATCGATGTTGTCGCCCTGCAGAGCCTCGGGACGGCACTGGGCGAACGCGCTGCGGGCGACCTGGACCTCCGAAAAGACGAGCTCGTCGGGTGCGAACGCCGCGACGAAGGCGCAGTCGCTCCCGGTGGCTTCGCGGAGCAGCTCGAGGTTGCGGCGGACACAGTCATCGACGCCGGGCCGGCGCATGTTCTGGAAATCGACGGCGATCTTGGTGCACGCGACGTCGAGGCCGAGGGCAGGTTTCGTGGTACGCCCGCTCCACGCGTCCGCGGACAAGATATCCGAGGCCGTGAATTCCGCTGTCTTATCGGGCGGCAGGGTCGACATCCCGATTACGCTCTCCCCGTAGTGGTCGCGCAGTTTGGCAGCCCGGCCCGCAGCTGCCACGACGCGTCCCACAGTTCCACTTACGTTTTTTCGACGAGTTGCGAAGGATTCTCGCACACTTGTTCAGGAAAACAAGCTAACTTCATGTTCGTGTTCGACTTCGGCCCACCCTCAGCAAAGTGCCATTGGACATATCGCTTCCAACTGCCGGATATGGCTGAAGGCCCCCGCGCCCCGGTTCAGCGAAGCGCGGCGCGGGCGACCTCGTAGAGTCGCTTGAGCTCCCCGGCCATCTCCGCCTCCAGTCGCGCGAGCGTGGGGGCATCCGTCACTCGCGCGACGTAGCGCGGCGGGCCAATGGCGATGGCAATTCGCGAAAACGGGACGGGGATGACGAATTTATCCCACTTGATGAGCCAGGCGCGCGAGGCGGCGTAGGCGATCGGCAACATGGCTCGCCCGGACATCTGCGCAAGCAGAATCGCGCCCGGCTTGAACTGGAAGCGCGGTCCCCGTGGCCCATCGGGGGTGATCACGGGCGACACGTTCTCGTGTACGAGCGCCTGATAGTAGTCGCGCAAGGCGCGGGCACCGGTGTTCGTGGATGAGCCGCGAATGACGCGGCCGCCAAACCGGCTCACGAGCATTGCGCCCAGCTCGCCATCGACGGAGGGACTGACGAGCCAGCCCACCTCGAGTCCGCGGGCCCGCTGCTCGATGAGGTACTTCCCGCAGAAAAGTTGATGCTGATGCCAATAGCACGGTACGAGGGACGGCGCCTTCGAGAGCGCAGCGTCCAAATGTTGCGCGCCGACGACGCGCTCGACCCGGCATGTGAGCCACCAGAAGTGGACGATACCGAGACCGAGCGGCACGAGGAGCCGGTACAGGAGCCGCCGGGCGAGCGTCATGCGCCGGCCCGAACGCGTAATCCGACGATAAATGCTGTTGCGCAGGCCGCCACCCGGGCCGGATTCGGTCATGCTCGGCTCAACTCCTATAAGATTACGTCGTTCCCAATTACCTGCATGACAGCCACCGACCCTGCGAACCGCCACCCGCCCGAGCCGGAGCTGCAGTTCGACATCGGCTCAACAGAAGACTCGCTGCGGCGCATGCGTGAGCTGTTCGCGCGCTTCGGCGACATTTACCGCGTCTACGCACCCGGACGTAAGTCGTTCACGTACGTCATCAATCATCCCGATGACGTGAAGCGCGTTCTGGTCGCGAACCACCGCAACTACACCAAGGGCGTGGGGCTCGATCGCGTCAAGATCCTGCTCGGCAATGGCATCATGACGAGCGAAGGGGAATTGTGGAAGCGCCAGCGTTACATGATGCAGCCGATGTTCCATCGCCGTGTCATGGCCGAGTTCGCACGCATGATCGACGAGGCAAACCATCGCTTGCTCGCGCGGTGGGACACGTATGCGGCGCGCGGCGAACCGGTCAATCTCACCGACGACATGAGCGAGCTGACCCTCGACATCGTGCTGCGCTCGGTCCTGGGACCGGACCTCGAGCGCCTCGCGCAGCAATCCGGCGGCAATCCATTCGAAGTCGTCACGCGCGAGCCGGCTCGGAATCTGCAGTTCGCCTACAAGTTCCGCTCGCTCACCAAGCTCGTGGCGGAACTGGTGCAGCGGCGCCGCGCCGCCGGGGAGGACCATCCGGATTTCGTCGGCCTGCTCATGAACGCGCGTGACAAGGAGACCGGGGCAGCGATGAGCGAGCGCGAGCTGATCGACGAGGTCCTGACTCTCGTCGTCGCCGGCCATGAGACCACGGCGAGCAGTCTGAACTGGACGTGGTATCTGCTGGCACGGCACCCGGACGTCGAGACGCGGCTGCACGCGCAGGTCGATGCCGCACCGGACCTCCCCGCCCCGAGCCTTGCTCAGATGGAATCTCTGACCTACACACAAC
>FTED01000982.1_pt1 | contig 11910 bp, 12 predicted proteins | sample 1640121 | NCBI WGS metagenome assembly FTED01 (sample SAMEA3914816, study PRJEB12502) | metagenome | biome: forest; material: soil | place: USA | collected 2011-09-16 | depth 0.3 m
ATCATCATCGGTCTGTTCGTCTACGAGCTGCTGGTGATCCGCATGGGGCATTTCTCCGCGATCGCCGGAGCCGTGGCGCTCGCCATGATCGCGATACCGGTCACCGTGCGAACGACCGAGGACATGCTGAGTCTCGTTCCGCAGGGAATGAAGGACGCGTCCACAGCCCTGGGCGTGCATCCGTGGCGGACGATCACGAGCGTCATCTATCCGGCGGCGCGCAGTGGCATTCTGACCGGATTGTTGCTTGCGGTCGCGCGCATCAGCGGTGAAACCGCCCCGCTCCTGTTCACGGCGCTCAACAATCAGTTCTGGAGCACGAATCTCAACGCTCCCATGGCCAATCTCCCCGTCGTGATCTACCAGTTCGCGCAGAGTCCGTACAAGGACTGGCAGCAGCTTGCCTGGGCCGGCGCGCTCCTCATCACGTGCGCCATCCTGGTGCTGAGTATCAGTGCGCGGGTGATCGTGTCCGCAATGCAATCCGACAAGCGAGCGCGTTGATGACTCCGTCCGAAGCGGCGGTGTCGACCGAGACTCGGGAGAAGCCCGTGTCTGAGGCGTCCGCCCCGAAGTTGGTCGTGCGGGATTTGAACTTCTACTACGGCGAGAACCGCGCGCTGATCGACATCAACTTGAGCCTCGTTGACCACAGCATTACGGCCTTCATCGGTCCTTCCGGGTGCGGTAAGTCGACGCTCCTGCGGGTATTCAACCGCATGTACACGTTGTATCCCGGCCACCGCGCCACGGGCGAGGTGCTGCTCGACGGTGCGAACATTCTCGCTCCGGACGTCGACGTTGCGAGCCTGCGGTTTCGCGTGGGCATGGTATTTCAGAAGCCCACGCCCTTCCCGATGTCCGTTTTCGACAACGTCGCCTTCGGCCTGCGACTGGCGCGGCGCATGGCTCCCGCGGAGCTCGCGCAGCGCGTGGAATCCGCGCTGCGCGATGCGGCGCTGTGGGATGAGGTCAAAGACAAGCTCTCGCAGGACGGACGCAGTCTGTCGGGCGGCCAGCAACAGCGGCTGTGCGTCGCCCGCGCGATCGCCGTACAGCCCGAGGTGGTGCTGTTCGATGAGCCGACCGCGGCCCTCGATCCCATCTCGACGCTGCGCATCGAAGAAACGCTGCGCAGTCTGTGCGAAAAGTACTGTATCGTGGTCGTCACGCACAACCTGCAACAAGCCGCTCGAATCTCGGACGTCACCGCCTTCATGTATCTGGGTGAGCTCATCCAGATCGGTCCCACCGAGCAGATGTTCACGACCCCCAAGGACCGCCGCACTGACGGCTACGTCACCGGTCGGTTTGGCTGATGGAGGGTTCGCAGATGGGTCAGGGTGAAGAAGCGAGGTCTCCGGCGCGGAGGATCCGATGAACACGGCACGCATCGTCGGAGAGGGCAAGCCGGACGCAGCGACCGAGGGCGGGCTCAATCTGAAGCCCAGCGCCCGCCGGCCGTCCTCTGCGCTACTCGAAGAGCGCCCCGTGTCGCCAACGGCGGGGCAGACGACGGTCGACGACCCCATCTTCGCGTGCCGCGACGTCAATGTCTTCTACGGCGAAAAGCAGGCGATCAAGAACGTGAGCGTGGATGTTGGCCGCAAGCAGGTCCTGGCGATGATCGGGCCCTCCGGGTGCGGCAAGTCGACGTTTCTGCGCTGCCTGAATCGCATGAACGATACGATACCGGGAGCGTGCGTCACCGGGACGATTCTGCTCGATGGCCAGGACATTCACGCAAAGCATCAGGACGCGGTGCAGCTGCGCGCGCGCGTGGGCATGGTGTTCCAGAAACCGAACCCCTTCCCCAAATCGATCTACGACAACGTCGCGTACGGACCGCGGGCGCACGGGCTCGCGCGCAACAGTGGCGCGCTCGATGAGATCGTCTGTACGAGCCTGCAGCGCGCGGGATTGTGGGAAGAGGTGAAGGATCGGCTGCATCGAACGGGCACCGGGCTGTCGGGCGGGCAGCAGCAGCGACTCTGCATCGCACGGACCATCGCGGTGCAGCCGGAGGTCATTCTCATGGATGAGCCGTGCTCGGCACTCGACCCGATCGCCACCGCCCGCATCGAGGATCTGATCGACGAGTTGCGCCAGCGTTATGCAATCGTCATCGTCACACACTCGATGCAGCAAGCCGCGCGCGTCTCGCAGCGCACGGCCTACTTTCATCTTGGCGACCTGATCGAGGTGGGCGAGACGGACCGTGTGTTCACCAATCCGCGTCACAAGCTCACCGAGGATTACATTACCGGCCGTTTCGGCTAGCGGCGCGCGGCCAATGGGGCACCCCCCGATCATCGAGGGTCACATCAGCAGGGCGTATGACGGTGCCCTGGCGGCTCTGCACATACGCGTGATCGAGATGGGCGGCCTCGTGCTCGAGCAGGTCCGCGAGTCAACGCTTGCATATACCGAGTGGGATGCCGCCGCCGCACAACGCGTGATCGAGCGCGAACGGTCCGTGAACGCCTACGACGTGAGCATCGATGAGGAGCAGCTCACGCTGATTGCCCGCCGCCAGCCGATGGCTTCGGACTTGCGGGTGATCATTGCGATGTCAAAGGCGGTTGCCGAGCTCGAGCGCGTGGGCGATGAGGCAAAAAAAATAGCCAGAGTCGTCCTGGGACATGGCGCGCGGCCCGGACCGGCGACGACGCGCGATGCACGGCATCTCGGCCGTCTTGCGCTGGGTCTGCTACGGCGGTCGCTCGATGCGTTTGATCGCCTCGAGCCCGAGCTCGCGGCCGATGTCATCGCAGGTGATAAAGAGCTCGACGCTGAATATGCAGCGGGCCTGCGCCGTCTCCTCACCCGTGCGATGGAGGACTCACGCCATTTCGATGTGGCCCTCGAGGCGGCCTTCGTGTTGAAGTCGCTGGAGCGCATCGGCGACCATGCGCGTAACGTCGCCCGCCAAGTGCAGGCCATGGAGGGTCACGCCGACCACTCAGCTCACGAGGTCGGCAGCCCCGGTACGAGCTCCTAGTTTCGTGGCGCCGGGTTCCTGGCACCGGGCTCCTCGCGTCCGGTTGTGTCGGGGCCTCACATCTGCGGCGCCCATGAGGCGCACCACCCCGCCGCCTTGACCAGCTTGCCGGGGAAAATCTGGCAGGGACCCTGCGGCGAACCGCTTGCTCCTTGATACAAAGAGCAATTCGCGCACGTGCTGCCCGGCGCCGCCCCCTTGGCCCGGCCGACGTCGTCGACGTACTTCACCGCCTTGGCGACCGGATCCGCCTCGCTGATGAGCGGCAGGTCCGCCGCATGTCCCGCTTCCAACCGCCACGCAACGACGGGCGCGAGTGCGACGCCCACGACGAGTCTCTTCAGCAGACGCCGCCGCGATTGCGGAATCTCTTGGCTCAAAGCAGCTTCTCCGGTGACCTTGGGCCTAGTTTGAAGTCTCGCACGGCGGTTGGGCAAGGTCGCGCCCGCCTCTTACAGGAGCGACACGCCCTTGGGTACGCGAACGACCACCGTTCCGGCGATCTTGTCGTGCCACGCCTGGTGGTCGTCATCGAACACGATCCAGAGAAAGCCGAGCCCGGCGACCGCGAGTGACAGAAAGCATCCCAGCGCGCGCACGATCGCGGTAGCCCAATCGATCGGACGGCCATCGAGCCGCACGACCAACAGACCGCACACGATACCGCCGATGGTGGTGCCCTTGAGTTTCCACATCACCGCGCCGTACGTCGCCAGCGCGAGTAACTCTACTTTCGTCGAGTTGTGCAGCAAGCTCAGGACGATACCGATCAGCACCGCATCGAGGAGCAGCGCACCGAGCCGAATCCAGAACCCTGCGCGCGGTAATGCGGACGCGGCCAATGCCGGGGCTTCGGTGGGTGAGGGCCTCTGAGCGGACTCACGCGCCTCGCCAGGCGAGTGCGCTTCCGCAGACGCGTGCACCTCATCGGACGAATGCATCTCAGCGGATGAGCGCGATTGCATCGCTGGCGGAGGCCCGCCTGGGCTCGCCGTATCGCCCGCGGCCATACCCGCTGCGGCAGCTCCAGCTGCGAATCCCGATGCTGTGGGCGATGAGGGTGGGGGCGATGTGGGACCGGCCGCAGGCGCGGCAGTCGGGTGTGCGCGCCTCGCCGCTTGCGCGGCCAGGATCAGAGTGTAGATCACCACGCCGAGACCGAGAATCCCGAGCAGCTTGTAGACGATGAAGCCCACCACCGGTATCAGATAAAGAGCAAGGACGATTACTCCGCCCACCACCACGGCAAGCGCCGTGTGGGCGAGGGGATTCCCAGCGCCGAGCGATGTCGTGCAGCGGCGTCCGAGCGCCGCGAGTATCACGACCTTGCCGAAGAGTCCGGCGCAAAGCAGGCCCACCATCAGGAACGGCACCGCCGCGATGCCGACGATCGTGATACAGAGCAACACGAACAGCACGGGCGTGAGCAGCATCGTGAGGAGCGCCGCGAGAATCGAGTGACCCGGCCGCGCCTCGAGCGTTGCGACGCATTGATCAACGGCCCCTCTGAACAGCAACGCGAGAAACACATAGAGCGCGAGAAACCCGAGCGCGAGTCCCCATGCCCAGCCGAGTCCGGGAGCCAGGGCGAGTGGCCGGCCGTAGAGCAGACAGTGCTCGATCCAGGGGCGCAGCCACTGGAACCCGCCAAATGCACCGGTGAGGATCTTCTGCACGCCGCCGTGAACGACGGCCGCCACGTCGCGGTTCACGGTGCCGCCGATTCCAACTACGTCGCCGCCGACGTCGGCCTCGGGCCCCAGCTCGACATTGCCCAGCACGGCAACCACATCGCCCTTTATTCTGCTGTTCAGATATACGTTGCCGAGTACGGCCACGACGCTGTCACCCACAGGGCCCGTCACCCGAGAGTCGCCGAGGATGGACACCACTGCGTCCTCAACCTCACCCTCGCTCGTCGAGGACCCAAAGACCGCAACGACCGAGTCCGCCTTCTCCCCTTTTGCCAGCGTCGAGTTTCCGCCGACGGTCACGATGGCGTTCCCATTCCCCGTGCGTCGCATCCGGTGACCATGGAACGGCGTCCGCGGTGTCCAGGGAGTGTCCTCCGGCGCTGCCTGGGCGGGCGGCGTGGGGCTCGCATCCTGGGCCGGTGCGTCCGCAGGCCGAGTTTCCTGAGCCTCGGTGTCCGGCGACGCAGCGTTCTGGGCTCCCGCGTCCTGGGCCCGGGCGTCAACGATCAACGCGCAGCAGCAGGCGATTGCGGCGTAGCGAATCAGATGGCGGATCGAAATGTTCATTGCGCGGAGCCTGCAGTGTCAGCGGTGGCATACAGCGTGCGATAAGCGACGGCGCTGAGTGCGAAAAGCGCGCCATACATCGCGATGGCGAAGATGAGCCCTCCATACAGCCAAAACGGCGGGATGGCACGGATCAGCGCGGCGCCGAGCGAGGTCATCGAGGATGTGAAGTGAGCCGCAGTATGCACCCATGTCACCAGAGGCGTCGGCACGTCGGCGACTCCCACGGAATGGACCGTCCCGACTGCAAAAAACACCGTGCGGAACGCGAGATTGATGAAGCCCAGAGAGGCGATCAGGAACGCAACGCGTGCAGCGAGCGGCCAGTACGTAAAATGCTTGCGCCACCACGGAAGTGCCGCGCGACGTTCGAGCTCACCCAGCACGCGCGATTCCAATGCGTGCGGCGCGCGCCGGGGACGCTGTTCGCGCAGCGTGCTGTCGATGAGGCGCTCGAGCTCTTCGTGAGTGTCGTGAGGCTGCATCATGGAGGTGTCAGCGCGCGAGACTCTGATCCGCGAGCCCGCTGCTTGCGAGGGTCTTCGCAAGCGCGGCTCGGGCACGCCGTATGTCCGTCTTGACCTTGGGCAGTGAGATGCGCAGCAGCTCGGCGATCTGCTGATAGGGCATTTCTTCGAAATGAAACAGGACGAGGGGCACGCGTTGCTGTTCCGGCAGCCTCTTGAGAGCGTGCTCCACGATCGCCTCACGCTCGTCGGCATCGACGCCGAAGAAGGGCGTCTCCGGTGCGGCAAAATTGAGCTCGGGATCCTCGTCGTGCGTGTCGTCGCGGCGCAGCTCGGAGAAGAACCGCCAGCGATTGCGGTAGCGGGACAGATGGTTGAGGGTCAGATTGGTAACGACCGTCTTGAGCCAGCCGCCGGCCGTAGCGCTGGTGCGCAGATGCCCGAAGTTCTCGTAGGCTTTGAGAAATACTTCCTGCGCAATATCTTGAGCGTGCGCATCGTTCCCGGTGAGGCGGGCGGCCGTGGAGAAGACCATATCCTGATAGGCACGCATGAACGCTGTGAACTCGGCGGCCTGGCTCAGCCTCGGGGGTGGGGTATGCACTTGTGTGTCATCGCTCATGCCCAGAACACGGCCCGCGCTGAAAAGTTGCACTGCCTTGCTGATCGGAATTCCCGCCGATCGACGCCGCAACCCCCCGTCTGGCCACGGATTGTCGTGGCTGATACAAGTGTCCCGCAACTGCCTCGATTCGCAGAACGCACCATGCAAAGAATCCGCTCTTTCGCGTCGACGTGCGCGGTCTTGCTGCTACCGCTCACCGCCCTGGCGATCCCGGCGGCGCGCCAGGAGTATCTCGACGTCATCACCACCAAGCCGAATCGGGCGAACGGGGCCAGACTATTCGGTACGTGCACCGGATGTCATGGGACCGCAGGAAACGGCACGGAAGACGGCAGCGTGCCCCGCATCGCCGGGCAGCATTTCAAAGTTCTCGCCAAACAGCTCGTCGACTACAGACACCAGCAGCGTCGGGATGGCCGCGTGGAGCAGTCTACGGACCGGCACGTGATCGGTGACGCACAGGGCGTTGCCGATGTCGCGGCGTACGCGAGTCAACTCGCGCAGGAGCCGCCGCGCCATTTCGGCAACGGCGAACTCGTCGACCATGGCGCCAGAATCTATGTGGTGCGTTGCCGCTCGTGCCACGGAAGAGGGGGCGAGGGTGACTCCGACAGGCTCGTGCCCCGCGTTGGAGGTCTTCACTATGCGTATCTGCTTCGTCGGATGTACGAAGCCTTGGACGGCCACGGCTCGAGTTTCCCGAGCGCGCACGCACAGCTGCTGGCTACGCTCGAGCGCAGTGATCTCGTCGGCGTGGCGGATTTCCTGTCGCGTTCCGATAGCACTCAGACGACACCGCCAGGCGAGCAGCGCTAGGGTACCCAATCAGCGACGGGAAGGGTTTCAGTGTGGACTAATTCCAGCCGGACCCCATTCCGTACGGCAGCCGGATACCGACCGCTTCGACGTCGCGGATCTTGCCGTTCTTGATCTTAAACAGCTCCGCCATGGGCATCGTGACGGGCTCACCGTCGAAGGGAGCGCCGTGCACGGTGCCGTCATGCAACTTGACCGTCGTAATGCCGCGATGCTGGAACATGAACACGCCGAAGGTGATGCCGCGCTCTTCATCCACGACCAGAACGCGCCGCGGCTGGACCGCGGTGATGTAGGCGAACACGCCCGAGTTGAACCCGTCGACGCAGGCCGAGGGTCGGAACCCCGGTGCAGGACCGCCCGGCGTATTCGCCGTGAGTGGTGCGGTCCCCGCCGGTGACCCAGTTGCAGTCGGCGCTGCCGCAGAATTTGCTGGCGGCACGACGGGCGCGGAGGGAGCGGTGCCGGCGAGCGAGGGTCCCGCCGTGCGCATTCCGTTCTCCAGCCGGTTGCACTCCGCATCGAACGGTACGATCCCGCCAGTGACCTTCTCGATACCGTCGAAGTACAGATTCGTGATCTGAATCAGCTGTTCCCGGGAGCGACGCTCGCTCGGGAGCAGCGCCTCGGATAACGCTGGGCGGGGAGTCTGCAGATTCGGGAGGCTCGTCGGGCGGACGGTCCGCACCACCACCGACTCCGCTTCCGTGATCCGGCGGTCCACGACTTTAAGGCGCAACGCCAGAATGACCGGACGCGGCGGGTTGGGGGGCGCCGTGTGCTCCTGGATGAGTCCAATGAACGCGACGGCGCCGCCCTGCGGGTCGGCGACGTACACCTTGTAGTCCGTCATGGCCGTCGCGGTGAACCACAAGCCGTCACTGAGGGGCAACTTCGCCGCGTTCTCGGTGAACCTGATGGTGCTGGCGAACGGTGCCCGTGATGCATCGTGCGCGACCATGGCTGCCAGATATTGATCGACGATGGCGCTGAGGCAAGCACGGTCGCACGCTTCGCTCCTGGCGTGGGCCTGCGTCGTTCCCATGAGCGCAATGGCCATTGTGCATGCGCGCAGCGCGCTTGTTCTCATCGTTCCCCCTTATTCGAAACGCCCTTATTCGAGACGTGCCATCTCCGTCGCGAACAGCAGCGCCATCGCCCCGCCGCGCGGGTCCGGACCGAGAATCGCAGCCCGGTGAAGATACTCATCCAGCGAATTCATTCGGGCGGTGGATTCGCACACATCCACCAAGTGGCCTTCCGGGCCCACGCGGGCCAGTACGGCCTGCCAGGCTTTGTCGACCACCGGTTGATAGGCCCGCCCTGGCAGCCACCCCTTGCGAATCCCGCGCAACATCGCGAACCCGATCATCGCCGTCGCTGAGAACTCCGGATAGGCGCCCGGATAGTCGATCACGTTCCGCCACAGACCATCCTGGTCCTGGAACCGCGCCAGCACCGCCATGTGGTCCCGGTAGGCTCGCAGCACCATCGTGTACTGCGGGTGGTCCCGCGGAAACTCCGACAGTGTCAGGGCGAGCCCGAGGGCTGGGAACGCGTTACCGCGTCCCCACGCCGCGTCGCTCCGCGGCTGATGGCGATACAAGCCGTCGGGCCGCAGGACGATCTTCTGCATGAACGCCAGGTGTCGCGCCGCCATGTCGAAATATCTGCGCTCATGGGTCAGACCGCCGGCCTGCGCGAGGATGACCGTTCCCATGAATACCGAATCGCTGTACTGGTCGTGGTAGGGCATCGCCTCCTTCATCTGGCCGTCCGCCTCGAACCCCAGATCGCCCACTTTGCGTACGAGCTGGACGTAGCGCGGATCGGCCGTGCGGCGGGCCAGCTCGGTGAATACGAGATGGCCGGCGAGAACGAGGGAATTGGGTCGCTCGAGACTGTTCTTCGACCCGTCGACATACGGCTCCGCGAGGCGCCTGACCTCCGCCAGGTGCCCGAGGCGCATCTGCGCGATGAGCGCAATGGCACTGATGTAGAGCGGCTGGTCAAACTCGTGACCATAGTATTGCGCGAGCTCCTCGGCGAGCTGCCGCGGTGAACGGCCGAGCCGCCGCCGCATTTCCCGATGAGCTTCGGACATCGGGATCGCGCGCGCCGGGAGCCCCCGGAGGCCGCCCTTCGTATACGGGCCGTGCGCGGGGATCCGGCCGACTTCCGCTGCCGCGCTTGCCGCGAGCGCTTGGGCGAGGCCGAAATCATCGTCCCCGGCAATGAGCACGAGATCGGGCGCATGCAGTCCGATCCACCGCCACAGCGCGTGCGATTCGGGATAGTCTCGGTAGGCGACGCCTGTCGGGGGGAATTTCAGTGCCGCCCCGTCGGGGTTCGCGCGCGGTATCCCGAGAAGACGAAATCCGCGAGTGCGCTGGCGCAACGTCTCGAAGTCGCGGATCTCGTCGCGGACCACGGCGACCGTTTCGTCATCACCGCTCAACCCCCCCACCAGGAGCACGGTGGGAGATGTCGGCCCTGGGCCGGGCACGAGCGTGCCTTCGATGCGCGCACCACTTTGAGTGAGGCCGATATCCAGGCGTTCTGCCGCCGGTGCCGGTAGAGCGAGCAGACCCCCCAGCATCGCCGCTGCCAGTCTCGGCGCTCGTGGCAGGACAGCGCGCACACCCGCACCGCGGATTGCGTGGGCTTCCATAGGCGTGCGCGCGTGCACCTGCGTGAGTTGAGCCGCCGCCCTCACTTCGTGATATCGCGCCCCTTGCTGGAAAGCCCATCCTCCCAGCTGCTCCAACCGGAATTCATGCCGTAGGGGACCCGCTCCATGATGGCCACGATCTGATGGATCTTGCTCTTCTCGATCTTGAAGGCTTCCGCGATCTCCCACGTCCAGGGCTGCTTCGGACCGGCGGTGACCATGCGGCCATCGGGCGTCTGGAACGTGCGCGTGTCGCCGGCCATGTGATCGAAGAAGATGTAGGCGAATACCAGCCCGCGCTCGGGATCCACTGCCACATAGCGGCGGTCGCGGATGCGCGAGACGAAGTGGAGGAGCCCGGATTCGAACTGTTCCCGGCAACTCCACTGGGCCGAGTAGTTGCCGGCGGTCTTCGGGTCCGGGCGCGTCTGACCGGCGAGGGTCGGTACGTTCGTAGTGAACGTGCCGTTCTCGATGCGATTGCAATCGTCCGCGAAAGGGTAAACGCCCTTGCCGTCGTTCTTTTCCATACCGGAGAAATACATGTTCGCCACACGGACCAGCTCCTCGCGGGACAGGCGCTCGCTGGCTGGAATCGTCTCCGTCCACGCATAGCCGATTTTCTCGAACCCCTGCGCAGATTTGTCGCTGCGCTGGACGAGCGTTTCGACCTCGGCAATCTCGCCGTTGCGGGCCTTCAGGTGCAGGGCAAGCATCGCCGGTGTATCCGCCTCCTTGATGGAACCCAGGAACGTCACGTGGCCGGCCTGCGGGTCGGTAATGAACATCCGGTACGTTCCCTTGGCCGTGAGGGTGCGCCACAGGCCATCGCCCGGGTCGAGCTTCTGGCCGTTCTCGGTGAAGCGGACGGTCTTTGCGAACGGCGCGCGCGTGGGGTCATGTGCGAGCACCGCATCGAGGTATTTGTCAACGAGGCCTTCCAGGCATGCGCGGTCGCACGCTGCGGAGGCGCCCGCGACGGCCGCGGATACGCTCGCAAGTCCGAGAACCAGCCCCGCGAGCACGAGCCTCATTCCGGTTGCGGCCAGAACATTGATTCGCATGTCGTTCCCCCCGATTGACTCGGCAGGAGCCTACACCGCCTCGCTGGCGGCGCTACATTCTTTGTGATCACCCGATCATGTGGTGAATTTTCGGCGCCGAAACTACCATCACCGCCCAGTCCTACGGGCAACAGCATGAAGATACCGGAAATCATCCAGGTCGAGACGCCACAGGTCCCGGGGAGTCTCGCGAGCGTGCTCAACGTGATAGCCGAGGCCGGCCTGGTTCTCGAGCACGTGACCACGTTGCACCGTGACCAGGGACGCACATTGTGGGAAATAACCCTCGAGATCGAGGAGGGCGCGCAGGAGGACCTGCTGCGCCGCCTGAACGCATTGCCTGCGGCGCGCTTCGTCGGGTGGTCGGATCGCGTCTTCGATCGCCACCGGGGCGGCAAGATAGAGATGCACTCGCGCATCGCGATCTCGACCCAGCAGATTCTGCGGGACATCTATACGCCCGGCGTGGCACGCGTGTGTCTTGCGATCCAGAAGGATCCCGCGAAGGTATTCGACTACACCTATCTGTCGCGCAGCGTCGCCGTCGTCACCGACGGCTCCGCCATCCTCGGGCTCGGTAACATTGGTCCGCGCGCGGGACTTCCGGTCATCGAAGGAAAGGCGGCGCTGCTCGCCTCGCTCGTCGGCCTGAGCGGCATTCCGATCCTCGTCGAGAGTACGTCGATCGAGCACTTCGTGGACGTCGTGCGTTCGATCGCCCCATCCTTCGGGGCGATTCTGCTCGAGGACATTTCCGCGCCGCGTTGCTTCGAGATCGAACACAAGTTGCGCGCGCGCCTCGCGATGCCCGTGCTGCACGACGATCAGCACGCCACGGCGGTCGTAACCCTCGCGGCTCTGTTGAATGCAACGCGGATTACCGGGACCTCACTGGATCGGCTCGTGGTCGGAATCATCGGCCTCGGCGCGGCCGGCATCGGCATAGCGCGCCTGCTGCACGCGTTCGGCGTGGCGCGCCGAGGCCGATGATTCCGACCACGAGCC
>FTED01000712.1_pt1 | contig 11619 bp, 7 predicted proteins | sample 1640121 | NCBI WGS metagenome assembly FTED01 (sample SAMEA3914816, study PRJEB12502) | metagenome | biome: forest; material: soil | place: USA | collected 2011-09-16 | depth 0.3 m
CGGATGACAAGCGTGCTGGCCGGCCCGACAAACCTGTGCCACTCGTTCTGAACGTGCACGGCGGCCCGTGGGCACGCGACAGCTATGGCTTTCACTCGGAGCATCAGTGGCTCGCCAATCGCGGCTACGCCGTCTTGTCGGTGAACTACCGCGGCTCGACCGGTTTCGGCAAAGCGTTCATCAATGCGGGCGACCATGAGTGGGCGCACAAGATGCACGACGATCTGCTCGACGCGAGCGATTGGGCGGTGCAGGAGAAGATCGCGATTCCCGACAAGATCGCCATCTACGGCGGCTCGTACGGAGGTTATGCTGCGCTCGTCGGCCTCACCTTCACACCGGACCGCTTCGCGTGCGGTGTGGACATCGTCGGTCCCTCGAATCTCAAGACGCTGATCGGGTCCATTCCGCCGTACTGGAAGGCCTTCTACGAGGACATGGCTCTGCGCATCGGCGACCCGAGGACTGACGCGGGACAGAAGCTCCTCGAGGAGCGGTCCCCGCTCACGTACGTGGACCGCATCAAGCGGCCTCTCCTGATCGCGCAGGGAGCGAACGACCCGCGCGTGAAACAGGCGGAGTCGGACCAGATCGTTGCGGCAATGCTGGGCAAGAAGCTTCCGGTGACGTACGTCGTCTATCCGGACGAGGGCCACGGCTTTGCACGCCCGCAAAACCGACTGTCGTTCTACGCTATCGCGGAGGGCTTCCTGTCGCAGTGCCTGGGGGGCCGCTACGAGGCGATTGGCCGCGACTTCGACGGTTCGAGCGTCCAGGTCTCGGAAGGGGCCGACATCGTCCCCGGCCTGACAGCGGCCATGCGCGAGCGGCACTCGTCCGGCGCGCGTGCTCGCTAGGCGAGGACTGCATCGGATCGGAGGAGTCGGGGGACCGCCCGTAAGACCGATCCTTCGGGGCTCGGGAAAACGCACCCGTGCGTTTTCACGTCCCCGCCTCCCCCTATCCGATGCAGTCCTCGCCTTGTGGCTGGGCCGTTCATGCATTTTCCTCTAAGCGAGTGGCATTCGGGCTAATATCCCGCCCCCCATGGATACGGCACGTGACCTAACTGGCTACCGCAGGTACTGGGCCGCGCGCTTCGGTACCGCGGCGTTCCTGCCGACTTCGCGCGCCGAGATGGAAGCGCTCGGCTGGGACAGCTGCGACGTCATCATCGTGACGGGCGATGCTTATGTGGATCACCCGAGCTTTGGCATGGCGGTGGTGGGCCGGGTGCTCGAGGCACAAGGATTCCGCGTCGGCATCATCGCTCAGCCGGACTGGCACAGTTCCGCACCGCTGACGGCGCTCGGGCGTCCGAACCTGTTCTTCGGCATCACCGCCGGCAACATGGATTCAATGGTCAACCGCTACACCGCGGATCGGCGCATCCGGAGCGATGATGCGTACACGCCGGGCGGCGAGGGTGGCAAGCGACCGGACCGTTCCGTCATCGTCTATGCGCAGCGTGCACGCGAGGCCTACACGGATGTGCCCATCGTCGTGGGAGGCATTGAAGCCTCGCTCCGGCGCATTGCGCATTTCGATTACTGGTCGGAGAAAGTGCGACGCTCCATCCTGCTTGATTCCAAGGCGGACATGCTGGTCTACGGGAATGCGGAGCGGCAGATCTGCGAGCTCGCGCATCGCCTCGCGGCGGGCGAGAGCATCAACGACATTACAGGTCTGCGCGGCACCGTCTTCACGCGCAAGGTCGCGCCCGAGGGTTGGGTGGAGATCGACTCCACGCATCTGGATGCGCCAGGTCCGCTGAATCGTCCGGTTGATCCCTACGCCATGGAGGCTGGCGGTCAGCGCACGCGCGCAGGCCCGGTGGCGGCGGATGTGCCTGCGTGCTCCGACGCGCAGAGATCCACGGTCCGCGCGACCGAGAAGGTCGTGAGGTTCGTGCGCCGCGTCAGGAATGCCGACCGCGGCCGCAGTGTGATTCGCATCCCGTCCTACGAGCAGGTGTGCGATGACGCCGTCATGTACGCGCACGCTTCGCGCATTCTGCATCTCGAGTCGAACCCGGGTAACGCGCGGGCGCTGGTGCAACGGCATGGGAACGTGGATGTCTGGCTAAATCCTCCGCCGATTCCGCTCACCACCCGCGAAATGGACTGGGTGTACGAGCGGCCGTATCAGCGGCGGCCGCATCCCGCATACGGGAGCGCGAACATCCCCGCGTACAAGATGATCCGCTTTTCCATCTCGATCCAGCGTGGGTGCTTCGGTGGCTGCACCTTCTGTTCGATCACCGAGCACGAAGGACGCATCATCCAGAGCCGCTCCGAGGACTCCGTGCTGCGCGAAGTCGAGAAAGTGCGCGACACGGTGCCGGGCTTCACGGGCGTGATCTCCGATCTCGGCGGGCCGACCGCGAACATGTACCGGCTCGCGTGCAAGAGCCGCGAGATCGAGAGCGCCTGCCGACGCCCTTCCTGCGTATTTCCCGGCATCTGCCCAAACCTCGACACCGATCACGCGCCGCTCATCAGCCTTTATCGGCGGGCGCGTGGGGTGCCGGGCATCCGCAAGGTGCTCGTCGCATCGGGCGTGCGCTATGACCTCGCCGTGGAGTCGCCCGAGTATGTGAAGGAGCTGGCGCAGCACCACACCGGGGGTTATCTCAAGATTGCACCCGAGGCGATCTCGGACGGGCCGCTCTCCAAGATGATGAAGCCGGGCGTCGGCGCGTACTACCGCTTCAGGGAGCTGTTCGACCGCTATTCGAAGGAGGCGGGCAAGGAGCAGTACCTCATTCCCTATTTCATCGCGGCGCATCCCGGCACGAGCGACGCGGACATGCTGGAGCTCGCGCTGTGGCTGAAGAAGAACGGTTATCGCGCTGACCAGGTACAGGCGTTTCTCCCGTCACCGATGGCGACAGCGACGGCCATGTATCACAGCGGCAAGAATCCGCTGAAGCGCATCACGCGTACGAGCGAGTCCGTCCCGATTCCGAAAGGGCTCAAGGTGCGCCGGCTGCACAAGGCCTTCCTGCGCTATCACGATCCGAACAACTGGCCCGTGCTGCGCGAAGCCTTGCGCCACATGGGTCGCGCCGACCTCATCGGCAACCGCAGGCATCAGCTCGTGCCCGCATATCAACCCCCCGGAACCGGCACCGCATCCGCGGGCCGGCCGCACGGCTCGCAGCGCCCGTTCCGCACACAGCATACGGGCTTGCCGGAGACGCCCTCGGCGCCCGGACGGCGCTCGCGCTCGACGGGCCCGGGCTCGACGCGCGCGCGGAGCTAGGCCGGTAGACTTTCGGGCCGGCGCAAACAAATTGCCGCCGGCCGCGAATCGGGAGTAGGGTCATGGCGTGCGCGGTCTCACCTCACTGGCGGTTCCCGTTTTGACGTTCGCCGTGATTGCCGTTGCAATCGCTGCCAATCCTGCTGCGCCCCGGACCTCACCGGCCGCTCAGGAAGCCACATCCGGGGCCGTCACGGTACTCGACATCAATGGCCCGATCGGACCTGCAACGTCACGTTACATAGAGCGTGGCATCGCGGCTGCACAGTCGAACGGAAGCCGCCTGGTCGTGCTGCAGATGGACACGCCGGGCGGACTCGATACTTCGATGCGCGACATCATCCACGCCATCCTCGCCGCAACCGTTCCCGTCGCCACGTACGTCGCCCCGTCCGGTTCGCGCGCGGCAAGCGCGGGCACCTACATTCTCTATGCAAGCCACATCGCCGCGATGGCGCCTGCTACGAATGTCGGCGCCGCTACGCCAGTGTCGATCGGCGGTGAGCCTGCACCCGAGCCGGACCGCGGCTCACCTGGACAGGAGGAGCGCAAGTCCCCGGATGGCAACTCCCCGGAGGACAAGTCTCCGGACGACAAGTCCACCGATGGCAAGTCGGTCAGTCGCAAGCCTGCCGCAGGTCCAGGTGAGCGAAAGCCCGCAGTGCGCGAACCGGCTACGGCGATGGAACGCAAAGTCCAGAACGATGCAGTCGCCTACGTTCGCGGCCTCGCCGAGCTGCGGGGTCGCAATGCGGAGTGGGCCGAGGAGGCGGTACGGGGCGCCGCGAGCCTGTCGGCCAACGATGCGCTTTCCAAGCATGTCATCGACCTGATCGCGCGCGACCTGCCCGATCTGCTCGCGCAGATCGATGGCCGCGAGGTGAAGATCGGTGATCACACCGTCAAGCTCGCGACGCGCGGGGTTTCCCTGCAGCACGTCGAGCCGGACTGGCGCACGAGGCTGCTCTCGGTCCTGACCAATCCGACCGTGGCGTACGGACTGCTATTGATCGGCATCTACGGCCTGCTGTTCGAAGGGTACAACCCCGGCATGGTGCTGCCGGGCGTCGTCGGCGCCATCGCGCTCCTGTGCGCCCTGTTCGCTTTCCAGATCCTCTCGGTCAACTACGCGGGCCTGGCGCTCGTCGCGCTGGGTATCGGGATGATCATCGGCGAGTTCTTCATGCCAGCCTTTGGCTCGCTGGGGATCGGCGGGCTGATCGCATTCGTCGTCGGTTCCATCATTCTTCTGGACACGGACGTGCCGGGAATGAACATCGGATTGCCGATCATCGCCGCAGTGGCGACCGTGGGCGGCCTCGTGATGGTGACCATCGTGTGGGTGGCGAGCCGCTCGATGCGTCGACCCGTCGTGACCGGCGTCCAGGCCATGGTGGGTGCGACCGCAGAGGCCTTCAACGATTTCACGGAGAAAGGCACCGTACGCTTCGGCGGCGAGCTGTGGAATGCTCACAGCAGCGCGCCGGTGCGCGCGGGGCAGCCAGTGCGCATCCTCAAGATCGATGGACTGTCGTTGTGGGTGGAACCGCTTTGAAGCATGCCGTGCAGCACTCCGGGAGATCAACATGACATTCGTGATCGTCGTCGTTGCCTTGATCGCCTTGCTGATCTTCAGCGCCGTCAAGCGTCTGTACGAGTACGAGCGCGGGGTGATGTTCAACCTGGGCCGGTTCGACGGAATCAAAGGACCCGGATTGATTCTGGTGTGGCCGATGATCCAGCAGATGCGCCGGGTCGATCTGCGCGTCATCGTGCTCAACGTGCCGAAGCAGGACGTCATCACGCGCGACAACGTGTCGGTGAAGGTCAACGCCGTCATCTATTTTCGCATCGTCGATCCCGCCAAGGCGATCGTCCAGGTGGCGAATCCGTTCGAGGCCACCAGCCAGCTTGCACAGACGACGCTGCGCTCCGTGCTGGGGCAGCACGAGATGGACGACCTGCTGGCGCAGCGCGACAAGCTGAACGCGGACATCCAGCGCATCCTCGACCAGAATACGGAGGCGTGGGGCATCAAGGTCGCGAACGTCGAGATCAAGGACGTGGATCTCGATGAAAGCATGATCCGCGCCATGGCGAAGCAGGCCGAAGCCGAGCGTACGCGCCGCGCGAAGATCATCCACGCCGAGGGTGAAGCTCAGGCCGCGCAGATGCTGGTGCAAGCTGCGCAGACACTCGCGCATGACCCGAGAGCGATGCAGCTGCGCTATCTGCAGACGCTCGCCGACATCACGAATGAGAAGACCTCGACCATCGTGTTCCCGCTGCCGCTCGATCTGATCAAGCCGCTGATGTCTCCGTTGGGCTGACTGAAGGACGGCGCTCGGCAAGCGCGCGCATGAGTACGAGCGGAAGGGCAATGCTGATCACCGCCGGATTGCTGCTTGCGCTCGCGACTGCGCTTGGAGCAATCGGCACGCACATGTTGCGGCCGCGCCTGTCCGCGGAGCAGCTCGAGATCTACGACACCGCCGTTCGGTACCACTTCTTCAATGCCCTCGGACTACTTGGCATGGGCGCAGTGGCGCGTACGTTCGACTCTGTGCTGCTGCGCTTGGCTGCGGCGCTCATTCTCATCGGTGTCGTGCTGTTCTGCGGCGGCCTGTACGCCGGGGTGTTCGGTGTGCGGGGCGCGGTGCGGATAGTGCCGCCTTGCGGCGGCATGGCGCTGAGCATCGGCTGGCTGCTGTTCGCGGTCGCAATCTGGCGGAAATCCCCGGCAAACCCTTGACGGCGCCGGTTACACGGGAACAGCGCCTGCATCACCCATGGAAGCGGACGGAATCCATGCCGTATTGCGTCGACGATATCGCACCGAAGCCGCCTCGAGTCTCAACGAGTCCGTGCTCGGGCGACTCGACACTCTGTGCGATGAGCCGGCTGCACAATTCATGCAGGTGGAGTTGGTCGAACGGTGGAAGGTCAGCCAGGCGTTCGTATCGAAGACGTTGGCGGAGTGGCAGAGATTTGGCTACGCGCGCGAAGCCGGGCGCGATGGGCGGCGGATTTCGTATGAGTTAACCGGTCCCGCAAGAGTCATGCTGACGGGTGTAGCGGCCGCGTCACGCAAACGCCACAGATAGCGGCTTCAGACAATGCCACCTTTCTCGCGGCCGACCCGCAGTCGGTTGCGAGCGACAGGAACATCGGACAATGTATAGGATCATTCTCACTGCCTTGACGGCGGCGCTCTTGATCGCCGGCTGTTCGGCGTCACGCCAGACAAAGTCTTCGGAGTCTGCAGTCATGCCAAGGAAGCCTACGGCGCTCGGTGCCTGGGGCATCGACCTCACGGCCCACGATCCTGCCGCAAGAGCGGGGGACGACTTCTACCGCTACTCCATCGGTCACTGGCTCGACACGAATGAGATTCCACCAGACCGCTCGGTGTGGAGCTCATTCGACGCGCTTGACTCAGTCGCGGAGGCGGAGGTACGCAAGCTCATCGAGGCCCTTCCGCCCGAGGCACCCCTAGGGAGCAACGAGCAGAAGGTGGGTGACTACTACCGAACGTATCTCGATACGGAGGCCATCGAACGCGCCGGGCTCGCTCCGGCACGCGCGGGACTCGATGCGATCGCGAAGGTACGCACTCCCGAGGATGTCGCGCAGCTCTTTGGCCGACCGGACCTGCCCGTACGCTCGCCGATCCGTATCGGCATCACGATCGACGAGAAGAATCCGGACCGCTACATCGTCTCGATCAGGCAGAGTGGCCTCGGGTTGCCGGATCGTGAGTACTACCTCAAGGAAGATGCAAGCTTCAAGGAGATCCGGGCCAAGTACGTGGCGCACATCGGGCGGATGCTGGCGCTGGCGGGCGAGCAGCACGCACCGGACCAAGCGCAGTCCATCCTCGATCTGGAAGCGCAGATCGCCAGGGTCCATTGGCCCATCGCGAAGCGCCGTGAGCGCGACCTGACGTACAACCTGCGCACGCGCGAGCAGCTGAACGAACTGGCGCCGTATCCGTGGCGGCAGCACCTCGCGGCATCCGCAATCGACGCCCAGCGCGAATTCGTGGTTCGTGAGCTCGATGCCGTCGGGGCACTCGGTAGGCTTTTCGGACAGATTCCGGTCGCGCACTGGCGCAGCTACCTCACGTATCACCTGCTCGAGGGGGAGGCTGATGTATTGCCAAGAGCCTTCGACGCCGAGCGCTTCGATTTCTACGGTCGCACGCTGAACGGGCAGCCTCAGCAGCGGGAACGCTGGAAACGCGCCGTGCAAGGAGCGGACAGCTCGCTGGGCGAGGCCGTGGGGCATCTTTATGTTGCAGACCACTTCCCGCCCGACTCGAAGCAAAAGATGCTCGCGCTGGTGGAGAATCTGCGTGCCGCATACGTCGAGCGTGTGCACGGGCTCCCATGGATGAGCGAGGCGACCAAGCAGGCGGCGCTCGAGAAGCTCGCGACGTTCCGGCCGAAGATCGGCTATCCGGACAAGTGGCGCGACTACTCCGCGCTCGAGATCCGGCGTGGCGATGCGTTTGGCAATTCGGTGCGCGCGGCGGTTTTCGACTGGCAGCGCGATGTCGCACGGCTTGGCATGCCTACCGATCGCGATGAGTGGGTCATGACGCCGCAGACCGTCAATGCATACTACAACCCGACGTTCAACGAGATCGTGTTTCCCGCGGCCATTTTGCAGCCGCCGTTCTTCGACCCGAATGCCGATCCGGCCGTGAACTATGGGGCGATCGGTGGCGCGATCGGCCACGAGATGGGGCACGGGTTCGACGACCAGGGCGCGAAGTCCGACGCGCGCGGCGTCCTGCGTACCTGGTGGCAGCCGCAGGACGAGGCGGCGTTCAAGAAGCTCGTGGACCGGCTGGCCCATCAGTACGACGGCTACACGGTGCTCCCCGGCCTCAACGTGAACGGCCGGCTGACGCTCGGGGAAAATATCGGTGACCTCGGAGGACTCACCGTTGCGTACGAGGCGTATCACCTCTCGCTGCAGGGTCGCCCGGCTCCGGTGCTCGATGGGCTCACCGGCGATCAGCGCTTCTTTCTTTCGTGGGCGCAAGCCTGGCGCGCACTGTACCGCGATGAACGCCTGCGCACTCAGGTGATGAGCGATCCGCACAGCCCGCCGAAGTTTCGCGTGAACGGTGTCGTGCGGAACATGGACCCGTGGTATCCAGCGTTCGGTGTCAAGCCGGGGGATCAGCTGTATCTGGCGCCAGAGGAGCGGGTCAGGATCTGGTAACGCGTGACCGCGAGCACGAGGCTTTCCTATCGTGAGTCGCGATCTATCCGCTCGCGAACGTATCGCACGCTGGGATGGAGCCGTCGGCGAGGCCACGTTTGAACCAGGTCATGCGCTGCTCGGCAGTTCCGTGCGTGAATGAATCGGGTACTACGTACCCCTGGGTCCGCTTCTGGATGGTGTCGTCGCCGACCGCAGCGGCTGCGCGCAAGGCGGCTTCCACATCGCCTTGCTCCAGGATCTGTCGCGTGCGATCCGCGTTATGTGCCCAGACACCGGCAAAGCAGTCGGCCTGCAGCTCGAGTTTCACCTGTAGCTGATTTGCGCGCTCCTCCGGCATGGCTTCCCGAGCTGCGCGCACTTTCTCTTCCGTCCCGAGGAGCTTCTGTACGTGGTGGCCCACCTCGTGCGCCAGCACATAGGCCTGCGCGAATTCGCCCGGTGCGTCAAACCGGGTCTTCAGCTCACCGAAGAAGCTGAGATCGAGATACACCCTTTGGTCGCGCGGGCAGTAGAACGGGCCCGCCGCGGCGCTGGCGAAGCCACATGCCGAGCGCGCCTGGCCGGTGAAGAGCACGAGCTTCGGCGGTATGTACTTCGCCCCATTGGCGGCAAAGATCGCGCTCCAGGTATCCTCGGTGTCGCCGAGCACCGCTGCGATGAACTGACCCTGCGCGTCCTGCGGCGCGCCGGTCTGCGCAGTCGGCTCGGATCCGGTGGGCAGGGACTCCGTCAGTCCCAGAATCACTCGCGGATCAACTCCCAGGAAATAGCTTGCGACGAGTACCAATAGCGTGCCGCCGACGCCCAGCTTCACACCCGCGCCGCCGAAGCGGCTGCCCCGATAGTCTTCGACGTTGTCGCTGCGACGACTGTCCTGCCAGCGCATGACCTGTTCTCCGCTTGAATCGAGATCAACTGGCACGGCGGCTCAGTGTTCCCCGGCGCAGTTGCGGCCCCCACGCGCGTCCGCGATGCTGCGCGGCCATGCATGAGTCCGGACTTCCCATTGACGCGGTGCTGCCCAAATTGAGAGCGGCGCTGGCGTCCCACCCAAACGCGGTACTCCTGGCGCCACCCGGCGCAGGCAAGAGTACCGTGGTTCCGCTCGCCTTGCTCAAGGAAGCATGGATGCGCGGGAAGCGGCTGATCATGCTCGAGCCGCGGCGTCTCGCGGCGCGCGCTGTCGCGCAGCGCATGGCGCAAACGCTAGGCGAGAGCGTTGGACAGACGGTGGGCTATCGCATGCGGCTCGACACGCGGGTGTCGCGCAGCACGCGGATCGAAGTCGTCACGGAAGGTGTGCTGACGCGAATGCTGCAGAGTGATCCGTCCCTCGAGGGCATCGCGGCGCTCATCTTCGATGAGTTCCATGAACGAAGCCTGCAGGCCGACCTTGGGCTGGCCCTGGCGCTCGATGCGCGTGACCACGTGGCTCCGGATCTCAAAGTACTCATCATGTCCGCGACGCTCGACGGTGACCGGGTGGCGGCGCTCCTGGATGGAGCGTCAGTCGTCACGGCAGAGGGACGCTTGTTCCCTGTGGAATTGCGATTCATGGGCAAGGGACCGGCCCTCCTGTCGGAAACATCGTCTTCGCGAAGTACCCATGAGTCACCCGAGCGCGTAGTCACGTCGCTCGTGCACACCGCGCTGCGCGAACAGGAGGGCGATGTTCTCGTGTTCCTCCCAGGGGCTCGCGAGATCCGGCGAGTCCAGACACAGGTAGAAGAGCTCGTGCGGAGCCTCGTGGAGCGGGGTGTCTTGGACCGGCAGGCACGCGTTCTTCCGCTGTTCGGGGATCTGGCCGCCGCCGAACAGGACGCCGCCCTCACTCCGGGTGCCCGCGGTGAGCGCAAGATCGTCCTGGCGACCAACATTGCCGAAACAAGCCTCACGATCGAGGGCGTACGCATCGTGGTCGACTCGGGACTCGTACGCCGCTCGATGTTCGACCCCTCGACGGGCATGAGTCGCCTCGAGACGCAGCGGATCTCGCGTGCCTCCGCTGACCAGCGGCAGGGCCGCGCGGGGCGGCTCGAAGCCGGTGTCTGCTATCGCGCGTGGAGCGAAGGCGCGCATCGCGCTCTCGCTGCATTCTCTCCGGCGGAGATCCTTGACGCGGATCTCGCTCCTCTCGCGCTCGATCTCGCGCACTGGGGCGTGCACGATGCTGCGGACCTTCGGTGGCTCGACCCGCCGCCCGCTGCGATGCTTGACAGCGCCCGCGATCTCCTGATGCGCCTCGGTGCGCTCGATCTGACGGGGCGCATCACTGCGCATGGCCGGGAGATGGCGCAGCTCGGCGTGCATCCGCGCCTCGCGCACATGCTGCTGCGCGCGCGCGAGATGAATCGCCTCTCACTCGCTGCGGACTGCGCAGCCGTTCTGACAGAACGAGATCTCCTGCGTGGTGCAGCCGGCATGCGCGACGCTGACGTCCGGGCACGTCTCGATGCGGTGCGCGGTGATGGCATGCGCGGCGATGGCGCACAGGGAATGGATCGGGCGGCGGTGCAACGAGCCCGAGGAATGGCTCGCGAGCTGGCGCACCAACTGGGAGGGGCGCCCGATGCTCGCTCAGGGGACGAGACAGCGGTTGCGGGTTTGCTGCTTGCGTTCGCGTATCCCGACCGCATCGGGCGGCGCAGGCCCGGTGCCGACGCACGCTATACGCTGGCCAACGGGCGTGGCGCGCACTTCGCCGAGGCGCAGAGTCTCGGACGACACGAGTTCATCGTGGCCGTCGATCTGGAGGACCGCGAGCGCGACGCGCGAATTCTGCTCGCCGCACCCCTTTCGAAGGCAGACATCGAGATGCATTTCGGCGAGCGCCTCGTGCGGACGGAATCCGTGGCCTGGAGCTCGCGTGATGAGGCGGTCGTGGCACGGCGAATCCTCAGGCTCGATTCACTCATTCTCGAGGAACAACCCCTGCCCTCGATCCCCGCTGCGGCGGCCGGCGCGGCGATGCTCGAAGGAGTGCGCGAGCTCGGTATCGGGGCTCTGCCTTGGAGCCGCGACACGCGGGATCTGCAAGCGCGCATGGAGTTCGTGCGTAACCTGAAGCGAGACGACGAGCCCAGTTGGCCCGACGTCAGCGATGCGGCGCTCGCCCATTCC
>FTED01000830.1_pt1 | contig 10395 bp, 8 predicted proteins | sample 1640121 | NCBI WGS metagenome assembly FTED01 (sample SAMEA3914816, study PRJEB12502) | metagenome | biome: forest; material: soil | place: USA | collected 2011-09-16 | depth 0.3 m
GCAACGGCCTGATCGAGCGAGACCCCGGCTGCCGCTAATACGATCGTGCCAACAGCGGCCGCGGCCGGCAGCGTACGCGCTGCGCCGTGCGCCGTGGCGGCTCCGAGCGCGAGAAACGCGAGGCAGGTGGCAGTGAGTCGCAGCCGGTTCATGTCGGGGCCAGGCCTCTCTTCGGTGGCGCGAAGCGCAGCGTATCTATCAGCGTATCTATTTTCTGGCCGGTGCGCCTGGCGCCGGAGATACCGGGGCCATTGGGCGGAGTGGTCAACCCGGTTCCCCGTTGAGCCCGGGTGCACCCCCGCGATCAATCCTGGACGTCGACGCGTACGCGGATCCGGTCACCCGGATCATACGGAAGTCGAGTGGTGTGCAGACGCCCGTTGTACTCATAGGTGACGCGATAGCCGTCAATCCGATCCTCGTAGCTGTCGTCGTACCGGATCTCGCAGCGCTGGGCCTCGTACGGACGTGACTCCCGGTAATAGCCCTGGTCGTTGGCGTATCGATCATTGCGCCGGTCCGCCGCGTCGTGGCCGATGGCCGAACCGATGATCGCACCGGCGACCGTCGCCGCGCGCCGCCCGTCGCCCTGTCCAATCTGATTGCCGATCGCGGCTCCGAGGATGCCGCCGAGAATCATCGAACCCGCCGCCCCGCGGTGCGGCTCGTAACCGCCGCCGATTGGGTACTCCACTTCCTGGTAGCGGGTCTCGGTCCAACACTCACGCCTCGGCACCGTAACCCGCAGGTGGCTCACGATCGGATCGACGCTCACGACCCGGGCATAATCGTACGCAGCGCCGCCGCGCTCGTGATCTTCGTGGTCATAGAAGCCGCCAGGGTAATCGTGACCCGGGAATTCGTGGCGGTCGCGGTCGTATCCGCGGTCCTGCCAGCCGCCGTGATCGCCGGCGAATGCCACCTGTGCGCTCAGCAGCAAGCCGGAGGCCAGGAATCCGGTCAGTGCCTTATTCAACATATCGCCTCCTCGAGCTTTCAGCCGCCGTGGCGCGCGATTGCGCCGCGTCTCCGCTGTGGGGGCACGATAGGCGTGTGTCGATGAATGATGACTGAATCGGGCACGGTGACCGCATTTTCCGCGGCCGCGTGCCCGGCGCCGCATGCTGAGACGATCCTCTCGAGCCGACAGCAGCACATTGGCGAGCACCGGCATAGTCTGCCGTGTGCGTTCGGTATGGTCGGTCAGCGGCAGTCCGCGCCGAGCAGCAAACCATCACGGCTCTGCGGCAACGTCCGCGGGCCCTGAGCTCGCCGTGGTCGCGTGCTTCGACTCGCGCCACAGCGCGTCCCACTCCGCAGCCGACAACGCAGTCAGTTCCCGTTGACGGGCGCGCGCGAGCACCTCCATGTGGCGAAAGCGGCGCTCGAATTTTGCATTCGCTGCACGCAGAGCCTCTTCGGGATCCAGGTCGAGGTGCCGACTCAGATTCACGAGCGCGAATAGCGTGTCGCCGAATTCCTCGGCGACTGCGTCCGAAGCCACGTCCTTCCCGCGCGCCTTCCCGGGGGTCTCCTGGCGCGGCCGCTCGGCACGGCAGATCGCCTCATCGAGTTCGCCCAGCTCCTCCGCTATCTTCGCACGCACTTCGGCGAGGTTCGTCCAGTCGAACCCGACGCGCGAGGCGCGCCGGCCCAACTTAGCCGCCCTCGACAGCGCCGGGAGTGCCTTCGGGACATCCTCGAGAACGCCAGCCGCACCACGTCCACTGAGCTTCGCCGACTCGGCGCGTTCACGAGCCTTGTGATGCTCCCAGCTCGAGGAATGCTCGCTCGCACTCTCTGTTGCTGCGCCGCCGAAGACGTGCGGGTGACGCCGCACGAGCTTTGCGTGAATCGCCTGCGCCACGGCCTCGAAGTCGAACCAGCCGCGCTCCTGGGCCAGGCGGGTATGGAATATGACCTGGAACAGCAGATCGCCGAGCTCATCACGCAAACCGGCGCGATCGCCGCGCGCAATGGCATCAGCCACCTCGTAAGCCTCTTCGATCGTGTACGGAGCGACCGTTGCAAAGGTCTGCTCGCGATCCCATGGGCAACCGCTGTGCGGATCGCGCAGCCGTTCCATCAGTTCGAGGAGTCGCCCGAGCGCCGTGTGCGCACCCACTGTCGCATCACCCATCCGCGGCATCCTCGAGGCAGGTTCGGTAGAGCGTGAGCATCATGCCGGCGGTGGCCCCCCAGATGTTGTGTTCGCCGAACGGAATGTCGAGCACTTCCAGCTCCGCCTCCCCGGAGCCGAGTCGCCGACGGCGACGGCGATGATTGGCCGGTTCGAACAGATGGCTCAGAGGCACCTCGAGCGTGCTCTGCACCTCCTGCGTATCGAGGCGCAGCGCGAATCCCGGCCGTACGAACCCCACGACCGGCGTCACGAGAAATCCGCTGATGATGACGTGGTCCGGGAGATACCCCGCCACCGTCACGCAGTCGGGATCGAGGCCGATCTCTTCCCGCGCCTCCCGCAGGGCCGCCGCGCGCGGACCGTCATCGATGCGCTCGATGCGGCCGCCGGGAAAACTGATCTGTCCGGCGTGGTTCTTCAGGTGGCTCGCACGCTGCGTGAGGAGAACCGTGAGCTGCGACTCACGTTCGATGAGCGGGATGAGGACCGCCGCAGGTATCGGCGCCGCTGGGAAGAAGCGCAGGTAGGCGCGGCTCTGTTGCAGAGAGAGGCCAGGCACGATCCAATCGTCGACTGCGTGGCGCGGACTCGTGTTGACCAGGCGTTGCCGGATGCGCGTGCCCCAGTCAATGGCAGTTGCCGGACCCGGAGAGTCCGCCGCGTCGGCGTCGATGCTCCGCATGGACACGTCGATCTTCAACCACCGGTGCCCGTGCCGCCGCCCTTGATACCGCCGCGCGTCAGCTCGAGCGGGTCGAGGAGCCGCGCCAGCTCTGCCTCGGACAGGTCGGTCATTTCCGCGGCCACTGCGCGAATCGGCTTGCCTTCGGCGTACGCGCGCTTCGCGATCGCGACGCCCTTCTCGTAACCGATGACCGGGTTGAGCGCGGTCACGAGGATCGGATTGCGATCGAGCGCTGCGGCGAGCCGCGACTCGTTGACCTTGAATCCGGCGATGGCGTTGTCAGCCAGCGCGCGCAGCACGCTTGCGAGCAGCTGCACGCTCTGCAGGAGATTGTGCGCAATGACCGGGAGCATGACATTCAACTGAAAATTCCCCGACTGCCCGGCGATGACGATCGTCGCGTCATTGCCGATGACTTGCGCGGCGACCATGGTGGCCGCCTCCGCGATCACGGGGTTCACCTTACCGGGCATGATGCTGCTGCCGGGCTGCAGCGTGGGCAGCGCAATCTCCGCCAATCCGGCGAGCGGCCCGCTATTCATCCAGCGCAGGTCGTTTGCGATCTTCATCAGGCTCACCGCCACCGTGCGCAGCTGGCCCGACAGCTCGACCGCGGCGTCCTGCGCGGACAGCGACTCGAAATAGTTGCGGCTCGGGACGAATTCAATGCCGGTGAGCGCCGCGAGCTCCGAGCAGAAGCGCGCGCCGAAATCCGGATGCGCGTTGATGCCGGTGCCGACGGCCGTGCCGCCCTGCGCGAGCTGCAGCAAACGAGGCTCCACACTCTGCAGCCGTGCGAGTCCGTTCTCGATCTGCGTGCGCCACCCGGAGAGCTCCTGCCCCAGGGTCACCGGCATGGCATCCATGAGGTGGGTACGACCGGTCTTCACGATATCGCCTACTTCCCTTTCCTTGGCCTGCAACACGTTGCGCACATGCTCCAGGGCGGGCATCAGGTCACGCCGCACGGCGAGCGCAGCACTTACGTGAATGGTGGTCGGGATGACGTCGTTGCTGCTCTGGCCCATGTTGACGTGATCGTTAGGGTGCACGGGGCGTCCGAGGCGCTGTGTCGCGAGGCGCGCGATGACCTCGTTCGCGTTCATGTTGGTACTGGTCCCGGAACCGGTCTGAAACACGTCGATCGGAAACTGCGCGTTGTGCCGGCTCGCGGCGACTTCCGCCGCGGCCCCATCGATGGCACCTGCAATGTCAGCTGCGAGCAGCGCGAGGCGCAGGTTAGCGCGCGCCGCCGACTGCTTGACGAGCCCCAGAGCGGTGATGAACCCGCGGGGCATCGTGAGACCGCTGATCGGAAAGTTCTGGATGGCGCGTTGCGTCTGAGCGCCCCAGAGCGCATCCGCGGGCACCTTGAGCTCGCCCATGCTGTCACGCTCGGTTCGAAAGGAAGTCGTCATGCGATGCGCTCCGAATAGGCTTCAATGGGCCCACCGCGTCCGGTCGGGCAAGCGTATGCGTTATGATGCAAATCGTAGCACCGCCGAGGCTCCTTAGAACGCATGGCTTCTCCTTCCCTCGACGCACTGTCGCCCGTCGACGGCCGCTATCGCGGCATGGTGGAGCCGCTGCGGGGTCTGCTCTCCGAAGCGGGACTGATCCGGGAACGCATCCGCATCGAGGCGCTGTGGCTCCTCCATCTCACAGAGGCACTCCCCAATCTCGCCCATGCCTCGCTCGCCCCGGCTGTGCGCAAACGGGCGCAAGAACTGGCGCGCGAGGCGCCGCCGGGAGCCGTAGAGGCAGTGAAGGCCATCGAGGCGACCATCAATCACGACGTCAAGGCCGTGGAGTATTACGTCCGCGGGGAACTCGCGGCTGCCGGTGCATCAGAGGGTGCTCTCGAGCTGGTGCACTTCGGGTGTACTTCCGAGGACATCAACAATGTGAGCTACGCGCGCATCCTGGCGACGGCGCGCACGGTACTGCTTGGGAAGCTGCAGAAGCTCATTGCGGAGCTCGCCACACTTGCTCATCGGTACGCGGACCAACCCATGCTCGCGCGTACCCACGGTCAGCCTGCGAGCCCGACCACGTTGGGCAAAGAGGTCGCCAACGTGGTCGCGCGATTGCGCCGCGGCCTGCGCCGCTTCAGCTCGGTCGCAATCCTCGGAAAATGGAATGGCGCCGTCGGTAACTTCAACGCGCACGTGGCGGCCGTTCCTGCGGCGGATTGGCCGGCGGTCAGCCGCGCGTTCGTAGAGTCGCTCGCGCTCGAGCCCAATGCCTACACGACGCAGATCGAGCCGCATGACTGGATCGCGGAGTACTGTGATGCCGTGGCCGCCCTCGATACGGTGCTGATCGACCTGAGCCGCGATTTCTGGGGCTACATCGCCCTCGGGTATCTCAGGCAGCGTCCTGACGCGGACGAAGTGGGCTCCTCCACGATGCCGCACAAGGTCAACCCGATCGATTTTGAGAATGCCGAAGGGAATCTGGGCGTCGCCAACGCCCTGCTGCGTCACTTCGCCGAGAAGCTGCCCATTTCGCGCTGGCAGCGTGATCTGACGGACTCGACGGTCCTGCGCAATCTCGGCGTTGCCCTCGCTCATGCATGGGTCGCCTGGCTCGCGCTCGAACGCGGGCTAGCGAAGATCGCACCGGACGCAGCGCGGCTGACCGCGGACGTCGGCGACGCGTGGGAAGTCCTGGGCGAGGCGGTGCAGACCGTGCTGCGTGCCGCGGGAGTCCCCGGCGGCTATGAGCGGCTGAAGGAGCTCACGCGCGGCCGGTCCATCGATGGCGCGGCGCTGGCCTCCTTCATCGACACCCTGCCCCTCCCGGCCGCGGAGCGCTGCCGCCTCAAGGCCCTGCGGCCCGAGGACTACACGGGCCTCGCAGCACGCCTCGCGCGCGAGATCTAGCGCGTCGCACCCTATTCGTACGGGGGCTTCGACCCCCGTTGAACCCCCCTGGCGCGCAGTCCGTGGGAACTGTTCTGTTTTGGCGACGGATTGACTCAAAGTGCGAACCACGCCACGGTTTCAGACACTGGCCGGGGGTAAGGAGCCTGAAAACGTGACCCGCTCGACGAGTGCAGGGCGCTCCTCATTCCTAAGATCGCGAGGCCTGCGAGCGCGCAGGTGATCAGGTCAGGCTCGATCGTGAATCAAAACGGGGAATCGGACGTCACCAAGGCTCTCGCACAGCTTGCGAACGCCCGTTATGCGCCCGAATCGACCGGGCCGGCGACCACGGACACCGGCACGTCCGAATCACTTACGGTCCTGACCTCGCTCGCGGAAGCGCGTGCAGCGGTCAACAAGGCCGCAGCCTCGGCGCAACGCCTGATCTCCATCTATACGCCGGACCTCGAGCCGGACTTGTACGATCAGTCCCCGTTCCTCGAGATCATCAAGCACTTCGTCCTCGCGCGCAGCTTCTCGAAGGTGCGCGTGCTGCTCGTAGAGCCCTCCCGCGTCATGCGCGACAGCAATCGTTTCGTTGCGATGGGCCGCCGCCTGTCGAGCTGCATAGACATTCGCTATGTATCCGGCGAGGCCCCGCAACGCGCCTCGGCGTATCTGATCGCAGATGATCGGGCGATCGTGTTCCGCATGCGCGCCGACACGTGGGATGGCATCGCCGACTTCAACAATCCGCCGGTCGCGAGGCTCTATCTCACTGAGTTCGACACCGTCTGGAACGCGAGCGCCCCCGAGCACGGGCTGCGCGCTGCGCGCCGCGGCTGATGGGGATTGCCCCGCCGGCGGCACCATGTCCAAAGTAGAGCACATGCCGCTGAAGCCCGATGTCACCGTCGCCGCGGTAGTCGAGGATGCTGGCCGCTTTCTCGTCGTCGAAGAACGGATCGATCGTCGTCTGGTGTTCAACCAGCCCGCCGGTCACGTCGAGAACGGCGAGACCTTACTCGCGGCCATCGTGCGCGAAGTGCGCGAAGAAACCGCGTGGCGCTTCGAACCGGAGGCGCTGCTGGGTGTGTATTTGTGGCGTCATCCTTCGTCCGGTCGCTCGACCTTGCGCTTCGCGTTCAGCGGCAGGGTGGCCGATCACGATCGTGCGCAGCCGCTCGATCATGGGATCGTGCGCACCCACTGGCTGACGCGCCCTGAGCTGCAGGAGCGTGAACCGCGACTGCGCAGTCCGCTCGTCCTGCGTTGCATCGACGACTATCTCGAGGGCAAGCGGCTGCCCCTCGATGCCGTCGCCTGCCTCGATCTGGAATCGGCTGTCGCCGTTCGCGCCGTCAGCCTCTGACGGCCGTTGACGCGGGCCCTCGAGGGCACCTGCCCGCGCCCCGCGGCGCGTACAATTCGCGGCATGCCCGCAACCCGACCCCGTGTGATCGTCGGTCTCTCAGGCGGCGTCGATTCCGCCGTCGCCGCCCTCCTGCTCAAGGAGCAGCGCTGGGACGTGCACGCGCTCTTCATGAGCAACTGGGACGAGGACGGCGATGCGTACTGCACCGCCGCCAATGATTATCAGGACGCGCGTGCCGTCGCCCGCGAGATCGGGATACCGCTGCATCGCGTGAGCTTCGCGACCGAGTATCGCAACCGTGTGTTCGACCTCTTCTTGCGCGAGCAACGAGCCGGGCGCACTCCGAATCCGGACGTCCTGTGCAATCGAGAAATCAAGTTCGGAGTCGCCCTGCAGTACGCCCACCGTCTCGGGGCTGCCTGGTTTGCCACCGGACACTACGCACGCCTGGTGCAAGGAGCGACGGGGCCGGAGCTGCGCAGAGCTCGCGATTCGGCGAAGGATCAAACTTACTTCCTGCATGCGGTGCAGCGAGCGGACCTTGCCTGCGCGCTCATGCCGCTCGGTGAGATGGAAAAGCATGCGGTTCGCGAGCGGGCGCAGCGCGCAGGTCTCCCGGTGTTCGACAAGCCGGACAGCACGGGCATCTGCTTCGTCGGTGAGCGGCCGTTCCGCGAGTTTCTGGCCCAGTTCCTGCCGGATGAGCCCGGCCCCATCCAGACGCCGGACGGTGAGACCCTCGGAACGCATCGCGGACTCGCGTTCTACACGCTCGGCCAACGGGAAGGTCTGCGCATCGGCGGCCGCCGCGACCACGCCGATGAGCCCTGGTACGTCGCACGAAAGGACAGTGCCCGCAATGCGCTGATCGTGGTGCAGGGGCACGACCATCCTCTCCTGTCGAGCGTTGCGTTGCGCACCGGTCCGGTACATTGGCTGGCCGCGCCACCCCGAGGTGCATTTCGCTGCACCGTAAAGGTTCGTCATCGTCAAGCCGATCAACCGGCGACGCTGGAAACCTTGCAGGATGGATCCGCTCGTGTCGTGTTCGATACGCCGCAGCGTGCGGTGACGCCCGGCCAGTACGCCGTGGTGTACGACGGAGATCTGTGCCTCGGTGGCGGCCTAATCGAGACAGTCGCGGACATCGAGACTGGCGCGGACATCGAGACAGTCGCGGATATCGAGACTGGCGCGGACATCGCGATGCGGCGTGCCGCCGCGCGTGTTCGAGTGAGCGCGCGTTGGAGCGCGGGATGACGCCCGATATACTTTCCACGGGCGAGAAGAAACAGATTGTCGCGGAGGACTCATGACGGACAGTTTCAAGACGCGCTCTTCCCTCACTGTCGGCGACCGCTCCTACGAGATCCGGAGTCTGAGTGCGCTGCCGCGCGACAAACTGGCGCGGCTGCCCTACTCGCTGAAAATCCTCCTCGAGAATCTGCTTCGCTTCGAAGACGGCGTGAATGTGACGCGGACGGACATCGAGGCACTGCTCGAGTGGGACCCGAAAGCTGCGCCCGCGCACGAGATCGCGTTCACGCCCGCGCGCGTCATCCTCCAGGACTTCACGGGCGTCCCGTGCGTCGTTGATCTCGCCGCCATGCGCGATGCCATCGTGCGGCTCGGCGGCGATCCGGAGCGTGTCAACCCGCTCGCCCCCGCCGAGCTGGTCATCGATCACTCCGTGCAGGTCGATGAATACGGCACGTCCGCGGCCCTCGCGCACAACACGGCGATCGAGTTCGCACGGAACGGTGAGCGCTATGCGTTCCTACGCTGGGGGCAGACCGCCTTTCGCAATTTCCAGGTCGTTCCACCCAACACCGGGATCGTGCATCAGGTGAATCTCGAGTATCTCGGGCGAGTCATCTTCGACGGCGGGTCGAACGGCACGCGCCGTGCCTATCCGGACACCCTGGTCGGGACCGACTCGCACACGACCATGATCAACGGCCTCGGGGTCCTGGGCTGGGGGGTCGGCGGCATCGAGGCCGAGGCGGCGATGCTCGGGCAGCCGGTCACCATGCTCATTCCTCAGGTCATCGGATTTCGCCTCATCGGCAGTCTCACCCCGGGCGCCACCGCCACGGATCTGGTGCTGACCGTCACGGAGATGCTGCGCAAGAAGGGCGTCGTCGACAAGTTCGTGGAGTTCTTCGGCGACGGGCTCGCGAACCTCCCGCTCGCCGATCGGGCCACGATCGCCAACATGGCGCCGGAATACGGCAGCACGTGCGGCATCTTCCCGATCGACGAAGAGACCATTCGTTACCTCGAGCTCTCGGGCCGCCCGCGCGAGCGCATCGAGCTGGTGCGCGAATACGCGAAGGCACAGGGCATGTGGCGAATGCAGGGTGCTGCAGCCGCGCAATACACCGATATCCTGGAGCTCGACCTCGGGCGCGTGGAACCGAGTCTCGCAGGCCCGCGCCGTCCGCAGGACCGCGTCCCGCTGCGCACTGCAAAGAGCGTCTACGAGGTCAATGCCGCGAAGAGCGCTACCGAGCGCGCGCAGAGGAATGCTGCTTCCACGGGGAGCGTTGCGGTCACGTTCGACGGACACGAATTCGCCCTCAAGGACGGCGCGGTGGTGATCGCCGCGATTACGAGCTGTACCAACACGTCGAACCCGTCGGTGATGCTCGGTGCGGGATTGCTCGCACGCAAGGCGCGTCAGCGCGGACTCAAGTCGAAGCCGTGGGTGAAGACGAGCCTCGCGCCAGGCTCGCGCGTCGTGACGGACTACCTGAGGAAAGCCGGTCTCCTCGAGGACTTGGATGCCATTGGCTTCTATCTCGTCGGCTACGGCTGCACGACGTGCATCGGCAATTCCGGCCCTCTGAGGCCCGAGATCTCCGCGGCCGTGAAGGCCGGCGATCTGACCGCCTGCGCGGTGCTCTCCGGCAACCGCAACTTCGAGGGACGCGTGCATCCGGAAGTGCGCATGAATTTCCTGGCCTCACCGCCGCTCGTCGTGGCGTACGCACTGGCGGGATCACTCGACGTCGATCTCACGACCGAGCCGCTCGGCCTCGGGAGTGACGGCAAGCCCGTCATGCTCGCGGACATCTGGCCGACCGATCGTGAGGTGCAGGAGACGGTGTTGCGCTCCATCGACGCGCAGATGTTCCGCCAGAGCTATGCCGGCGTGTTCACCGGCGATGCCAACTGGACCAGCATCAAGGTGCCGGTGGGCAAGCGCTATGCCTGGGACGCAAAGTCCACGTACGTGAAGAATCCGCCCTACTTCGACGGCATGTCGATGACGCCCGGTGCGCTCAGCGACATCAAAGGTGCGCGAGTGCTGGCGCTGCTTGGC
>FTED01000873.1_pt1 | contig 10271 bp, 8 predicted proteins | sample 1640121 | NCBI WGS metagenome assembly FTED01 (sample SAMEA3914816, study PRJEB12502) | metagenome | biome: forest; material: soil | place: USA | collected 2011-09-16 | depth 0.3 m
CCCACGCACGCCGCGATCGCGGTGTGCGCGCCGATGTGGCAGTTGTGGCCGATCTGGATCTGATTATCGAGCTTGACGCCGGCCTCGATGACCGTGTCCTCGATCGCACCGCGGTCGATGGTCGTGTTGGCGCCGATCTCCGCATCCTCGCCGATCCGCACCGAGCCGATTTGCGGCACCTTCAGCCACTGATCGGCATCGCGCGCAAAGCCGAAACCATCGGCGCCGATCACCGCGCCGGGCTGGACCAGCACACGCGCGCCGAGCTTGACACGACGACTCAGCGTCACGCGCGCCACGAGGTGTACGTCCTCCGCGAGCGTGACGCCCTCCTCGAGGATGCAGTGTGGTCCGACAACGGCGCGCGCGCCGATCACCGCGCGTGCGCCCACCATGGCAAACGGGCCGACGTGCGCAGTTGGATCGACCCGCGCGTCCGCGGCCACTACTGCGGAAGGGTGCACGCCCGGCGCCGCCGCGGGTCGCGGGTAGAGAAGTGCGGCAATGCGTGCGTACGTGGCGTGAGGATTCGCTGCAACGAGCGCAGCAGTCGGACAGTGCGCCACCGAGCTCTCATCCAGCACTACTGCGGTGGCACGTGTATTCGGAAGCTCGCGCCGGTGGCGGGGGTTCGCGAGAAACGAAACGGCGCCCGGATGCGCGCGGCCGAGTGCGGCAACACTGTCAACGCGCGTGCCCGGATCGCCATGCAGCTCGCAGCCGAACCGGACGGCGAGCTCCCCGAGCGAGATGGACATAGCCGGAACGCCGCGTGCAACCGGCCGTTGCGGTGGCGCGCCCGCGCGTCAGCGGCTCGGGGTCGGCTTCGGCGGGTTCGCCGGAGCGGACTTCGGCGGACTCCCCGGGGCCGGCGCGGCCCCACCCGCACCGCCGGCTGCTGCCTTCGGTGCGCGCGCCTGCAGCACGGTCAGGATGGCGGGCGTGATGTCGATGGACGGTGTCGCGTAGATGACGCCGTCGGCGATCACGAGGTCGAAGTTCTGCGCTTTCGCGTAGGTGCGAACCTCGTCCATCAGCGTGCGCTGCAAGCGTGACATCTCCTCGTTCCGGCGCGCGTTGAAATCGTCTTGGACCTCACCCTGCTTGCGCTGGAAATCCCGTGCGCCGTCGCGCAGATCTTTCTCCGCGCGGGAGCGATCCTCCGGCGTCATCGTGGCGCCGTCCTTCTGCAGCTTGTCCTCCTTCGCCTTCAGCGAGCTCTGCTGGTTCTGCAGGTCGCGCTGGCGCGGAGCGAATTCCGCGCGGATCGCATCGACCACGGTCTTCGCCTGCGGCGACTCCTCGACCAGCCGGCCGTAGTCGACGACCGCAATCTTCAATTCCGCCCACGCCGGCGCAGCAGCGCCCGCCGCGGTGAGAAGGACTCCCCATACTGCCGAACTGATCACTCGCTTCACGGAACACTCACCCCTTCAAGATGGGACCGGGAGCTTGCAGCGGCTCGCGCGGCTAGAAGGCCTGGCCGATTGAGAACTGGAAGCGCTCATCCTCGTCTGCGTACCGAATACCGTTGCCCTTGCTCAGATTGAGCGGGAAGGCATAGCTGAACCGGAACAGGCCCAGCGGCGCAAGCCACTGCACCGAGAAGCCGGTCGATTTCTTCAGGTTATTATAGGCGAAGCGGTAGTCGACGGCCTGTCTGCTGCCATCGGGCTGCACCGGGCCGAGGAATTGTACATTCTCGGTCGAGAAGACGTTGCCCATGTCATAGAACAGGCTGAGCCGGGCGCTGCTGCTGAACTTCTCCGGCAGCGGCAGGATGAGTTCCGTACGCCCCACCACGAGCATGTTACCGCCATAGGGGTTGCCGAAGTTGTCCTTGGGGCCCAGGCGGCTCTCGCGGTAGCCGCGCACCGAGTCGGGGCCGCCGGCGAAGAACTGCCGGAACGGCGGCAGTGCGGTCGTCTTCCCGAGCGCGTGACCGTACCCGAGGATCGCGTTGAAGGACAGCGCGAAGCGCCCCCAGACGGGCACGTACTTCAGAAATTCGTAGTTCCCGACCCAGTACTGGACCTGGCTCCCGGGCGGCGTGTAGGAAAGCGTGAGCGTGTTGCGCGTACCGTGATCGGCAAACAGCGCCTTGTTGCGTGAATCGTAGCTCCAGCCCATGAGCAGCTCGGCATTCTTGAACCGCGTGCTGTAGAAGGTGAGCGGATTACCGAAGGCATCCGTGGTGGTGCGCGTGGAGGAGCTGCCGTTGTGCTGCACCCAGTCGTTCGCCTGGGAGGCGCTCCCCACGCTGTTGGTCAGGAGCTCCGAGTCCTGCAGCGTCACCCCGAACCGGACCGTCTGAAACTCGGTGATCGGGTAGGCATAATCCAGGCCCGCGCTCACGGTCTTGGAGCTGAAATCCGACGATGCCGAGACGAACTGCGTGATGTTGCGGTAGACCAGCGAGTACGTGCGCTGCAGGTTATCCACCGTGACGTAGGGGTTCGTGTGGGTGAAGCTGTAGACCTTGCTGTACGCGCCCGCGTCGAGCTCGAGCGCGATGCGCTTGCCGGTTCCCATGAAATTCGCATCGGCGTAGTTGCCGTTCAGGATGAACTTCTGGGAGGCCGAATAGCCGATGCCCCCGCCGAGCTGGGCGCTCGGGCCCTCTTCCACGTTGAAGTTCACGTCCACGAGATCGGCCGCCCCGGCCACCGGGGTCGTCTCGGAATCCACCTTCTTCACGTACGGAAGTCGCTGGACGCGCTGCTTGGAGCGCTCCAGGGCGACGTTCGAGAGCCATCCGCCCTCGAGCTGGCGCATCTCCCGGCGCAGCACTTCATCGTTGATCTTGTTCGTGCCGCCGAAAGTGATATTGCGCACATAAACCCGGTTGCCCGGCTCCACGAAGAACGTCAACGACACCTCGTGCGTGTCATTGTTGGGTGTCGGGACCGGATCCACCTTCGCAAACGCGTACCCATCCTGCCCCAGCCGGTTCTGCATCAGCTCCTGGGTGGCGGTGATCTGCTTGCGCGAGAACGTCTGCCCCGGACTGATCAGCAGGAGCTTCCTGAGCTCCGCCTCCGGCACCACGAAGGTCCCGGAGAGCTTCACGTCGGAGATCTTGAAGACCTGTCCTTCACTCAGGTTCACCGTGATGAAGATGTCGTCCTTCTGCGGGGCGATGGCGACCTGCGTGGAGTCGATCTGAAAGTTAGCGTACCCCCGATCCATGTAGAACGAGCGCAGCTTCTCGAGATCCCCTTGCAGGGATTCGCGCGAGTAGCGGTCGTCCTGCTTGTACCAGGATTTCCAGTTCGGAGTCTTCAGTTCGAAGGCGCCGAGGATCTCCTTGTCCTTGAACGTGTCGTTGCCGACGAGGTTGATCTGGCGGATCTTGGCGCGCTTGCCTTCCTTGATGTCGATCTTCACCTTCACCCGGTTGCCGGTCTCCTCCTCGACCTTCGTGTCGACGCGTACCGCGTACTTGCCGCGGCTGTAGTACTGATCGGTCAGGTACTGCGTGGTCTCCTCGAGCACCGAGCGATCGAAGGTCTTGCCGGTGGCGAGACCGACGTTGCGCAGCGATTTCTGCAGCTCTTCGGTCTTGATGTCCTTGTTCCCGGTGATCTCGAAGCTCTCGATCGAGGGTCGCTCGAGGACTGCCACGATCAGCGTGTTGCCGTCGCGCCGGATCTGCACGTCGCGGAAGAATCCCGTGGCATACAGCGCCCGCACCGCTTCGCGCAGCCGCTGCGGTGTCAGCGTGTCCCCGATGTTCACCGGCAGGTAGTTGAACACCGTGCCCTCGGAGACGCGCTGCAGTCCTTCGACCTTGATGTCCCCGACCATGAATTGCGAATCCGCGGAGGCCGGCGCCCCCGCGCTCGAGGTCGGCGCCACCGAGGTCTGCGCCACCGCAACTCCCACCGACGCCAACGACGCAAGTGCTGCCCATGCCGCACGGCTCATGCAAGACCGCCCCTTCATCCGGATGATCAATTGAACTGGCGCACGATATCGTTGTAGAGCGCCACTCCCATGAGCAGGACCAGGAGTGCGATCCCGACCTGCTGGCCGAACGCCTGCGCGCGCTCGGACAGGGGACTGCCCTTCAGCCACTCCACGAGCTGGAACACGACCTGCCCGCCATCGAGAATCGGAATGGGCAGGAGATTCAGGAAGCCGAGGCTCAATGAGATCAGAACGAGGAAGCTCAGGAACGGCGTGACGCCATCCTGCGCGGACTCGCCTGCGAACTCGGCGATCGACAGGGGCCCGCTCAGATTCTTGAGTGAAACCTGGCCGCGCACCATGCGCCACACCAGTCGCGCCTGCAGCACGGTCATCCCCCAGGCCTCGGACGCGGCCACCCCGAGCGCCGTGACTGGCGTGAGCTGCGTGCGCACGATCATGGACTCAGGGATCTTCGGGCTCGCAGGCCGCACCCCGATGAAGCCCACCGTGCGTCCCTCGACCTTGTTGGCGCCTACTGCGATGCGCGCGCTCTGCTCGGTTGCGCCTCGCGTGAAGCCGACCGTGATCGAATCGCCGGGGTGGGTCGCGCCCGTGGCCGCAGCGAGCTCGCGGAAGTCGGCTACGGGCTTGCCGTTCACGGCGATGATGCGATCGCCACGCTTCAATCCCGCGCGCGCGGCGGGTCCGTCCGCGGCCACCTCGCCGATCACGGCCGGGACCTTCGGCTCCCAGAAATCGAACCCCAGACCTTTGAAGAGTGCGGAGGGCTCGGTGAGGCGCCGCCGCGCCTCCGAGTCCCCGACCGACAACGTCGCGATGCGGGGCGTGCCGTCGGACCCGCGCACGGCGAGGACGGCCGCGCCGTTCGCGCTGATGGCGTCGAGAAGACCGAACACGACATCGCGCCGGCCGATGACCGAGTGCCGATCGATCGAAACGATCTGATCGCCCGAACGCAATCCCGCCCTGGCCGCAACCGAGCTCTGCACGACATCACCGACGACGGGCTTCGTCTCCTCGATGACGCCGCGCACCCACAGCATGCCCCACAGCACGAGGATCGCGAAGGCGACATTGAATGCCGGACCGGCGAGCAGCACGAGGATCCGCTGCCACGGCGGTTTGCGCGTGAATGAGCGCGCGAGCTCGTAGGCAGGAACCGGGCCCTCGCGCTCATCAAGAAGCTTGACGTAGCCGCCGAGCGGCAGCATGGCGAGGACGTATTCGGTGCGATCAGGACCCGCCACCCGTTTGAACAGGGGCTTGCCGAAACCGACCGAGAAGCGCAGCACCTTGAACCCGAGGCGCCGGGCGACCCAGTAGTGACCGAATTCGTGGACGGTCACCAGCAGGCTCACGGCCACGATGAACCACAAAGCGTACCAGGCGATACTCATGCGTGAGCACCTCGCGCGAGCGCGGGTATTGTCAAGACCAGCTCGCGGGCCAGTCGCCGCGCTTCGGCGTCCGCCGCCAGCACGTCCTCGAGGCTACGGATCGGCCCACCGGTCATTTTCCCGAGCACGGCCTCAATGACCGCCGGAATCGCGAGAAAGTTCAAACTGCGCTGCAGGAACGCCTCCACCGCCACCTCGTTGGCGGCGTTGAGAATGGCCGGCTGTAGACCGCCGGCCCGCGCCGCGGCCTGCGCCAGCGCCAGACAACGGAACCGCCCGACATCGGGTGCGCAGAAATCCAGGCGTGCGGCTCGGATCAAGTCGAGGAATTCTACACCGGACCCGAGCCGGTCAGGCCACGCGAGCGCGTGCGCAATGGGCGTGCGCATGTCCGGCGACCCGAGCTGCGCGAGCACTGAGCCGTCCACGTACTCCACGAGCGAGTGGATGATGCTCTGCCGGTGCACCAGGATTTCGATTTGCGCCGGCTCGAGCGCGAACAGATGGCACGCTTCGATCAGCTCGAGCCCCTTGTTCATGAGGGTGGCCGAATCGACGGAGATCTTGCGGCCCATCACCCAGTTCGGATGCGCGCACGCCTGGTCCGGTGTGCAGCTCGCGAGGGCAGCGGGCGACCAGTCGAGGAGCGGCCCGCCCGAGGCCGTCAACAGAACGCGGCGCACGCCCACCGGCGTGGTGCCCGCGCGCGTGCCGGCGGGGAGACACTGGAAGATGGCACTGTGTTCACTGTCCACGGGCAGGAGCGTCGCGCCAGCGGCGCGCACTGCCGTCATGAGCAGCGGTCCTGCCATCACGAGCGATTCCTTGTTCGCCAACAGGAGACGCTTGCCCGCGCGGGCCGCGGCGAGTGTTGAGCGAAGTCCGGCGGAGCCGACGATGGCGGCCATCACGTAGTGGACCTCGGGAAGTGCGGCCACCTCCATCAATCCCTCAGGGCCGCCGACCACGCGTGTGGACGCACCGGCCCCCGCCAGACGTTCGGTCAGCTCGGGGATCGCGGTCTCATCCGCGAGCGCGGCATAGTCGGGCCGCCAGCGAATGACTTGTTGCGCGAGCTTGACGGCGTTGCGATGGGCGCCGAGCGCCACGACGCGGAAACGCTCCGGGTGCCGCGCCAGCACATCGAGGGTGCTTACGCCGATCGAGCCGGTCGAGCCGAGGACTGCTACACCGATCATGCGGCCACTCCGAGTGCGGTGAGCCCGAAGAGCAGGATGGGCGCGGCACCCGTGACGCTGTCAAGGCGATCCATGACGCCGCCGTGCCCCGGGAAGAGTGTCCCACTGTCCTTCATGCCGGCGAAGCGTTTGAGCAGACTTTCGGTGAGATCGCCGATGATCGAGAAGGCGACGACGGTGAGGCACAGCGGCAGGAATCGAGCGAGCGGAATCGTGAACCAGGCGCTGCCGGCGGCCGCCACGAGCGCGCTGGCGGCGAAGCCGCCGAACACGCCTTCCCAGGTTTTGCCCGGGGAAACGTGCGGTGCGAGCCGGTGCTTGCCGTAGCGCCTGCCAAAAAAGAACGCACCGATATCCGCGGCCCACACCAGAAGCAGCGCGAACAGCATCCACTCCGCGCCACGCACCAGGTCCAGACGCAAGCGCAACAGAGCGACCCAGGCCGGTACCAGCGCGAAGATACCGGCCGCCGCGGCCGCCCCGGACGATGCGCGCCGAGGGGCAAACACGATCCACACCAACGCCACGAGCCACCACGCCGCGGCGATCAGCAGTATTGCGTTGCGCCCCGCAGCTGTCGCACTCACTTGCCACGCGATCGGCAGGAGCGCCGCAACGATGGCGACGTACACCCACCGCACGATGTTTCCGGGTGCGCGCAGGAACGCGGACCATTCCCACGCACCCGCGAGGATTACCGCGGTGAGCGCAACGACCGTGGCAACGGCTGGCAGCCACAACACGACGACCAGCAGGACGGCGACCAGCACGATGGCCGTCACGATGCGCTTTTGCAGGCCCTCTGGCATGGTGTGCCGTAGCGCCTACGCGCGACTGCGGCTTTGCTGCGGCTGGCCCCCAGCCAGGCCGAAGCGCCGCTCGCGGCCCTCGAAGAACGCGAACGCGGCATTCAGCTCCTCGACATCGAATTGCGGCCACAGCTTGTCGCTGAAGAACAATTCCGTGTACGCGAGATTCCACAGCAGGAAGTTGCTGATGCGCCGCTCGCCGCCGGTACGGATGAAAAGGTCGGGATCAGGGAGCGTTCCGAGCTCGAGCGCCGCACCCACCGTGCTCTCGGTGATCTCCTCCGGACGCAGTGCACCCTCTGCACAGCGTCTGGCAAGCCTCTGAGTGGCTTGCACCACGTCCCACCTTCCGCCGTAGCTCATGGCGACCTGCAGCCGCAGGCCCTCGTTCCCGCGCGTCAGCTCCTCCGCCGCGGCGATGCGCGCCTGCAGGCGCACACTGAGTGTCCTGCGATCGCCGATGAAGCGCAGGACGACGTGATTCGCATGGAGCTCGGCGACCTCGCGATCGAGCGCATCCAGGAACAGGCCCATCAGGCTCGAGACTTCCTCACGCGGCCGTTGCCAGTTCTCGCTCGAGAACGCGAACAGCGTCAACGCTTGGACACCGCGCCGCGCACATTCCTCGATCGACATGCGCACCGGTGCGATGCCGGCCTTGTGGCCAGCCGGACGCGGCAGGCCACGCGCGGCGGCCCAGCGGCCATTGCCGTCCATGATGATCGCGACGTGGCGGGGGACGCTTGCGGCCCGCACCGTCGGTGATTGAGCGGACCCCGGCAACGGCATCAGACCTGCATGATCTCTTTTTCTTTTGCCGCGAGGATCTGATCCACCTCCGCGACGTGCTTGTCAGTGAGCTTCTGGACTTCCGTTTCCGCGCGCCGTTCATCGTCCTGCGAGACGAGCTTTTCCTTGAGCAGCTCTTTGATGTCCGTCATGACATCGCGGCGCACGTTGCGCACCGCGACGCGTGCGTTCTCGGCATCGTGACGCAACACCTTGGTGATGTCGCGGCGGCGCTCCTCGGTGAGCGGCGGCATGGGAATCCGGATGACCGTGCCGGCGGTCATCGGCGTGAGCCCGAGGTCGGACTTGAAGATCGCCTTCTCGATCGCCTGCACGACACTTTTCTCCCACGGCGAGATCACGAGGGTGCGTCCGTCCTCCACGCTGATGCTCGCCACCTGCTGCAGCGGCACATCCGACCCGTAGTAATCCACCTTCAGGTGCTCCACCAGGCTCGGATGGGCCCGGCCGGTGCGCAGCTTCTTCAGCTCCGCCTGAAAGGTCTGGACGCATTTCGCCATGCGCGTCGCGGCGTCTTTCTTGATGTCTTCCAGCATGATCCGACCCTCTTCACGGCCTACGGCCGGGACGGTTACTCACACGTCACTATGCTACCGACGTCTTCCCCACGGGCGATACGCGTCAGATCGCCCGGATTGTTCAGATTGAATACGCGCAGCGGCAAGCGGTTGTCGCGGCACATGACCACCGCCGTGGCGTCCATGACGTTCAGCTTGTCGGTCAGCACCTTGTCGTAGGTCAGGCGCGGATAGCGCGTGGCCGCGGGGTTGCGCACCGGATCATCCGAGTACACCCCGTTCACCTTGGTGGCCTTGAGCAGCAGATCCGCGTTGATCTCGATGGCACGCAGCGCCGCGGCCGTGTCGGTCGTAAAGAACGGATTACCGGTGCCGGCGGCAAAAATGACGACCCGCGACTTCTCGAGGTGGCGCACCGCGCGGCGCCGAATGTAGTCCTCGCACACCTGGTTGATGCGGATGGCGGACATGACGCGTGCGTGGAGCCCCAGGCTCTCGAGCGCATCCTGCATGGCGAGCGCGTTCATGACGGTCGCGAGCATGCCCATGTGGTCCGCCGTGACGCGGTCCATGCCGGCGCGCGCGAGCCCCGCGCCGCGAAAGATGTTGCCGCCGCCGATGACCACCGCCACCTGCGTCCCCATGGCGTAGATCTCCTGGATCTCCCCGCCGATACGCTTGATGACTGCCGGCTCGATGCCGTAGTCGCCCTGCCCCATCAGCGCCTCGCCCGACAGTTTCACCAGGATGCGGGAGAAGTGAGGTGGATTCATGGGCTGACCTCAGACTTGCGACTCAAGACGCGCACCTGTGCGCGCAACTGCGCGCCGCTACGTGTGCAGCACGGTGCAAACCCGGCGCGGCATCGGTCTGTCGCGGAAAAAACCCCGCCGGAGCGGGGTTTTCGGGTGGCGTGGAGCTCAAGGCCGGACCGTTCCGCCACCGCTGCCTTTCACCTGGGCCATCACCTCGGCGACGAAGTCGCCCTGCTTCTTTTCGATGCCCGCGCCCACCTCGAAGCGCTCGAAGGCGGTCACCGTAGCCTTCGCGTTCTTCAGCAACTTCTCGATGGACACCTCGGGATCCTTCACGAACGGCTGCCCGGTGAGCACGATTTCGTTGAGAAGCTTGCGCAGGCGCCCCTCGACCATTTTCGCGACGATCTCGGGAGGCTTACCCTCGCCGCTCGCCTGCTCGGTTAGGATCTCGCGCTCCTTTGCAACGACGTCGGCAGGCACGCCGGTGGCGGCGAGATAACGCGGGTTGCTTGCAGCGACGTGCATGGCAAGATCATGGGCGAGGGCGGCATCGCCCCCCGCCACCGCAGCGAGCGCACCAATGCGCGTGCCGTGCACGTAGGCGCCGAGGTAGTCCTCGGCCCTCAGCAGCGCGAATCGGCGCACGCCGATGTTCTCGCCGATCTTGGCGATGAGCGCACGACGCCGCTCCTCGATGCTTTCCCCGCTATCGAGCTTGGCCGCGAGGAGCTCCGTAAGAGACCCCGGGCGCGTCGCGACCGCGCGCGCCGCAACGTGTTGCGCGAAGGCGCGGAAATCGCTCTCGCGCGCGACGAAATCCGTCTCGCAGTTCACTTCGACCATGGCG
>FTED01000849.1_pt1 | contig 10242 bp, 7 predicted proteins | sample 1640121 | NCBI WGS metagenome assembly FTED01 (sample SAMEA3914816, study PRJEB12502) | metagenome | biome: forest; material: soil | place: USA | collected 2011-09-16 | depth 0.3 m
CCGCTGCGGACCGTGCTGCGCAACGGCCAGACGGTGGAGATCATCACGGCCAAAGGCGCGATGCCGAACCCCTCGTGGGTCAACTTCGTCGTGTCAGCCAAGGCGCGCAGCGCCATTCGCCACTATCTGAAGAGTCTGCGCCGAACCGAAGCGATCGGGCTCGGCCAACGGCTGCTCAATCAGGCGCTCGGGGAATTCTCCTTCTCACTCGAGGAGGTCACGCCCGAAGCGCTGACCGCGGCGATCGGGGAAGTGGGGCTGAAGGACGTCGATGAGCTGTACGAGAAGATCGGGCTCGGCGAACGGCTGGCACCGCTCGTGGCGCGCCGCCTGATGCCGGCCGCGGCGCCCTCCGAGGGAACCGGCGCTCCCGCACCGCTCGCCATCGCGGGCACTGAGGGGCTGCTGGTCAGCTACGCGCGCTGCTGCTTTCCGATTCCTTATGATCCGATCTTCGCTTTCCTGTCCGCGGGCCGCGGCATCGTGATCCACCGGGAGAACTGCGTGAACGTCGAGGACTACCGCAAGCACCCGGAGAAGTGGCTCCCCGTCACCTGGCAGGCAGCCTCGGATCGCACCTTCAGCTCTGAGATCCGCATCGAGGTCGCGAACCGCACGGGTGTACTGGCCGCGGTCGCTGCTGCAATTGCCAGCACCGAGACCAACATCGGGCATGTGTCGGTCGAGGAACGCGACAGCGACACCTCCGCGCTGGTGTTCGAGCTGAAGGTGCACGATCGCAAGCATCTGGCCCGCATCGTACGCATGATCCGCCGTATGACGGACGTGCTGCGCGTGACGCGCACCATCGCCGCACATGCACGCGAAGACCGCCAGAAGTGATGCCTATCTGTATGTAAAGGAGCCAATTTTGATGACCCGCCAGATCATTCACACAAAGGATGCACCGCAGGCGATCGGCACCTATTCGCAGGCGGTCCGCGTCGGCGACACGGTGTACGTGTCTGGTCAAATCCCCCTCGATCCGGCAACTATGCAACTTGTCTCGGGCGACATCGAGGCGGAGATTCGGCGGGTGTTCGACAATCTGAAGGCGATCGCGCAAGCCGCGGGCGGGTCGCTCGCGAACGCCGTGAAGCTGACGGTGTTTCTGACCGATCTTGCGCACTTCGCCAAGGTGAACGAGATCATGGCGACCTTCTTCGCTCAACCCTACCCGGCGCGCGCGGCCGTCGGCGTCTCGCAACTCCCTCGGGGCGCGCGCGTCGAGATTGAGTGCATCCTTCATCTTGGCTGAGCTCGCGGAGCATCACGGGGCGCGTGCCGAGCAGCGGCCGATCACCGCGATGCGCGGTGTCGGCCCGACGCTGGCGGAGCGCCTCTCGCGGCTGGGCGTGGCCCAGGTCCAGGACCTCCTGTTCGTACTGCCGCTGCGCTACGAGGATCGCACCCGCATCGTTCCGATCGGCGCCCTGGCCTCGGGCACGCGCGCGGCTGTCGAGGGGGAAGTGCAGCTCACCGAGGTGGTCTACCGCCGCCGCCGCCAGCTCCTGTGCCGCATTTCAGACGGCTCCGGATTCCTGACGCTGCGGTTCTTCTATTTCTCCGCGGCACAGCAGAGCGGGCTGGCACGCGGCACGCGCATTCGGTGTTTCGGTGAAGTGCGCCGCGGGCCACTTGGCCTCGAGATCGTACATCCGGAATACCGGCGCCTGCTCGAGGAGGCCGCCTTGGAAGAGACTCTGACACCGATCTATCCGGGGACCGAGGGCGTGCCGCAGGGGCGGTTGCGCGCACTCGTGAGCCAGGCATTGGGCGAGCTGGACACGGCAGCGGTGCGGGACTGGATTCCGGGTTCGGTGCTCGAGCCCCTCGGCTTGCCCGCGCTCAAGGATGCCCTCGCGTATGTTCACCATCCGCCGCGCGAGGCGCGCCTCGTCGAACTGGCGGAGGGACGACACCCCGCCCAGCGGCGCCTGGCCTTTGAAGAACTGCTTGCGCATCATTTGAGCCTGAAGCTGCGCAAACGCGCCGCCCAGACGGATGCTGCTTGGCCACTCGAGGATGGCGCGCGGCTCGCGACGCGATTCATTGAATCGTTGCCCTTCACGCTGACCCCAGCGCAGACGCGGGCGCTATGTGAAGTGGACGCGGATTTGTGCCGGGGCCAGGCGATGGTGCGACTGCTGCAGGGCGATGTCGGTTGCGGCAAGACGGTGGTTGCCGCGGCGGCGGCCGCCCGGGCAGCGGGCAGTGGTTTCCAGGCCGCACTGATGGCGCCAACGGAGCTACTGGCAGAACAGCATTGGCGGAATTTCTGCGAATGGTTTCACCCGCTGCACATTCCCGTCGCGCTGCTGTCGGGATCGCAGCCCGCTCGGACACGCCGCAGCGCGCTCGAAGCTATCGCCTCCGGCGAGGTGCGCGTCATCGTCGGCACGCACGCGCTGTTTCAGGAAGGCATCGATTTCGCGCGCCTCGCACTGATCATCGTCGACGAGCAGCATCGATTCGGCGTGCAGCAGCGCCTTCAGTTGCAGGAGAAAGGGCGCAAGGACGGCCGCTTCCCGCATCAGCTCATCATGACCGCCACGCCTATCCCGCGCACGCTGGCCATGACAGCCTACGCGGACCTCGACATCTCCATCATCGACGAGCTGCCTCCCGGGCGCACCCCCGTGAAAACCGTGGTGGTGCCGGAGCAGCGTCGTGACGAGGTCGTGGCCCGTATTCAGGACGCGTGCCGCGCGGGGCGGCAGGTCTACTGGGTATGTCCGCTGATCGACGAGTCCGACGAGCTCCGGTCGCAAGCCGCGGAGGAAACCGCCACCCTGCTTGCCGAAGCGCTGCCCGAGGTGCGCGTCGGTCTGGTGCATGGTCGGATGCCGTCGCCGAAGAAGGATCAGGCGATGCTGGCGTTCAAGGCGGGCAAGATCCACTTGCTCGTTGCGACCACGGTCATCGAAGTCGGCGTCGACGTGCCGAACGCCACGCTGATGGTCATCGAGAACGCCGAGCGCATGGGCCTCGCGCAGCTGCATCAGCTGCGCGGCCGGGTAGGGCGCGGGTCGGAGGCGAGCACTTGCGTGCTGCTGTATCGCAGCCCGCTGTCGGAGCTGGCCCGCGCGCGGCTGAAGGTCATCCGCGAGACGACCGATGGGTTCGAGATCGCACGCCGGGACCTCGAGCTGCGCGGCCCAGGTGAGCTGCTCGGCACTCGCCAGACCGGCCTCTCGCAACTGCGCGTGGCCGATCTGATGCGCGATGCAGACCTGTTGCCGCGCATTCAGCAGGCGGCGGAGCTGATGCTCGGCGCGCACCCGGATAATATTGCACCGCTCGCGGCGCGCTGGATCGGGTCGGGCGAGCGGTACGGTCGGGTCGGATAGCCTCAAGGAGCTCCGTTGGCGGTCGAACAACTGACGCTCGAATTGCAACACCCCGAAGCGCCGTTCCGGCACCGGTTGCACCGCCGCTTCGATGAGTACATCCGTCTTACGCGTCTGAATCGCCCGATCGGCATCTGGCTGCTGCTGTGGCCGGAACTGTGGGCGCTGTGGATCGCGAGCCACGGACGGCCGGATCCCAGGATCCTCATCCTCTTCGTGCTCGGCACGATCGTCATGCGCTCGGCGGGCTGTGTCATCAATGATTTCGCGGATCGAAACGTCGATCCGCATGTGCGGCGCACGCGAGATCGGCCCCTCGCGGCGCGCCGTGTCGATCCCAGAGAGGCGCTCGTGCTCTTCGTGGTGCTCGCGGCGGCCGCGCTCTGGCTCGTCACTCGGCTCGATTCGTTCACGGTGCGACTGGCGGCCATCGGCGCCGTGCTGACGGTGTCGTATCCGTTTCTGAAGCGCTTCTTTCCGCTGCCGCAGTTCTATCTCGGGCTTGCGTTCGGATGGGCCGTGCCCATGGCCTACGCGGCACAGGCCGGCAACCTCCCGCGGATCGCCTGGGTGCTGTTCATGGCGGCGGTGCTCTGGGCCGGAATCTACGACACGCTCTATGCCATGGTGGATCGCGATGACGACGCGAAGATCGGCGTGAAGTCCAGTGCCATTCTGTTCGCCGACATGGATCGCCTCATCGTGGGCATCATGCAGGCGATGATGCTGTTCGCGCTGTTGCTGGCCGGTCGCGCGCTCAAGTTCGGCAACTGGTATCTCGCGGGTCTGGCCGGCGCGGCCGTCTTTTTCGTCTACCAGCAGTGGCTGATCCGGGACCGGGATCCGGCCCAGGCGTTCCGCGCCTTCCTCAACAATCACTACGTCGGAATGTCGATCTTCATCGGCATTCTGCTCGAGTACATCTACGCCGGCTGATCAACGGCACTCGACACAGTGGCGCTCATCCGAATCTGCGCCGAAGATGCGGGTGGTTCCGCACAAACTGCGGCTCGGAGGACCCCGTGAACATCAGGAAACTTCAGCAGGGGCTGAAATACCGCGGCCGCGTTGGGGCGGTTCGCCAGACCTACCACGTGTTTGAGGCGCAGGACTACTTCTTCGTGCTGTCCTTCGCGCTATCGAAAGCCCGGAAGGGATCCGGCTACTTCAACGTCGTCGATCAGGCGGCAGTCAACTACGTGCAAGCGCGCCTTGGTGGCAAGTCCGGAGTTACGGCGAAGGATGTCGTCTCCATCGCTCGGCGTACTGAGCATGTTCCTACGTCATTGTTGGCGCTCAACATCCTGTACATTCTTGTAGCGCTGCAGCAGGCGACGCTCCTGCGAGCCGGCGAGCATCGACAACTGTTCTTTTCCCTTCGCAGGCTGGGGCGACGGGCGCGGTCGGAGTGACCTGCCTGCAACCTTGCCGAGGAACGGCACGCGACGCTCACTTGCGTGTCTGCAGACGCTCTACGAGGTAGCTCCGCAACCGCATCGCGTCGGCAACCGAAAGCTTGCCTAGCATCCCGTGGCGATGCGCCGGGATGTGGTCAGTCACGCCGGCCTGTGCGCCGAATACGTAGTGATCGAAGAGCGCTCGCCACGCCTCGCGCGTAGCCGGTGGGAGCGGCCGCAGGTTCAATATGGCGTGAATCAGGCAGTCGAATCCTGAGTCGGTTCCGGTCGTGGCACCCTCCGTGCCGTGCCACCAGTAATTGACCAGCACGTTGAACGGCTCGAGCGACTCGACGTGGTGCCACCACAGAGGCGGTATGAAGATCGCATCGCCCGGCCCGAGCTCGGCGGTCACTGCCGCCGCCAGCGCCTCCCGAAACCTCGGGAACCGTGCCAAGTCGGGCTCGTGCAGCGACACCAGGCTCATCGGCGCACCGGTCGGCGCGAAGTCGAGTGGCCCGATGTAGAGGTTCGCGATCTGTTCGGGCGGAAACAGCGTGAATCGCCGGCGACCGCTGACGACGCACCCAATGTTGTTCCACTCATCGAGGTGTGTGGGCGTCGTGATCGCATTGCCGAGCCAGATCCGTGGCAGGACGGTCTCTGCGATGGCGGTCAGCCGGTTCTCTGCCGAAAATCCCGGCAGGCAGTCGCGCATCAGCGCACTCTGCGCGGCAACGGCCGGTGCACGGGCAAACGCCGCATAACGCAGCACCTGCTCCGCGACCGCTGTGATCGGGAGCCGGTTGCGCACGAAGTTGAACCCGTTCATGGCCTCGTCGTAGAAGACGCGTCCCTCGACCTCGGGCGGCGTCATGATGGCGTCGACCGGGCTGCCGTTGTCGAAACGACGGAGATACTCGACGACGGCGGCCGCGGAGCGACGGCCGACAGCCACCACCGGCCACGCACTGACGAGCCCGCGGAGGACCACCGGCTGCTCGGAGCCCAGGACCTCACCTCGAACGGCGTCATCATCCAGCGCCGAACACTCGCGGATCGGCGTGACCGGCTGGGTCGGGAGGGGGTGTTTCGGAACGGACTCGTGCACGATGGACTTCCGAGGTGGGGACGGCGCGGCCGGATCTACCAGAAGTAGATCTGTAAGGAGGCGTCGGACCGGCGCGGCGGGATGTTGGCCAGCGCGTCCCGGTGATCCGAATAATTTAGCGAGCTTCGGTCGAGCAGGTCGTCGATCTCGGCCATGCTGTAGCGCGCCTGCTGCGGCGTCGGCGGCCGCAGATCGTGCGCATCCGGAAAGATCCCCATACCGGCCAGGATCGAATACCAGGAAAACACGGGGTAGCCTTTGCCGATCAGCTGCTGGCCGACGCCGGGCGCGATGCTCTTGCCCGCCATCCACAGTGAGTAGAGCTTCTTCAGGTCGTCCGACAGGTTGAGGTTCGCGGCGTTGGCACGCCAATACTCGGTGTCGCAACGCGTATTGGTCTTGTAGTGCGTCACGATGTAGTCGCGAGTGCCCTCGAAATGGTCGTTGACCCGCTGGTTGAAGCGGGCGTGGGCCTCCTCGCCGAGGTCTCCCTGTTCCAGGAACTCGACGAACGTTGCGGCCGTCTGCTGGATGAAGAGCAACGCCGTGGCCTCCAGGGGCTCGATGAAGCCCTGCGCAAGGCCAATCGCGAGGCAGTTCTTGTTCCAGTGCTGCGTGACCCGTCCGATCTTCATCTTCAGGTGCCGCGCCGGCGCATCCGACTCGAGGAGCCCGAGGTGCTGCCGGAGCTCGGATTCCGCGGCGTCCGGTGAGCAGAATTGGGTGCTGTAGACGTAGCCGTTCCCGTAGCGGCTCGTGAGCGGGATCTTCCAGGCCCAGCCGTGCTTCAAGGCGGTGGACACGGTCTGTGACGGAATCGAGGCGCCGAGCGGCGACGCAATCGCCACCGCCGCGTCATTGAACAGGTTGCTTCGGAAACTGACGTACGGCGTGTGCAGGGCCTTGTCGATGAGGAGGCCCGCAAACCCGGTGCAGTCGACGAACAGATCCGCCCCGATCGCCTCGCCTTCCTGGGTGTCGACCGACGCGATCGCCCCGTCGGCGTCGAGCGTCGCGTGGGTCACGTGACAGCTCTTGTAGCGAACCCCGCGCTCGAGCGCCTTTCCGTGGAGAAACTGCCCGAGGAGCATGGCGTCGAAGTGGTAACCGTGCCAGATGTCGAACGGGAAATTCGCGCGCGCCTTCGGAGCGCGCCGACCCGCCGCGAGACGCGCCGCGATGAAGAAGCGGTCCGGGTGCGCGTGCACGTTCGCGCCGTTGATCCGCGCCTCGACGTTGTGGACGAACTGCGTCATGGTCAGGTTGTCCAGCATCGATGCGAACGGGTGGAAATAGTGCTCGAATCCGGGCTTCGTCGACCACCCCTCGAACGTGATGCCGCACTTGTAGGTCGCGTGGCACGCGGGCATCCACTCGGCTTCCTCGATGCCGAGGCTATCGAAGAAGCCGCGCAGCCACGGCGTCGAGCCCTCCCCAACTCCGATGATCGGAACCGTCGGGGATTCGAGGAGCGTGATCTGCACGCCCCGATCGATCAGCGAGCGGGCGAGAATCAGGGCCGTCATCCAGCCGGCCGTCCCACCTCCGACGATGACGATGCGGCGCACGGCTGCGGGTGCGGGGTGCGAGCTCCTGCCGGTCGTCGGGCTATAGGAATAGTTGAAGAGCGTGGCGGTCATGACCGATCCCGTCGCGGTTGGCCTGCCGGTGCCGGAGTACGGCTCACCGGCCGATGAAACGTTGCTCGTCCCACGACGCAACCATCAAGCGCCGCCAAGCAAAGCGCGCAGCGATGTGGCCGTGGCGTCGACCGGCCCCGCGACCAGAACCTGCAGCGATCCGCCGCCCGGCCTGGCGATTCCGCGCACCCCGAGCGCCTGGAGTTTCCGGTCATCCACGATCTCGATGCGAGCGAGCCTCAGCAGCAGGCGCCCCGGGACCGCAACCATATCCAGGACGTTCTCTCGTCCTCCGAGTACCGCGAGGAGTGCTTGCGGATCGTGTCCGCCGGAAGTCGTCGCCGTGCTCGAGCGGAGCGCTGCGCGTATTTCACCGGCCACCTGATCGGCGATCGGGCCGAGCACCACCTGAAGACTGCTCGCTGAAGGGCGGACGAAGCCCCGCGCTCCGAGGCGCTTCAGCGCGGGTTCGTCGATCGCTGCCCCGTCAACGACGACGAGGCGCAACCGAGTGGTGCAGGCTTCGACCTCGGTGAGATTGTCGGCTCCCCCCAGAGCTGCTACGAAGGCGTCGCCCCGGTTACCCGGTGCGAGCCGCGCGCCGCGCGCCGGCCTCGGCTCGTCCTGCTCGCGCCCCGGGGTGGCGAGATCGAGCCGCACGATGCACCAGCGGAACACTCCGTAGTAGAGACCGAAGTACGCGACTCCGATCGGCAGCAGCCACAGCGGCCGCTGCGCGTGACTGAAGTTCAGCACATAGTCGAACAGGCCCGCCGAAAAGCTGAACCCGAGACGCACCCCCAGGAGATTCATGACGACCATCGCGATGCCCGTGGCGACGGCGTGGAGCGCATAGAGCACCGGAGCGAGGAACATGAACGTGAACTCGATGGGCTCGGTCACGCCGGTCAGGAACGAAGTCAGCGCGAGTGACACGAGGAGTCCGGCAACCTCGGCCCGCCGGTCCGTGCGGGCGGCGTGATACATCGCCAGACATGCGCCGGGCAGGCCGAACATCATCACCGGGAAGAAGCCGGACATGAACGCACCCGCGCTCGGATCACCGGCAAAGAAACGCTTCAGGTCACCGGTCGCGCCGTTGAAATCACCGACGATGAACCACGCGAAATTGTTGAGGATGTGGTGCAGACCGGTGACGATCAGGACCCGGTTGAGGACTCCATACACGAACAGCCCGGCAGAGCCTGCGCCGAGAATCGTCCGGCTCGCGGCATCCATCCCGTGCTCGAGGAACGGCCAGGCGATGCCGATGACCGCCGCGAGTACGAGGCCGGCAAGTCCCGTTGCGATCGCAACGAAGCGCCGGCCGCCGAAGAAGCTCAGATAGCTCGGCAGCGCAATATCGCTGAAGCGGTTGTAGGCGATGCCACCCGTGATCCCGCAGATCAGCCCCACCGGGATGCTGAGCTTGGTGAGTTCGCGCGCCTTGAACCCCGCGATCGCGAGGTCGCGCGCCGCCCCGTCGAGTCCTGCGGTCACGGACAGGGGCACCGCCATCATCGTCTCGACGCCGTGCGTCGTCACGAGAAAGCACACGAGCGCGGCGAGCCCCGCGGCGCCGTGATTCTCGCGCGCGAGACCGACCGCCACACCGACGGCGAACAGCAATCCGAGATTCGAGAAGATCGCATCCCCGGCCGCTGCCATGGCGGTCCAGCCCAGCACGTCAGGCTGTCCCAGGCGTAGCAGCAGACCCGCGATCGGCAGCACTGCGATCGGCAGCATCAGAGCGCGTCCGAGCTGCTGAAGTCCCGAGAATCGAGCGTTCATTGCATACCCCTGGCGGTGTTATCTATTGGCGTCGCGGTGCCATCGCTTGGGCTGCCAGCGCGCGTACGTCCGCAGCGGATCCGAGCTCGAGACAGCGCGACGCGAACGCTACGCAGTCAGCGACCGTGAGAGCGCGAATCTGCTGCTTGAGTGCCGGTATCGCGGCGGGCACAACCGATAGCTCGCGCGCACCAAGACCAATGAGCAGGGGCACCGCCGCCGGGTCAGCTGCGACTCCTCCACACACCGCGACCGTTTTGCCGCCCTTCATGCCGGCCGCCGTTGCGGCGGCGATGAGCTTCAGCACTGCGGGATGCAGCGCGTCGATCCGACGTGCGAGTTCCGGATGGCCGCGATCCATGGCGAGCGAATACTGTGTCAGATCATTGCTGCCAATCGACAGGAAATCGACAGCGCGCACGATGCGATCGGCAGTGAGCGCCGCAGCGGGCGTCTCGATCATCGCGCCGAGCTCCACCGGCGCGCGACCGTCCAGCTCCGCCCGCAGCTTGTCGACGATGTCACGCACCGCGGCTACCTCCGCGACGTCCGTGATCATCGGCAATAACAGGCGCACGATTCCGGCCGGCGTCACTCGCAACGCCGCCCGCAACTGTGTCCGCAGAAGGTCCGGGCGCCACAGGGCCGTGCGGATTCCTCTGAGGCCCAGCGCTGGATTCTCCTCTGCTGGGAGTGGCAGGTACTTGAGTGGCTTGTCTCCACCCACGTCCATGAGCCGGAGCACGAGCGGCCGACCGCCCAGCGCGGCCGCGATACGCTGGTAGACAGCGAGCTGCTCTGTCTCATCCGGAGCGATGTCGCGATCGATGAACAAGAACTCCGTTCGCAAGAGACCGCAACCCTCCGCGCCGGCGGCCACCGCGGCCTCCGCGTCGGCAACGCTGCCCAGATTTGCGAAAATCTCGATGCGCGTGCCGTCCATGGTCCGGCAC
>FTED01000655.1_pt1 | contig 10156 bp, 10 predicted proteins | sample 1640121 | NCBI WGS metagenome assembly FTED01 (sample SAMEA3914816, study PRJEB12502) | metagenome | biome: forest; material: soil | place: USA | collected 2011-09-16 | depth 0.3 m
TAGCGTACGCCGCCTGGCGCCGGGGTCGAAAGACGCGTCGTGAGCGCCTCGAGCAGCGGACGGCGGTAGAGGAATCCCGTCGATGGGTCGCGCCGCACGGCATCCGCGAGATCGTCAGCGAGTCCGCGCACGTCGCGCTGGCGCGCAGGCATGACGAGACGCACGCATGGCTCGCCGTCGTGCTCGCCGAGCGCCAGGACGAGCTCGATCGGCAGGCTCGTGCCATCCGCGAGCATCGCGTTCAGCGTCAACGTGTGATCGCTCCAGCGACCCTGCAGGCACGCCGCGAGCGCGCCCTTGAGCGCCGAATGAGTGGATTCCTCGAACAGATCCATGATCGGCTGGCCAATGAGCGCCTCGTTCTCGACGAACCCGAAGAGCTCGAGCCATGACGGATTCGCATCGACGACGATACCTTCCTGTACCTGCACGATCGCATCGTTGGAACGGTCGAGCACGCTTTCGAGCTGTTGTCGCGCGTCACGCGCGGACTTGAGCGTGGTCTCCAATGCGCGCTCGAGGCGGAAGGATCGCAGTTCGCGAGCCATGACCGCCTGCAGGCGGGCGGGATTGCCGAGCGATACGACGTCGCGGGCACCGTGCTCCATGGCCTCGGCGATATGCTCTTCCCCGACGCTCTCGGCCACGAGGATGAGCGGCACGGAGGGGGCAAGGTGATCGCGGATGCTCGCGGCACCCATGAGCTGCGTTCCGCCGCCGTCCATGCACAGGAGCAACTCCGGGTTGAGCTGCGTCAGCGCATCGCCGAGATCGGCGAGCGAGGGAATCCACGTGCAATGCACGGGATGTCCGGCACGCCGCAGGATGCCGTTGATCAACTCGACCGGATCACGGGCCGAGCTCAGGACGATCAGCGGCACTGCGTTCTGCTCGGTCAAACTGACCTCCGTCGCACTGGGAGTCGAAGCGGCACAGATTCTAGCATCGCGCTGCGCGGCTGCTGCGGGAGACGCCTCTCACATTGCAGCGAAGCGGGGCGGCAGGGGGACTTTCGCAGGGGCTCCCTCGATCTCGCGCACCAGCCGCGGAACCAGGTATCCGGGCAGACGCGCGGACAATTCGCCGAGGAGCTCCTGCGCGCGCCACTCCGGAATGTCGAAGTGGGCCGTGCCGCTGACGCGGTCGAGCAGATGCAGGTAGTAAGGCAGCACGCCCGCCTCGAACAGCTTCTCGGAGAGCTGCGCGAGAGCCTCCGCATCGTCGTTTACTCCGCGCAATAACACCGATTGGTTGAGCAACGTGGCGCCGCACCCTTTGAGCCGTGCACACGCGGTGCGCACTGCGTGATCAATCTCGTTCGCATGGTTGGCGTGCAGCACGAAAACCGTGCACCACGGCAAGGCCTCGAGCCAGCCGCTGAGCCCGGCGTCGACCCGCGCCGGCAGCACGATCGGGTGACGCGTGTGCACGCGCAGCCGCTTCACATGGGGGATGCGCGCGAGCGCGTCAGTCAGGGTTGCAAGACGTGCGTCGCTCAGTGAAAGCGGATCGCCGCCGCTCAGAATGACCTCTTCGATCGACGCATCACCAGCGATTTCCTGCAGCGCTTCGACCCAGCGGTGTGCTTCGCCGGTGCGCTCGGAATAAGGAAACTCACGACGGAAACAATACCGGCAGTGAACCGCACAGGCTGCGGTCGTTATCAGAAGCGCACGCCCGCGATACTTCTGCAGGAGGCCGGGCGCGCGCAGCGCCTGCCGCTCACCGAGCGGATCGGCGCCATATGCGGGAGACTGCTCGCGTTCCTGGGCGACTGGCAGCACCTGTCTGAGCAGCGGATCGTGCGGATCGCCGCGGCGCATGCGCGCCACATAGCTCCGCGGCACGCGCAGGCGGAAATGGGCAGCGCTTGCATGCGCCGGTGCAACAAGCTCGAGGTCGAGCCCGAGCGCCATGATGAGGTCTTCAGGGGTGCAGATGGCGCTGGCCATTTCGCGCTGCCAGCCCGCAGGCTCCGGCTGGCGGGCCTCGGAAGATGCCGTTATCATACGCGGCCCTTTAACGGGGCAGGTTTTTTGGGGACCTCATTCTGCGGCCCCGGGAAAGAAATGGCGAGCTACACCACCAGCGAATTCCGCGCGGGCATGAAGATCCTGCTCGATGGCGATCCGTTTGCGATCGTCGAGAACGAGATGGTCAAACCCGGCAAGGGGCAGGCGTTCAACCGCGTCCGCATCCGCAACCTCAAGACCGGACGCGTCATCGAGCGCACGTTCAAGTCCGGGGAGTCCGTGGAGGCCGCCGACGTCGTCGACACGGACATGCAGTATCTCTATCAGGACGGGGAGTTCTGGCACTTCATGGTGCCCGAGAGCTTCGAGCAGTACACGGCGGGGAAGGCTGCGGTCGGTGATAACGGCGTGTGGCTCAAGGACGGCACGACGTGCATCGTCACACTGTGGAACAACGTGCCGCTGCAGGTACTGCCGCCCCCGCATATCGAGCTGAAGGTCGTGCAGACGGACCCGGGCTTGCGTGGCGACACGGCGACAGGCGGTCAGAAACCCGCGAAGCTCGAGACCGGGGCGGTCGTGCGCGTGCCGCTCTTCATCAATGAGGGCGAAGTGATCCGCGTCGACACGCGCACCGGCCAGTACATCTCCCGCGCTAGGCAGTAACGCTGCGCACGAAGATCCCGGCGAGCGTTTCGAGGCCGCGGCGGTCGGCATCGTCGAACCGCGCGGGGCGCGGACTGTCGACGTCCAGCACCCCGATCAAGGTGTCGCCCGCGAAGAGCGGCACGACGATCTCGGAACGAGACTTTGCATCGCACGCGATGTGGCCCTCGAAGGCATGAACATCGGGCACGACGATCGTGCGCCGCTGCGCCGCCGCGGTTCCGCACACGCCTCGGCCCATTGCGATGCGGACACACGCAGGCTGCCCCTGGAACGGCCCGACGACCAGCTCTGCGGCCTTGAGAAAATAGAATCCGCACCAGTTGATCTCGGGCAGCGCGTTGAAGATCAGCGCAGCCGTGTTCGCGGCGTTGGCGATCAGATCGTGCTCGCCCGCGAGAAGTGCCTCAAGCTCGCTGGCCACCTCTGCGTAGGTTTTCACGCTGCGATTCTCATGGGTTGTGCCCGAGGAAAGCTGACTGTGCATGTGGGTCTCATTGTGCCTGATCAGGCGCGCTCGATCGGAAACGGGATCACCTCATCGATGTGGGCCGCGCCCGTCGCGAGCATGAGGACGCGGTCGAACCCCAGCGCGACTCCGACGCAGTCCGGCAGCCCCGCCTCGAGCGCTGCGAGGAGCCGCTCGTCCGGCGCGAACGCTCGCAGGCCGCGCCGCTGGCGTTCCTGGCGATCGCGCTCGAACCGGACCCGCTGCTCGGGGCCGGCGGCAAGCTCGTGGAAACCGTTGGCGAGCTCTACGCCATCGCAATAAAGCTCGAAGCGCAGCGCCGTTCGCGGGTCCTCGGGGTCGAGGCGCGCCAGGGCGGCCTGGGATGCTGGGTAGCGATGAACGAACGTCAGGGCACCGTGGCCGAGGCGGGGACCGACGCGCGTGGCCATGATGAGGTCAAGAAGCTCGTCGCGCTCAGGGGGGGCAGGAAGCTTGGCGTGGTAGCCAAGATCGCGGGCGGCGCGCTCCAGTTCGGGGAGCTCCGCGCTGAATGGATCCAGCCCGGTCTCACGTAGCACCGCGTCACGGTAGGTGAGCCGCTCTCTCGAGCGAGCTGGCGGAGCGGGCGAGAGCAGTACACGCACCAAGGCATCCACTTCATCCATGAGTTGCGCAAGCGTCCAGCCCAGCCGATACCACTCGATGAGCGTGAACTCCGCGTTGTGGAGTCTGCCGCGCTCGAGGCCGCGCACGACATGACAGATCTGGAAAATATCCCCGCACCCGGCGGCCAGCAGACGCTTCATCCCGAACTCTGGTGAGGTGTGCAGGAAGAAGCGACCGTGCTCCTCGCGCGCCCACGCGGCCTGGTCGTCAGGAAACCGTACTTCCGCCGAGTGAATGTGCACGTCGGTGACGGGAGCGTTGACGACGATGGGCGTGTCCACTGCGAGCACCTGGCGCGCGGCGAAGAATTCTCGCGCGCGCGCGAGTGCAGTGGCGCGCTGCTCGAGCAGCGCGCGCGTTGCAGTCGGGCGCCAGTCCTGGCTGCGAGCGTTCACGGGATGTCGTGCAGCCGCCCCAGCGGCTGCCCCATCCAGAGCCGGCTGCCGGGTTTGAATTCGGGCAACCATTCCGCGGCCTGCGGGGGCAGCAGGAGGATGACCGTGGAGCCCATGTTGAAGCGCCCCATTTCGGCGCCACGCGCGAGCTGCAGCGGTGCTGCACCCGGTATCACCGACAGGGTGCAGGGCCGTCGCGGGACGCGAGGCGTGACCTCGCCATGCCACACTGTCGCCATGCTGCCGACGAACAGCGCACCCACGAGCACCACTACAAACGTGATGGCGCCGTGCTCGAAGACGCACACGAGACGTTCGTTGCGTGCGAAGAGATTGCTGACCGCCGCGGCGGTCGTCGCGTTGACGCTGAAGAGCCTTCCGGGAACGTACCAGGCGTCGCGGAGCTTGCCGGGCAGCGGCATGTGAATGCGGTGATAGTTGTAGGGCGCAAGATAGAGAGTCGCGAATGCGCCCCCGGCAAACCCCGCCGACCACTCTGCCGGCCCCGCCAGCAGCGCCTCGAGCGTGTAGTCACGGCCCTTCGCTTGCAGCAGACCCATGCCGTTCAGCCGGCCGATCTGACTGACCGTTCCGTCCACGGGCGAGATGAGCGCGCGGGGATCGGTTTCGATCGGCCGCGCGTCTGGCCGGAGTGCGCGCGTAAAGAAGTCGTTGAACGTCGGATAGCGCAGCGGATCCGGCTCGACGGCATCTGCCATATCGGGCCGGAAACTGCGCACGAAGCCCTTGATCAGCGCGTTCTTGAGCGGGGGCCACTTGCTGCGTGTGACGGCGTAGACGATGCGCGAGAGCGCGTGGTGCGGCAGCACGTGTTGAAGCGCCACAAACAACCTTGCAGCGAGCGTCGACGGGTCCTCCGCGAGCATCAAAGCGATGTCATCCGGGGATGCACTAGCCATGAAGCAAGGGCGCTACCCGCCGCAGGTCTGCGGCGATCTGCCCGGCATTGAATGGCGGTGTCAGGATGCCGACGATTCTCGCCTGATCATCGAGGAGGAACACCGCGGCCGAATGATCCATCGTGTACTGCCCTGCGCCGAGGTCGACGCGCTGCACGGCAACACCGAATTCGCGCGTGAGATTGTCGATGGCCGCTGCGGTGCCGGTCGCGCCGGTGAAGCGGGGATCGAAGGCATGCACATACCGCCCCAGAGTCTCCGGGGTATCGCGCGCCGGATCCACGGAGATGAAGAGTACGCGCAGCTGCGGCAGCGCCGCCGCCTTTGCCGTCTGCGCGAGCCGGGCGAGCGTGGTCGGGCAGACGTCCGGGCAGTTCGTGAAACCGAAGAATACGAGCGTCGGCCTGCCGCGCAGCTCACGCAGCGTCAGTGGCCGGCCGACATCGTCCGTCAGCGCGAAATCCGGCAGCACACGGCGCTGCGCCAGCCACGTGCCGCTTGTAAGCTCCGGCGCCGGACTTTCGAGGTGACGGGCGACCCAGAAGCCGGCGAGGGCCGCACACAAGGCAGCCGCACCCCATGCGACCCACGGAATTCTTGCACGCATGAGTGAAGTATCCCATAGGGCCCGGCGTCGCATTCAGCGGCGCCGGGCGGCCGTCTGCGTGCACCAGCTGATTGCGCTTGGCGCCCGCCGGCTGCAACGCGCCCGCGTATTCTTCGGCCACGGAACCGATAACGCGTGGGATGAAGCCGCGGCGCTCGTGTGGCACGCGCTGCGCCTGCCGCACGAGAACCCGGGGCGAAGCTACGCTCGCCGCGTGGACAGCGCGGGGCGGGCGCGTGTCCAGGCACTGATCGGGCGACGAATCGCCGAGCGCATTCCGGCGGTCTACTTGACCGGTGAAACCTGGTTTGCCGGGCTTCGATTCCAGGTCGACGCGCGGGTCCTCATACCGCGTTCGCCGCTCGCCGAGCTGATCGAGCGCCGCTTCGCGCCCTGGATCGACGCCGCGCGCGTGCGCCGCATAGTCGACATCGGGACCGGATCGGGCTGCATTGCAGTGGCTTGCGCCAGGGCATTCCCGCGCGCGCGCGTGGATGCCGTCGACATTTCCCCGGACGCACTCGGCGTCGCCCGTACGAATGTGCGCCGGCACCGGCTCGCGCACCGCGTACGCCTCGTAGAATCCGACCATTTCCGCGCCCTCGCGGCAGAAACCTACGATATCATCGTCAGTAATCCGCCTTATGTAGGCGCGCGCGAGCTTCGGGCCCTGCCACCTGAGTATCGTCACGAGCCGAGGGTGGCACTCGCCGCGGGACGTTCGGGTCTCGATTCCGTGCGGATCATTCTGCGCGACGCGGGCCGCCATCTGCGGCCGCGAGGCATCCTGGTCGTCGAGGTGGGCAACACCGAGCGGGCGTTGCGCCGCGCATTCCGCGGACTGCCGTTTACCTGGCTCGAGTTCGAGCGCGGCGCGGGCGGGGTGTTTCTGTTGACGGCCGAGCAGCTCGCTCGCCCGTGAGTGTCATGTCAGGAAATTCGATTGGCAAACTGTTCACGGTAACGACCTGCGGCGAGAGCCACGGGCCGGCGATGGCCTGCATCGTCGATGGGTGTCCCCCGGGACTTGCACTCGCCGAGCCGGATCTGCAGCACGACGTGGACCGCCGGCGCACCGGTACGTCGCACTTCGTCAGCCAGCGTCGCGAGGTTGATCAGGTGCGCATTCTGTCGGGGGTGTTCGAAGGCCGCACCACGGGGACGCCGATCGGCCTGCTCGTGGAGAATACCGACGCGCGGTCGCGCGACTACGACAAAATCAAGGATCGCTTCCGCCCGGGGCACGCGGACTACACATACCAGCAAAAGTACGGGTTCCGCGACTACCGCGGTGGCGGGCGGTCCTCGGCACGCGAGACCGTGATGCGCGTCGCCGCCGGCGCCATCGCACGCAAGTACCTCGGCGAGCGGCTCGGCGTACGCATCTACGGTTACCTCAGCCAGATCGGCGCCTTGCAGCTTGATCCGGTTCAGCCCGCGTTTGCTTATCAGAATCCGTTTTTCTGCCCCGACCCGGCACGCATCGTGGAGCTCGAGGCGCTCATGTGGAAAGTGCGTGAAGAGGGAGATTCGATCGGCGCACGTGTGACCGTGATCGCCACCGGCGTGCCGCCGGGCCTCGGTGAGCCCGTATTCGATCGGCTCGATGCCGATCTCGCCTACGCGATGATGAGCATCAACGCGGTCAAGGCGGTCGAGATCGGCGCGGGAACGCGCGCCGTCACACAGAAGGGCAGCGAGCACCGCGATGCGCTCACGCCCACCGGCTTCCGGAGCAACAATGCGGGCGGTGTTCTGGGTGGAATCTCCTCGGGCCAGGACCTGATCGTGCACGTGTCACTCAAGCCGACCTCGAGCATCCAGATGCCCGGCGAAACGATCGATGCGAGCGGCCAGGCAGTGCAGATCGTGACGACCGGACGGCATGATCCCTGTGTTGGATTGCGCGCGACGCCGATCGCTGAGGCGATGCTCGCGATCGTGCTGATGGATCACTATCTGCGTCACCGCGCGCAGAACGCGGATGTGAAGTCGCCGACACCCGTGATTACCCGTCAGAGCGAGCCGTAAACAGCAGCGAGCCGTAAACAGCAGCGAGCCGTAAACAGCAGCGAGCCGTAAACAGCAGCGAGTAGTAAACAGATGACCAGGTCTTTCAACGTCGCCGTCGTCGGTGCCACAGGGCTCGTGGGCGAAACCATGATCCAGGTGCTGGAAGAGCGCGACTTTCCGGTCGAGGAGTTGTACCCGCTCGCGAGCACTCGCTCGCTCGGCAAGTCGGTCGGGTTCAGGGGCAAGCGACTGCCGATCCTGGATCTGGCAACGTTCGACTTCAGCAGGGCGCACATCGGACTGTTCTCGCCCGGCGCGGCAGTCTCGCGCGAATACGCACCGAAGGCTGCGGCCGCGGGGTGCATCGTCATCGACAACACTTCCGAGTTTCGCTACCAGGACGATATTCCGCTGGTGGTGCCCGAGGTGAATCCGCACGCCATCGCGCAGTACAAGAATCGAGGCATCATCGCGAATCCCAACTGCTCGACCATCCAGATGGTCGTGGTCCTGAAGCCGATTCACGACGCGGCCGGCGTCGAGCGCGTCAACGTCGCGACCTATCAGTCCGTGTCCGGCGCCGGCAAGGAGGCCGTGGAGGAGCTCGCCTCGCAGACGGCGGCGCTGCTCTCCGGTCAGGGCCCGATCACGGCCCGCGTCCTGCCGCGGCAGATCGCCTTCAACTGTGTGCCGCAGATCGATGAGTTCCAGGACAACGGCTACACCCGGGAAGAAATGAAGATGCTGTGGGAAACCCGCAAAATCATGGAGGACCAGACCATTTCTGTGAACGCCACCACAGTTCGCGTCCCGGTATTCTTCGGACATTCCGAGGCGGTGCACCTCGAGACGCGCCGCAAGATCACGGTGCCCGAAGTGCGCCGGCTGCTCGAAAAAGCGTCAGGGGTGAAAGTTCTGGATGAACGCCGGCCCGGCGGGTATCCCACCGCGGCTACCGAGGCAGCGAACCGCGACACAGTTTATGTCGGAAGAATACGTGAAGATATTTCCCACGATCGCGGACTTAATCTATGGATCGTCGCAGACAACGTGCGCAAGGGCGCTGCCACGAACAGCGTACAGATCGCGGAGATTTTGGTCCGCGGGCATATTTAAGTTATATTGCCGGCCAAATTTGCGTGGCTTCGCAGAATGGGGCGCACGCATCTGTTTTTAAAAGACTTTTCTGGAGGCGCGAGCCCCGCGGGGTGTGTTGATGGTCGCCAAATCGCTCAAATGGGCGCTGGCTTCGCTGCTCGTTTTGCCGGCCGGGGCCATGGCGCTCGGTCTGGGAGACATTCGTCTCCTGTCTGCGCTGAATGCCCCCCTCGATGCCGAAATCGAGCTCCTGGGCGCGACGCCTGAGGATCTGGCGGGCCTGAAGGCGCAGGTGGCCTCGCGCGACACGTTCGCGCGCTACGGCCTTGACTGGCCGGCGTCGCTCAGCAGTGTTTCGCTGAGCCAGACCCGTACAGCGGATGGCCGGCAAGTCATCCGGCTGCGCTCCCGGGATGCCATCACGGAGCCGTTCATGACGGTGCTCGTGGAGGTGAACTGGGGACGCGGCCACGTCGTTCGCGAATACACGATGCTGCTCGATCCGCCGGTGTATCAGCCGGGCCAGAGCCAGGGAGCGACTGCGCCGGTGGCTGCGCCCGCCGTGGGAACGGGGACGCGCGAAGGCGCAATCGCCCGGACTCCGCCCGCCGCGCCCTCCCCGAAGCCTGCGTCTGAAACCGCTGCGAGCAGCGCCGCGCCGGAGAGTCCTTCGGCCGCTGCTGTACCATCGCCGTCCACCGCAGAGGGTGCAACACGCATCGTTCGGCGCGGCGAGACTCTCTCGGGAATTGCCAGCGACCTCGCGCGCGGTGAATCGGGACGGACGCGACCCTGGATGCTCGCGCTCTACCAGGCGAATCCCGCTGCGTTCGAGCGCAACATGAACGTGCTGCACTCCGGCGCCGTGTTGCGGATTCCGGACAGCTCGGCGGTCGCGTCGATCGCGCCAAGTGAAGCGACGTCGGAGATCCGTCGGCAATACGCGGCCTGGCGCGGAAGCGCCACGCCCGGTCAACCTTCGACCTCGGAGCCCGGGCGACTGCGCCTCGTGCCGCCCGCGCAGTCAGGCGCCGCTCCTGGAACCGCTGCCTCGAGCGCGGAGACGAGTGCATTGCAGGGTCGGGTCCACGAGCTGGAATCGCAACTGCAGGACTCGAAGCGTCTGCTGGAAATGCGCAACACCGAGCTCGCGCAGCTGCAGGCACGGCTTGCAAGCAAGCAGTCAGGCGCAGCCGCTCCCGCAGCCCCGGCCGCAGTTGCGCCGGCCGCCGCGCCCCCGCAGCCGGCGACCGAGACTGCGCCGCCGCCGCCCGCCGAGGCCAGACGGCCCAGGGAAGTGTCGAAGTCGGAGCGCTGGCGCGACCGGTAGAACTTCAGTCCGAACAGCGCGAGCACCACGACGATCA
>FTED01000899.1_pt1 | contig 10102 bp, 6 predicted proteins | sample 1640121 | NCBI WGS metagenome assembly FTED01 (sample SAMEA3914816, study PRJEB12502) | metagenome | biome: forest; material: soil | place: USA | collected 2011-09-16 | depth 0.3 m
CCTGCGCGCGACTACCGACCGCAACACCGAACAGGACTGGCTGAAGACCAACCTCGCGAAATTCAGCCGCATGATGCAGGGCCAGCGCGACCTCGTCGCAGTCGGCCAGATGCTGCTGTCGGAGCTGTGCCCGCTCATCGATGCACAGCACGGCATCGTGTATGTCATGGAAGGCACCACCGGCTCGTCTGTGCTGAACCAGCTCGCTGCGTACGCCGACCCCGATGAGAACAACCAGGCTCGCCGTTACCGGGTGGGCGAGGGAATCGTCGGCCAGTGCGCGGCGGATCGCTCGCGCATCCTGCTCGCCGACATTCCTGATGAGACTATTCATGTTCGCAGCGGCCTCGTGCGCGCGCGTCCTCGCAACATCATCGCGCTGCCGGTACTGTATGAAGGCCAGGTGAAGGCGGTGGTGGAGCTGGCATCGCTCTACCAGTTCACCGCTTCGCACCTTGCGTTCCTCGAGCAGCTCACCGGCTCCATCGGCGTGGTGCTCAATACCATCGAAGCGACGATGCGTACGGAGGGCCTGCTGAAACAGTCCCAGCAGCTCGCCACCGAGCTGCAGACGCAGCAGAAGGAGTTGCAGCAGACGAACGAAGAGCTGGCCTCCAAGGCGAGGCTGCTCGCCGAGCAGAACGCGGAAGTTGAACGCAAGAACGAGGAAATCGAGCTGGCCCGCCGCGCCCTCGAAGAGAAGGCGGCGGAGCTCGCGCTCACCTCGCGTTACAAGTCCGAGTTCCTCGCGAACATGTCGCACGAGCTGCGCACGCCGCTGAACAGCATCCTGATCCTGGGCCAGCAGCTCGCGGAGAACGCGGACAAGAACCTGTCGGGCCGGCAGGTGGAGTTCGCCAAGACCATCCACGGCGCCGGCACCGACCTGCTGAACCTCATCAGCGACATTCTCGACCTGTCGAAGATCGAGTCCGGCACGGTGACGGTGGAGTCCGAGGACCTGCTGTTCACCCACCTGCGCGAGACCATCGAACGCAACTTCCGCCACGAGGCGGAGTCCCGCAAGCTCTCGTTCACCACGGATTTCGAGTCGAAGCTCGGGCGCACCGTCACCACCGACTCCAAGCGCCTGCTGCAGGTGTTGAAGAACCTGCTCTCGAATGCGTTCAAGTTCACGAGCGACGGTGGCGTGCGCTTGCACGTGGGCATCGCGCAGGGCGGCTGGACGAAGGGCCACCCAACGCTCTCGGCGACGCCGTCGGTGGTCGAGTTCTCGGTCAGCGATACCGGCATCGGTATTCCGCCCGAGAAGCAGAAGATCATCTTCGAAGCCTTCCAGCAGGCCGATGCGGGCACGGCCCGCAAATACGGCGGCACGGGCCTGGGTCTCGCCATCAGTCGCGAACTTGCCAACCTGCTCGGCGGCGAGATCCGGCTGTCTTCTGTGCTGGGCAGCGGCAGTACGTTCACGCTTTACCTGCCGCTCGCCTACATGGGCCCGGCATACGGCCGGGCGCCGGTGGGCTCGCAGTCCGCTCCCGCCAACAAACTCGCGCCTACGCCGTTCCAGCCGATCGTTCTGCCGGCGGCGCGCGTTGAGGAGCTGCTGGACGACAGGGAAGACATGTCGCCCGAAGATCTGTCGTTGCTGATCGTCGAGGACGATCCGCACTATGCCAAGGTGCTGTTGAGCCTGGCGCGCGATCGCGGCTTCAAGGCGCTGGTCGCCAAGAACGGCACCGACGCCCTGGTGCTGGCGCGAAAATACAGGCCGACGGCCGTGTCGCTCGACGTGTTCCTGCCCGACATGCTGGGCTGGACGGTGCTGAACCAGTTGAAGCGGGACCCGAACACGCGGCACATACCCGTGCAGATCCTGACGGTGGAAGAAGAGCGCCAGTACGGCCTGGAGCACGGCGCGTTCTCGTTCATGAACAAGCCCCTCACGACGGACGGCCTGGAAGAGGCCTTCGACCGCATCAAGTCGTTCGCCGCGCCGAGGCTGCGCCAGCTGCTGGTGGTGGAGGACGACCCCGCGGAGCAGATGAGCATCGCGGAACTGATCGGCCACGACGACGTTGAGATCACCGCCGCGACCACCGGTGCCGACGCGCTCACGAAGATGCGCGAGAAGAATTACGACTGCGTGGTGCTCGATCTTCGCCTGCCCGATATCTCCGGCTTCGACCTGCTCACCGAAATCCAGCAAGACCCCAAGCTGCGCGACACGCCCATCGTGGTGTTCACGGGCCGCGAGCTGACGGATTCGGAAGAGGGCGAGCTGCGCAAGAAGGCGAAGAGCATCGTGCTGAAGGGAGTGCGCTCGCCGGAACGCCTGCTCGACGAGACCGCCCTGTTCCTGCACCGGGTGATCGCGGACCTGCCGGCGTCCAAGCAGCAGATGATCGAGAACCTGCACCAGAGCGACGAGCCCCTGCAGGGTCGCAAAGTGCTGGTAGTGGACGATGACATCCGCAACATCTTCGCGCTCAACAGCCTGCTGGAACGCCACGACATGCAGGTCGTCAGCGCGACCAACGGCCAGGACGCGATCGGCCTCGTGGAAGACACCCAGGACCTGGCGCTTGTGCTCATGGACATCATGATGCCGGAGATGGACGGCTACGAGACCATGCGGCGCATCCGCGCGAACCCCAAATTCCGCTACCTGCCGATCATCGCCCTGACCGCCAAGGCCATGAAGGGAGACCGGGAAAAATGCCTCGAAGCCGGAGCCTCGGATTACGTCGCAAAACCAGTGAACACCGATCAGCTACTATCCTTGGTGCGCATGTGGCTGCACCGCTGAAGGCTGACGCGCGCCCAAGCATGAACCAGGAAGAAAAGGTCAATATCCTGCTGGTCGACGACCAGCCGGCACGATTGCTCTCGTACGAGACCATTCTGGCCGACCTCGGGCAGAACCTCGTGCAGGCCCGTTCGGGCCTCGAGGCGCTCGAAAAGCTGATGAAAGACGAGTTCGCCGTGGTGCTGCTCGACGTGAGCATGCCCGGCATGGACGGGTTCGAGACCGCGAGCCTCATCCACGAGCATCCGCGGTTCGAGAAAACGCCCATCATTTTCGTCACGGGCGTGCACGTTACGGAGCTCGACCGGCTGAAGGGCTACAAGCTCGGCGCGGTCGACTACGTATACATCCCCGTGGTGCCGGAGATCCTGCGCAGCAAGGTTTCGGTGCTCGTGGAGCTGCACCTGCAGCGGCGCGAGCTGCAAACCCTCAACCGCAGCCTCGAAGAAGCGAATCGGCGGCTCGAGCTGGCCAACACGAATCTTCAGGCCGAAAAGACCCGTGAGCTCGAGACGCTCAACCAGACGCTGAAGCGCGCCAACACCGACCTCGAGCAGACGAACCGCGTTCTGCAGGGTGAAGTGGCGGAACGCGCTCGCGCCGAGGCGGCGCTGAAAGAAGCCGATCGGCACAAGGACGAGTTCCTCGCCGTGCTGGCGCACGAGTTGCGCAACCCGCTGGCGCCTATTCGCAACGCCGTGGAGATCATGCGCCGGAGCGCGCTCACCGACCCGCAGCTTGCCTGGTCGCGCGATGTGATCGAGCGCCAGGTGAAGCATCTCACGCGGCTGGTGGATGACCTGCTCGACGTCTCGCGCATCACCCGCGGCAACATCAATCTCAGTCGCGAAGCGGTCGCGGTGACCACGATCGTGGCGCGAGCGATCGAGACCATCCACCCGCTCATTGCCGAGCAGCGGCATGAGCTCACGGTGGAAATGGCGGACGAGGCGCTCGAGGTCGAAGGCGATCTCACCCGGTTGACCCAGGTGCTGGGCAACCTGCTGAACAACGCCGCCAAGTACACAGACCCGGGCGGAAAGCTTGCGGTCAGCGCGCTGCGCGTGAGCACCGATGTCGAGATCCGGGTTCGCGACAACGGCATCGGCATTCCGCCGGAGCTGCTGCCCCGATTGTTCCAGCTCTTCACGCAGGTGGACGGGGCCGCACATCGCGCGCAGGGCGGGCTGGGCATCGGTCTTGCGCTGGTGCGGCAGTTGATCCAGATGCACGGTGGCAGCGTTACGGCTTATAGCAAGGGGCCGGGACATGGCAGCGAGTTCCTGATACGGCTGCCCCTGCGAATGAAGTCGTACCGCGGCGATGCCGCTGCGGCTATCGACGGCCAGGCGGTAGCGCCGCTGGATTCGGGCAAGCATGGCCGTCGCATCCTGCTGGCCGATGACAATCGAGACGCGCTCGACAGCCTCGCCACGCTTCTCCAGTGCGACGGGCACGAAGTGCTCACGGCGGCCGATGGCGCAGAGGCGCTCGAAGTGGCCGCGGAATACCATCCGGATGTGGTGCTGCTGGACATCGGCATGCCAAAGCTCGATGGCTATGAAGTGGCGCGGCGCATCCGCGCGGAGCCCTGGGGCAAGGGCACCGTGCTCATCGCGCTGACCGGGTGGGGCCAGGATGAAGACCGACGCCGCTCGCGCGAGGTGGGGTTCGACTCGCATCTCGTGAAGCCGCTCGATCCGCAGGCGCTCGCCACATTGCTTGCGCGGCTGCCCAGGCCGGCGGCCGCGCCAGTTGTTCAGCCTGCGTGATGAGCGAAAGGGGCACCGCGTCTGCCGCCACCAGCACCGTCCGTCGCTACAGGTGCCTTGTCTCGGCTGGAGGCGCACCCCAGTCGTTGTTACGGCCATCCGCAAATCGAATCGGCGCTTCGATGAGCTCCGTTGGGTCGACGTTCGAAAGGTTACATGTTCTGATCGCGGCCTGACCGAGGCAAGGCCAATGAAGCTCACAGTCGCTCCGCTCACGCCAGATCGCTGGTCCGACCTCGAAGCGATCTTCAATGCCAAAGGTTGTTCGGTCGCTCGTGGGTGCTGGTGCATGGCCTACCGTCTCAGCGGCTCACGCGAAGTACCCGGGATGACCCGCTCGCAAGCGAATCGCGCCAGCCTCAAGGCGCTCGTCGATGCCGGCAATCCGCCAGGCCTCATCGGCTATCGCGGCAAGGTCCCGGTCGGCTGGGTCTCCATCGGTCCACGTGAGGAGTACGCCAAGCTCAAGCGCTCGCCCGTCATGAAGGCTGTCGATGAGCAACCCGTGTGGTCAGTCATCTGTTTTGTCGTGCCTGCGGAGTACCGCGGCCAGGGGGTGGCACAGGCGCTCCTGACTGGAGCCGTTGCATACGCCAGGAAACAAGGAGCCACGCTCATTGAGGCCTATCCTGTCGACAAGCCTGGTCGTTCCCACGATGACTACATGTGGTTCGGTGCCAAGTCCATGTACGACAATGCTGGCTTCGAGGAAGTGGCGCGTCGCAAGCCCCAGCGACCGATCGTCCGCATCAAACCTGCCTGAGTCGCAGGGTCTACACGCGATAGCTGATGTGGGCGCGCGGCACGTTGGCCATCAGCCTGAGAAACTCGCTGCCACGTACGTGAACCAGGACCTGGTGATCGCCCGCCTCGAAATAGATGTCCGGTGGCACGGCCAGGCACACATCGAGGATCGTGTCGATACCGTATGCGGGCCCCAGCGGCGGCAGGGCGCCCGGTTCGCAATCCTTGAAGAGCTCGATCAGCTCGCGATCGGTGGCAAGCCCCAGGCTCCGGTTGAGCGCACGATGCATGCCGCCAAGATCCACCTTGTGCGTGGCGGGTATCACCGCCATCAGGAAGCCCCTGTCGTCTTCCAGCACGACGCACTTGGCGAGCCGATCACCGGGAATGTGAGCAGCTTGCGCACTGTGCATGCTGTCCCGGGTGTGCGCGTGCTCGAGCGTGTCATACCGCACGCCTTCGCGGGCCAGATAGCGTTGCACAGATGCGGCGATACTCACGATGGCGCACCTCGTCGGCTGTCCTGGAATCGTGCCGCTTCCTCCGAGCCCCGGGTTGCATCGCCCGCGCTGTAGGAGTGGGCGCCCGCTCCGGCGAGCTTCCCGCCGTCCACGATCAGATATTCATTGCGGATCGGCCTGTTCTCGAACCAGCACTCCAGGATCTCGCGCACGCCCGCGGCATATCGAGCCTGCGCAGAGAGCGAGGAGCCCGAGATGTGCGGCGTCATGGCTTCGAACGGCATGGTCCGCCACGGGTGATCACGCGGAGCAGGCTGTGGGAACCACACATCCCCGGCGTACCCCGCCAGCTGCCCACTCTTGAGAGCCCGGACGATGGCATCGCGATCGCAGATCTTGCCGCGGGCCGTGTTCACGAGGTACGCGCCGCGCTTCATTTTCGAGATCAATGCATCGTTGAAGAGGCCTTCGGTCTCCGGGTGCAGCGGCGCGTTGATCGTCACGACGTCGCACACGCTGACCAGCGACTCCGTGGTCGAATGAAACGTGAGGCCCAGTTCCTTTTCGACGGCGTCGTCGAGCCGGTGCCGATCGGTGTAATGCAGCTTGACGTCGAAGGGCTCGAGACGCCGAAGCACCGCCGTGCCGATGCGGCCTGCCGCGACGGTGCCGACGTTCATGCCCTCCAGGTCATAGGAGCGTGCGACGCAATCCGCAATGTTCCAGCCGCCATCGACGACCCACTGATGGGAAGGCAGGTAGTTGCGGACCAGCGCGAGGATCATCATCACCACGTGCTCGGACACGCTGATGCTGTTGCAGTAGGTCACCTCGGCGACGGTGATGCCCCGATCCATCGCCGCCTGCAGGTCGACGTGGTCAGAGCCGATACCGGCAGTGATCGCGAGCTTCAGATTGTGGGCCTTGCCGATTCGCTCCTTGGTCAGGTAGGCGGGCCAGAACGGCTGCGAGATAACGATGTGGGCGTCGGCCAGCTCCCGCTCGAACACGCTATCCGGTCCGTCCTTGTCCGAGGTGACGATGAACGTGTGACCCTGCGACTCGAGAAATTTGCGCAGCCCGAGCTTGCCGGACACGCTGCCGAGCAGGTGCCCCGGGGTGAAGTCGACCGACCTGGGTGTTGGAGTGGTCTGGCCGCCGGGGTAGCGCTCGATGCGCGGAATATCATCGCGTGCATAGGTGCCGGGATACCCGCTGACGGGGTCTTCATAGAGCACACAGACGATTTTCGCCATGGTGTCTCCCCTTCCTGGCTGACGGTTACTGAACGATCCGCAAGCATCGAGGGCGAGGCGTGATTGTACGCCCGCGCTTGCCTGGAGCTCACATGCGAAGACCCGTCCCGGCGGCGGGAGGACTATAATTTCGCCTCCGCCGGTGTCGTTCGAGCCGACGGACCCTGAAGCTGGGCCGTGAGGCCCGGGAGGCGTTATGGTTCAGAAACGATGGCAGGACTGGATCAATCTGATCGTCGGCCTTTGCACGTTCCTCTCGCCATGGGTCTTCGGTTTCGCCGCGGGCACCAATGCCGCTGCGCGAGCCCTGTGGATCCTTGGTGCAGCGATCGTGGCTTTCGCGGCATTCGCCGTCTACATGCACAAGGCCTGGGAGGAGGTCATCAACATCCTCCTCGGCATTGGCCTGATTGCATCGCCGTGGGTGTTGCGATTCACGGAGCAGTCGACGCCGACGACGATCGCCGTGGTCGGCGGAGTGCTCGTGACCACATTCGCTGTCTGGGCGATGCTCAAGGAAACAGCCGTGCAGAAGTGGTGGCACGAACGGCACATGATGCGGTAAGCGTGAAGCCGGAGCGTGAGGCGGTGCGCGCGCACGGCAGTGTGCGTGCACCGTGGACGCACCCCGGTTCCACTACAAGCGAGCGCTGGAAGAAACTTCCGCCTGTAGCGGGGAATCCCCGCCGAGCGCGACGATCAGCTCGGCCGTGTCCTGCATCCGCTGCGCACGGGCGCGCGCAACGCCAATTCGCGCGCGCGAAACCTGGCGCTCTGCGTCGAGAATCTGCAGAACGCCTGTGTTGCCGGCGCTGTAGCTCTCACGTGTGAGGGCGAGGCTCGACTCCGCAACGTCGAGTGCGCGTTGCTGGGCCGCGGTCTGCTCGGCATCGTGCTCGAGCGCTGCGAGCACGTCAGCAACCTGCCGGAATGCATTCAGCACCGTCTGCTGGTACTTCGCGAGCGATGCCAGCATGGCGGCTTCCGCCGCGCGGCGCTGTGCGTGACGCCGGCCGAAATCGAAGAGCGGCGCGGTGACACCGGCAGCGAGCGAGAAGGCGTCGTTGGCGCCGTCGAACAGCGAGCCGGCCGTGATGGACTGTTGGGAGAACGAACCCGTCAGTTTGATCTGCGGGTAAAGGTTCGCCGTGGCAACGCCAACCGCCGCCGTCGCTGCGTGCAGCTGTGCCTCGTTTGCCAGGATGTCGGGCCGCCTGCGCGCGAGCTCCGAGGGCAGGCTCACGGGCAGCGTCTGCGACGGCGTGAAATCCTCCAGCTCGAAATCCGGCGGCGACCAGTTGCCCGGCGCTTCGCCCACCAGCACGGCCAGCGCATGGCGAGCGGCACTGAGCTCCTGTCGCAGCGGCGGCATGAGCGTTTCATCCTGCGCGAGCTGGCTTTCCGCGCTCAGAACATCGAGGCGCGGCACCGAGCCTTCATCGAAGGCCTTGCGCACGAGCTCTGCGTTGCGCCTGTCTTCTTCAAGAACCGCTTCAGCCGCGCGAATCTGCGCACGCGCCGAGGCGATGGCGAACGCTTGCATCACGACGTTGCCCGTCAACGAAAGCTGCGCGGCACGCAGCTCGTTCGCTTGCGCTTCGGCAAGCGCCTTTTGCTGCTCGATGGTTCTCGTTACGCCGCCGGCAAGGCCGAACGTGTAGCTCACACTTGCGCCGACGGAATAGTAAGTGAACGGGGGCAGGTTGAATCCACCCAGGAATGCGGCACCGAGCTTCTGCCGCCCGCTGCCGGCCTCGCCTGTCACTTCCGGCATCCTCGCGGCCCGAGCGACGCCGAGCAGCTCTTCAGCCTGCTTCAGTGTGGCCTGTGCGGCCTGCAGGTTGCGGTTGCCCGCAATGGCCGTGCGCACGGTCCCGTCGAGCTTGGGCGACTGGAAGAAACTCCACCACAGCTCCGGAACGGCAGCGCTTCCCGCGCCGTTCTCACCGGGCAGCGCAAGGCTCGGCAGCGGCTCGGTGGTATAGCGCGGCGCCGTTGGCGGCGTGGGAGAGTGGAAGTTCGGTCCCGCCACGCAGCCCGTGAGGACCAGCGAGACCGCGAGCGAGACGAGTTTCATTGAAGGCGCGTTCATACGGAGCGTTTTCATTCGGCAATGACCGGTTTGGCGCCGCGCGGCTGCTTCGCGGAGCGCGCGAAGAGAATGAGCGGAATGGTGGCGGCGGTGAGGATCATCATGAGATGGAAGGCGTTCAGGTAAGAGATCCAGCTCGCCTGGGTCGCCACGGTCTGGTTGAGCGCGATGAGCCCGTTGGTCGAGTCCATCTGCGTGTAGATCTGCGGCTGCGCCGCGATGGCGTTGTAAGGAGTGAGCGTCTCGGTGAGCGTCGCATGCGCGCGCGTCGAGCCGTTCGTCACGAAGGCCTGGATCACCGAAATGCCGACGCTGCTGCCGACGTTGCGCATGAGGTTGAAGAACGCGGTGCCTTCATTGCGCAGCGACTGAGGCAGGGTCACGAACGCGACCACGGTCAGCGACACATACGCGAGCCCGGTTCCGAAGCCCTGGATGATGCCGGACGAGACGATAGGGCTCGAATCGATCTGCGGCGAAAAGCCAGACATCTGCCACAGCGAGAACGCCCCGAGGCCGAACCCGAGCGCGATCAGCCAGCGGGCATCGACTTTTCCGGTGAGACGGCCGACCACCGCCATCGAAACCCAGGTGCCGATGCCACGAGGCGCCGTCACGAGCCCGGCGGCGAGCACGGGATAACCCATCAGGCCCTGGAGCATCGGCGGGAACAGCGCGAGCGTTGCGAACAGCACCACGCCGATCATGAAGATGAAGATGTTGCCGATGACGAAGTTGCGATCCCTGAACAGGCCGCGGCTGATGAACGTGTGCTCCGCCGTCGCGGTGTGCACGATGAACAGGAACAGCCCGATGGCTGCGACGAAGGCCTCGACCTGGATTTCGGTGGACGAGAACCAGTCCTTGAGCTCGCCGCGGTCGAGCATGAGCTGCAGGGCGCCGATGCCGAGGCTCAGCGTGGTGAAGCCGAAGTAATCGAACGACGCCTTGATCTTCTTCGTCTCCGGCAGCGTGGCCACGATGCCGATCGCCGCGAGAATGCCGAA
>FTED01000804.1_pt1 | contig 9843 bp, 7 predicted proteins | sample 1640121 | NCBI WGS metagenome assembly FTED01 (sample SAMEA3914816, study PRJEB12502) | metagenome | biome: forest; material: soil | place: USA | collected 2011-09-16 | depth 0.3 m
CCGTGCGGGACCTGGAAGCCGGCGTCATCTGGGTCAACTGCTTCGATCACGGCGACATGACGCAGCCGTTCGGCGGCTACAAGCAGTCGGGGCAGGGCCGCGACAAGTGTCTCGAGAGCTTGCTCTCCTGCACGCAGACGAAATCCGCCTGGATTCATCTGGGTTGATCGATCGCGCTTCAGGTGAAGTGGCTGGGCGCGCTGGCCTGAGCGGCTTCCGGGATGCGATCCCGGAGCACGTCGTGGAACTGCAGCATGCAGCTCTCGAGCCGCGACAGGGGCCCGGGCTCGTAGCTGCTCGAGGCAAGGCCACGCTGGACGCGCCGGCACAGGAACTCGTCCTCGCGCTGCACCTGACGATTGATGCGCGCGTTGAGATAGCGCGCGATGCGCATTTCACGGCGCTCGTCGGGCAAGCCGAACGTGCCGCCGCGGATGGTGCATTGTCCGGGGCCGCGCGGCAACACCTGAAAGAAGTCCATCTGATCAGGAAAGACATCGATGCCGAGGTTGGGCAGCATGCTGTAAAAGCTCCAGCTTGTGCGATTGCGCTCCGGCAGGCTCTGTGTCAGCGGACCGATCAGAGTCTGGTAGAAACGCTCCGTCCACCCGGAGGAGGGTTGCTCGCGCATCCAGCCAATGCCGCGCGCCACGCCGCTCGGCAGACTCACCTGGTCGTCGTAGTCCGGGGTGAGCAAGCGAAACAGTCCGGGGTGGCCCGTGGGGACGTGATACGACTCGAGGTAGTTGTCCATCGCGATCTTCCAATCGACGTCCCAGTCCTCGTAGTAGAGCGGCGCAAGCGGCACCATGTCCTCGAATCGGTACGGCGCGAGCTCATCGAGGAAGGGGTCCCAGACCTGCGCGAGCGGGACCGGCTCGCCGCTCACGCACACGAATACGAAGCCGAATAGGATTTCGGTGCGCACCGGGCGCAGGCCAAACTCCGCCCGATCCAGCCCCGGGAAGCTCTCGCGCACCGGCATGCCGAGCAGGGTGCCGTTCAACCGGTACGACCAGCCGTGATACGGGCACGTGATTGCGCCCGGACAGTTTCCGGTGCCATCCAGAATGCGAGTTCCGCGATGACGACAGACATTGTGGAACGCCCGGATCTCTCCGTGCGAATCGCGCACGGCGACGACACTCTCAGGACCGATGTCGAGAGTGATGTAGTCACCGGCCTTCGGGATGGAGTTGATGTGGCAGACGATCTGCCAGCTGGGCTTGATGAGGCGCTCGAGCTCGAGCCGCGTCATCTCCGGGTGACGGTAGGTCCACGCCGGCAAAGCGCGCGGCAGTCGGGCCGGGGTGGACGCATTTGCTTGAAGGGCCAGAGCGTTCATGATCCCCCCGAATTTGTATGAGCGTTCAATTTACGCCCCGGGCTCGGTACCGGGCAAGCAGATTATGACCTGATAGGCGCGAATAGTGATCTGACGGCGCCCAATCGACCCGAATGGGGGCCACTTGGACCGGAATCGAGGCCAGTCCCGCAGGTTTGACAGGGTCATGAATTATATGACCATATAGACTCCGGCCGTCCCGGATGGTACTTTGAATCCCCGCTGGAACGCGGGGCCGGGGGTGTGCCATGCCGAGGAATCTGAGCCGCAGCAACGAGCATTTCCGGCAGGCCCTCAAACGGATGCCGCTCGGCGTGGCCTCCAATTTCCGTTACTGGGGGGCGGACCGGACGATCTACGTCAAATACGGACGCGGCGCCCGGATCGTTGATCTCGACGATAACGAGTACGTCGACTATCGGCTGGGGTACGGCCCGGCGATCCTGGGCTACGCCGATGCGCGCGTGGATGCCGCCGCACGTGAAGGGATTGAAGTCGGCGGGGTGTTTGCCTTGTCGACCGAGCGTGAGCTGCATGTCGCGGAGCGCATCTGCCGCATGGTGCCCGCAGCCGAACTGGTGCGCTTCTCGAATTCAGGCACCGAAGCGGTGATGGCGGCATTGCGTCTGGCACGCGCCTATACCGGCAAGGACGACTACGTGATCCTGGAAGGGAGCTACCACGGGCTGTTCGATGCCGCCATGTGGTACACGCCGATGGACCAGTGGGCTCAGGTCGGCGAGCCGGAAGTGCGCCCCTACAGCGAAGGCATCCCGTTCAGCACCCGCAGCTTTGCGCATTTCGTGCAGGCCAACGACGCCAACCAGCTCGAGGACGTGCTGAAGCGCCACGCCGGGTCGATCGCGTGCCTGCTGATCGAGCCGATCATGGGCAACTGCCTGGGTATCGCAGCCGACCCCGACTACGTGCGCGCGGCTCGCTCCTTGTGTGACAAGCACGGCGTCGTACTGGTGATCGATGAGGTCAAGACGGGCTTCCGCGTCGCCCGGGGCGGAGTGCAGGAGCTGTATGGCGTGAAGTCCGATCTATGTACCTTCGCGAAGGCGGTCGCGAACGGATACCCGATCTCGGTGCTCGCCGGGCGCGAGGAGATCATGCGCAAGATCGGGCAGGGCGTGGCTCACGGTGGGACCTACACGGCCCATTCGGTATCGCTCGCCGCCGCTGACAAGACGCTGGAGATTCTGGAACACACGGACGCGCTCGAGCGAATCGCCCAGTACGGAACTCGGCTCCGGGCCGGGATGCGGGCGGTACTCAGCGCCCGCGGCATCGCGCACAGCTTCGTAGGTCACCCGTCGATGAGTGGGCTGTATTTTGCGCATGAGCCGCCGCGCACGTACCGCGACTGGAAAGGCAGCGACTACTCGTTCTACGACGCGACCGCAAGGGTGTTGCACGACGAGCGGATCCTGTGCGAGCCCGACTCGCGCGAGCCGTGGTTCGTGTCCGCGGCTCACGATGACTCGTGTCTCACGGATACACTCGCCGCCTTCGAGGTCGCGGTCGATACGACACTGCGGTCGGCGAGTGCGGCGCGCAAGATGCCCGCTTGATCGCGCGCGCCAGAGACCATGACGCGATAGTCGTCGGCGCCGGCCACAACGGCCTCGTCGCCGCGTGCTACTTGGCCCGCGCCGGCCTCGATGTTCTGGTGCTCGAGCGCAACTCCTACGTCGGCGGTGCCGCGGTCAGCCGCCGGCTGTATCAGGACTTCACCTACTCGAACTGCTCGTACGTGTGCAGCCTGCTGCGACCGGAGATCATGCGCACGCTCGAGCTGCCGCGTTTTGGCCTGCAGATCATTCCGTACGAGGGTGGATGCACCATGATGCGCGATGGCGGACATCTGGCGCTCTATGACAATCACGACGCATTGCGGCGGGAAATCGCGCGTCACTCCAAACGTGACGCGGAGAGCTACGATCGCTACGCGCGCGATGTGATGCGCCAATGCCGGTTCATCAAGCCCTTGCTGCTGCGCGAACCGCCCGACCCGACGTCGTTCAAGCCGCGCGATCTCATGGAGCTCATCTACCTCGGCCAGCACTTCCAGCGGCTGGGCGAGGCGCGGATGTACGACACGCTGGGCTTCTGGACGATGAGCTGCGCGGATTTCCTCGACGAATATTTCGAAAGTGAGATCGTCAAGGCGCATCTGGCCGGCAGCTCGATCATCGGCACGGCGCTCGGTCCGCGCTCACCCGGTACGGCATACGTGCTCCTGCACCACTACATGGGGCAGATCGACGACACAGTCGGCGCCTGGGGCTTCGCTCGCGGAGGCATGGGCGCCGTCACCACCGCGCTCGCCGCCTCGCTGCAGGCAAGCGGGGGCACCATCCGCAGCGCCGCGCCGGTCGGCAGAATCCTCGTGCGCCACGGCAAGGCGATCGGCGTGGCACTCGAGGGCGGCGAGGAGATCAATGCGCCGGTCGTTGTGTCGAATCTCGACGTCCGCCGCACCTTCCTCAACACGATGGACGCGAAGGATCTGCCGGAAGAATTCGTGCGGCGGGTGCGGGAGTTCAAGATCCGCGGTTCCTCGGGCAAGCTCAACATCGCCCTGGATGGCCTGCCGCGTTTCCCGGCCATTCCGCCGCACTCGCCCGCCATCCGCGGCGACATGCACGTCACCGATACGCTCGACATGTTGGAGCGCGCTTACGATGACTGGAAGGAGGGCCGCTGGTCGCGCGCTCCCTATGTCGACATGCTGATTCCGTCGCAGATCGATCCGACCATGGCGCCGAACGGCAAGCACTACATGTCCGTGTTCGTGCAGTACTGCCCCTATGTCCTGGCGGACGGCGAGTGGAACGACACCAGGCGCCAGGCGTTCGGCGACACCGTCATCGACACGATCGCGCACCATAGCCCGAATTTCAAAGATCTGATCCTGCATGCCGAGATCCGCACGCCGTGGGACATCGAAAACGAAGTGGGCCTGACCGAGGGCAACATCTTTCAAGGTGAGCTCACGTTCGATCAGCTGCTCTTCAACCGGCCCGTTCCCGGGTACGCGCAGTACCGGGCACCCGTGCGGGGCATGTACATGTGCGGTTCGAGCACCCACCCCGGCGGTGGAGTCATGGGTGCTCCGGGAGCCAATGCAGCGCGTGCGGTGCTGCGTGATCTCGGCAGAGCACCATGACGAGGTCCGCCGGACAGCCGATCGCGCCCCGCTCCAGCGCTGCGCGCTACGACTGCATCGTGATCGGCGGCGGCCACAATGGCCTCGTCTGTGCCACGTATCTTGCGAGCGGCGGGCGTTCGGTGCTCGTCCTCGAGGCCGCGGATCGGGTGGGCGGCGCTGCAATCACGCGGGAATTCGCTCCGGGGTTTCGGGTTTCCGCCTGTGCCCACCTCCTGCAGATGATGCCGCGCGCGTTGATCGAGGAGCTCAAGCTGGACGTGCGCGGCCTGAGCCTCGCCGCCGAGGGGATGCCAACCATTGCGCTGGCACCGGATAGCGCTCTGTCAGTCGGTCCTGCAGGGTTGGCGGCGCGCACCGAAGCCGACGCCCGGGCGTATCCCGCGTACGCCGGGCAGCTGCAGCGATTTGCGCAGGCGCTGTCTCCGCTGCTGGGCGCTGCACCCCCGCGCCTCGGCACACCGGACTGGTCCGACCGCCTCGGGCTCCTGCGGCTCGGCTGGCAGATTCGCCGACTCGGTCGCGGCGACATGCGTGAGCTGTTGCGGATCATCGGCATGAACGTGTTCGACTTGCTCGAGGAGCACTTCGAGACACCGCTCCTGAAGGGAGCGCTGGGGTTCGATGCCGTACTCGGCACGAACCTGGGGCCGCGATCTCCGGGCAGCGTCTTCACCTTGCTCAATCGGCTTGCGGCGGCGGCGGCGGCCGACCGACTCTGGCCTGCGCAACCGAAGGGCGGGCTGGGGGCGCTTTCCGACGCCCTCGCCAACGCGGCGGCGGCTGCCGGCGTCACCGTCAGAACCGGCACGGCGGTCGGCCGCATCCTGGTCGAGGAGGATCGCGCGGCGGGCGTGCTGCTCCTGTCGGGCGAAACGATCGCTGCCGACATTGTCATCTCGAGTGCCGATCCGAAGACGACGTTTCTGGGACTGCTGGGCACTGAGCATCTGGATGCGGGTTTCGTACGGCGCGTCACGCACCTGCGCACGCGCGGACTTGCAGCGAAGTTGCATCTCGCGCTGGATCGGCTGCCCCGGTTCGCCGGGCTCGAGCCCGCAGCGCTGGGTGGACGGCTGCTCATCGCACCCTCACTCGACTATCTGGAACGCGCCTACAACCACGCCAAGTACGGCGAGTTTTCCGCACAGCCGAGCCTCGAGATCACCCTTCCGACGGTGAATGACCCTGCGCTGGCGCCGCCAGGACAGCACGTGTTGTCTGCGGTCGTGCAATATGCTCCGTACACGCTCTCTGCCGGCTGGGAGAACGAGCGGGGTCGCTTCACGGATCGGGTGATCGATACCCTCGAGACCTATGCGCCGCAGCTGCGCCGTTCGATCGTCGCGGCGGAACTCCTGACCCCGCTCGATATCGAGCGGCAGTTCCGCATCGTCGGAGGGCACTGGCATCACGCCGAGCTCGCTCTGGATCAGTTCTACATGGTTCGACCGGTACCCGGCGCAGCCCAATACGCCACGCCGGTGCGGGGGCTATTTCTGTGCGGCGCCGGTTGTCATCCAGGCGGGGGCGTGATGGGCACCGCCGGCCGCAACGCGGCGCGGCAAATCCTCGCAAAGGCCGCCTGACATGGACATGTCCGCCGGCGGCGCTCCCCGTCCGCACTTCAGCGAGCCGTTGCTGAGGACGCCGTTTCACGAACGCGCCCGCGCTGCAAGTCAGATCGACAGCTTTGTCCCGTGGGCCGGGTATACGACCGTCGATGTCTTCACCACGGTGGAGCAGGAGTACTTCGCGATCCGAAATGCGGCAACCCTCTATGACCTGACGCCGATGGTGAAGTATCTGATCGCAGGCCCGGGTGCGATGCGATACCTCAACCGTCTCGTGACGCGCGATGTCGCGAGGCTCAGGCCGGGTCGCGTTGCCTATTGCGTCTGGTGCAATGATGCGGGTCATCTCATCGATGACGGCACGATATTTCGCTTGAGCGAGACCGAGTACCGCTTATGCACGGCGCAACGGCAGCTCGACTGGCTGCTCGATTCAGCGATCGGGTTCGATGTCGAGGTCGCAGAGGTCACGCAGCAGATCGCGGCACTCGCCCTGCAGGGTCCCACTTCCTGCGCAGTGCTCAAGGCGCTCGGGATGAATGGCGTCGAGCGGCTGAAGCCCTTCGATGTGGGCCCATTCTCGCTGGGCACGTGTGCCATCACCGTGTCACGGACCGGATTCACGGGCGATCTCGGCTATGAGCTGTGGATGGAGCCGGCGCACGCGGAAGTGGTGTGGGATGCGCTGATGAGGGCGGGCCGCACGCGCGGCATCCGACCCATCGGCTCGAAGGCGCTGAATATGGCGCGCATCGAGGCCGGCTTCATCCTGCCGAATGTCGACTTCGTGTCCGCAGAACACACGCTGCGCATCGGCCGGGAACGCTCACCGTTGGAGCTCGGCCTGGATTGGCTCGTCGATTTCCGCAAGGGACACTTCACGGGCCGGCGGGCACTGCTCGCCGAGCAGCAGCGCGGCCCGGTACGCCGCTTGGTCGGGCTCGATATCAGCGGCAACAAGCCCGCACACAACGCGCTCGTCTACTCAAGTCGCTCGGGCAAGCGGCACATCGGCAGTGTGACATCCGCGATCTGGTCGCCGACCTGCAAGCGCAACATCGCGCTCGCGCTCCTGGATGCGCCATACTTCGACACAGGCCGCGCCATCTGGGTGGAGATCTATCTGAATCGCGAGTTGCTCTGGGAGCGCCGGATGTCACAGGCGCGGATCGTCGAGCGGCCCTTCTTCGCACCCGCCCGGCGCGGTGCCACGCCGCCTGCGGACTATTGAGCCGCGCGCGTGGTCCATGCCCTCGATGTGATGCAGTTGGGCTGGCGCTCGGATGACAGGAGCGCAATCGGGTGATCGCGACGCAGCTCTTCCCGTGGCTCGATCCGCGCGCGAAACCGCAGATCGTCATCGAGGGGGTGAGCAAGAAGTACGGCGGCTTCACCGCGGTGGACAACGTCACTCTGCGGATCTTCAAAGGCGAGATGTTCGCGCTGGTGGGCGCGTCGGGGTGCGGCAAGACGACCCTGCTGCGCATGCTGGCCGGCTTCGCAAGCCAGAGTGCCGGGCGGATCACGATCGACGACCTCGACATGACCGGCGTCCCGCCCCACGAGCGGCCGGTCAACATGATGTTCCAGTCGTACGCGCTGTTTCCGCACATGACGGTCGAGCGCAACGTCGGTTACGGCCTCAAGCGTCTCGATCTGGACAGCGCAACGAAGCAGAAGCGCATCCAGGAGGCGCTCGACATGGTGCAACTCGGCCACCTCGGCGCCCGCAAGCCGCACCAGCTCTCCGGCGGCCAGCGGCAGCGCGTGGCTCTGGCGCGTGCCTTGATCCGGCGCCCCAAGCTCCTGCTGCTCGATGAGCCGCTCTCGGCGCTGGACAAGAAGCTGCGCGAGCAGACGCAGTTCGAGCTCATGGACCTGCAATATCAGCTGGGAATCACCTTCGTGGTCGTGACCCACGATCAGGATGAGGCCATGGCGCTGGCCACGCGCATCGCGGTGATGGACTGCGGCAAGGTAGTGCAGGTGGGCACGCCATCGGAAATCTACGAGTTTCCTCAGACGCGCTTCGTCGCGGATTTCATCGGCACGACCAACCTCTTCGAGGGGACGGTGGCCGCCTGTGAGCCCGGGCTGATCACCGTGAGCTGCGCCGAGACCGGTTGTGCACTCCTCGTGGACGATGTCGGGCGCTTCACCAGTGGCCAGCGCGTCTGGGTCGCGTTGCGGCCCGAGAAGATCCGGCTCACCAAGCAGCCGGTCGCCCAGGATCGCGTCAACCAGCTCAAGGGAACGGTGTGGGAGTTGGGGTACCTGGGCAATCGCTCGACCTACCGGATCAAGACTGCGAGCGGAAAGGTCGTCACGGTGTTTGGTCAGAACGACCGCCGGACGTCGCAGTGGTCGATCGACTGGAGCGACGAGGTGTATGTCAGCTGGAACGCCGACGCGGCGGTTCTGCTTCAATCCTGACGGCGCTGCCCGACTTCAGGTGCGCCCGAGCTCGGCGCGCAGCCACTCGTGCAGGCGGTGTACGTCGTACTCTTCCGGCATCAGAAAGCCGCGGGTGTGGGGCGCCGAGTGCAGTCCCTTCTGGTTGAGCTCGCAGATGGCCCCGTCCTCGGCCATCACCTGCGCCGAGAAGTCGCACACCCGGTCGATGTCGACGGCGGGATCCGCGAGTGTCTCCCGCGGAAACAGCCACTCGATGCTCAGCTCGGTCTCCTCGGGCCCAAGTGGCAGGAGCCGTGCCGAGCGAACGTGATCGACGTGCGCCACGAGATAGTGCGACGGCAGACACGTCAGGTAGTGATAGCCGACGCGGCGCTCCTCGTCCGTGAGCCGCGGAAACTCATGACCCAGCGATACACCGTCCAGGGACCACGTGGCCGCGCCGCTTCGCAGGCCGCCCTTGAACTGCGCATCCGTACTGGCTGCGTGCGCACGCCAGTGGGGATCATCGCGCTCTTCCATGACGCCGCGGCCATACATGGGTACGAGGCTGCTGAGCGCCGGATGGACGTTCGGGCAATGCAGGCACTCGTTGTAGTTCTCCCAGAAGATCTTCCAGTTGCAGCGGATTCGCCGGGTGACCTGCCGGCCACGCATGAGCTCCGCAAGCGGCCAGTTCGCGAGCCGGTCCATGTTGGCGTTGAAGTCTTCGCCGAACGCTCGCGCACCATCCGTCAGATTGACGTAGATGAAGCCCTTCCAGAGGCGCAGCGGGATCGAGTAAAGCGCTGCGTCGCCCGGCTCCACGTAGTGGGGACGCCCTGCGGATGGAATTCGCGCCAGCTCACCATTCAGCCGGTAGGTCCAGCTGTGATAAGGACAGGTAATCGCATTCGAGTGCAGTCGTCCCTCGGGTTCGCGGCACAGCATGGCGCCCCGGTGACGGCACGTGTTGTAGAACGCACGGATGTCGCCCTCGCGGTCGCGCACAACCAACACGGGCTGCGTGCCGATCGTGAAGGTCCTGTAGGCAAGGGTTTCCGCGAGTGTGTCCGCGCGGCACAGATACACCCAGTTCCGGTACCAGATCCGCTCGAGCTCGCGTGAGTACTGAGCCGCATCGTGGTACCAGACGCTCGGCAGCGAGCGCTCGAGCTGCTCGAGGCCGTTGAACTCGCGCACGGTCGGATCTGCGGCAGCGGACATCACATCGCTCTCCCGACACGCTTACACGTGTGTTCAACGCATACTTCTATGAGTATTCAATGTACGCTCGCACACGGAGACCCGGCAAGTGCCAGTGACCTATTGCGCAGGCGCGCATTAGCAACATCTAA
>FTED01000579.1_pt1 | contig 9702 bp, 8 predicted proteins | sample 1640121 | NCBI WGS metagenome assembly FTED01 (sample SAMEA3914816, study PRJEB12502) | metagenome | biome: forest; material: soil | place: USA | collected 2011-09-16 | depth 0.3 m
CAATTGCACAGGGCCCGATGCCGATCCGGCGCGTGCGGTGAATCCCCTGCTGCAAGGTGTCATCGGCGACTCGATCGCGCAACCGGATCCGCTCGGTCTGGGTCTGGTCGTCGATTCAGCCTCCCGTGTCGTCTCCGGTGCGGGCGCCGCGCATCGGACGCTCTATGCACTCGGGTCTCTCACACGTGGCAGCCGCTGGGAGGTGACCGCAATACCCGAAGTGCGTGAGCAGGCCAATGTGATCGTTCGCGAGCTCCTCCGCACATTAGCGGATGACGCAGGCCGTGAACTGCCTCTCAACCCGATCCGTTTGTATCGGCATACGGCGGCGTAAACTCACGTTCCACCCGGCGAACGATCTGCGCGTAACTCTTGCGCGCGCACCGCGCATACCGCAGGCGCTGTTCTCTGAGGCACTTGCCTCTGTGATGAATCTACGACATCACATCGTCACTTGCGTGGCGAACGCGTTCCCGGCGCTGTAGCGTTTTTCGGTACATATGCGATCTTCGCGCCCTGGGCGTCATAGGCCGCGTCGAACAATTCGGCAGAATCCCGGAACAGATCATCCGCACGCAGACTCAGGCGCTCGACCAGCCTCTGCAGCGCATGCCCGTTCTCTTCGAGCGCGCCGTCCGCGAGGATGTGAAAGACGGGCACTCGCGCCCTCTCCAGCTCGCGGGCCACCAGAATGGTTCTGTGACAGTCGAGCGGCTCGCGCTCGGCGCACATGATCGCCACGCGCCCCTGATCGCTTCCGGCGCGCAACGCGTCGAGGCCGCGCTTGAAGGTCGGTGAGGCGGCGAGCCTCGCATAGCTGACGCGTCCATGTTCGTAGCAGCCCGGGTCCGTGCTCCGGGCGCCAAGCTCTGTCCCGAGGAATTCGTAGCGAATGCCGTGGCCACGCAGGCTCTCCTCGAGTCTTGCGCGGTTGAACTGCGGATTGAAGCGACTGAAGGGCGTGGACCTGACGTCCGCGAGTCGCTCGATGCCGTGACGCTGCAGGAGCGAGATGAAGTGCCCGATCGGGTGGTTCGAGTGCCCGATCGAAAAAACTGGATTGCGATCAGTGGTCAAGACCATTAGGACCGCCTCTCCCCGATACGTAGTGCCGTTCATGGATGTTGACGGCTACCATCGCGTGCATGGGCCGGAGAGTCGCACTTCCGGAGAATGTTCGCGTGGCGCTCGAGAGTTTCCTCGGCGACGCGGTTGCGCGCGTCGCGGTCATCGAGCACTCCTGGTTCGTGCGGCTGCACGGGCGGGCGATCGCGACTACGCGCCGACGGCGTATCTACCTGCGTGGGAGCGGTGCCGCGTTCTTCGCCGATCCCTCGCTGATGCTCCATGAATACTGTCATGTCCTCAAACAATGGGAGCCCGGGACACTCACCGCCGCGCGTTACGTTCTGGAATGGCTCCGCCGGGGCTACTGGGACAATCGTTTCGAGATCGAAGCCCGCGAATTCGCGGCCGACAATCTGTATCGCTTCCGAGCGCTGCTTACCCGAGCAGCGCCTCGCGATGATACAGGCGGCCCGCCACGGCGCCGAGCAGAGCGCCCACCCCGAGGGTGACGCCAACGGAAAGCGTAAGATATGCCGCGGGCACCGCTTCGTCGCGCAGGAGGCTCGTGATCAGAAAATGCTGGCTGAGCGAGGGCATCGCCATGAGCAGCGGCGTCGGACGCAGCCCCAACAGGCTCGCGAACACGAGCGGGAGCGTCGGCACGAGCATGACCAACCCGAGATAGGTCTGCGCTTCACGATAACTGCGCGTGTACGCTGCGACGATGGTCATGAGTGAGGCACCGAGTGGCACCAGGGGCAGGCAGTACAGAATGACTTTCAGGGCCGTGACGGGCCCGAAGTTCACGCTCATGCCGAAGCTTTCGAGACCGACGAGGCGCAGCAAAACAGAGAGCGCAGTCACGGAGAGCGTCAGCGAGACAGCCATGTATGCGCACGTGGCGAGAATCTTCCCGTAGATGAGGTGATCGCGCCGCACGGGTACCGTCAGCAGGGGTTCGAGCGAGCCGCGCTCGCGCTCACCGGCGGTTGTATCGATCGCAAGATAGAGGCCGCCCATGAGCATGGTCAGCAATATGATGTAGCTCAGGGTCCCGAGGACCAGCACGGAACGCCCCGCCGGCGTCGAGACGTCCACGTCCTGCACGACGATCGGTGCCAGGAGGTACGGATCGAGACCACGCGCCACCATGCGCAGCCGTGCGATCGAGCTGCTGAACTGCGCGAGGATGGCCTTCGCTCGGGCGGAATCCCGGCCGGTCAGCGTCTCGGACGAGTCGGCATACAGGGCCAGCGGCGCCGGTTGCCCCCTCGCCAGGCGCGCGGCGTAGTCTTCCGTGATCATCAGAATCAGCTTGTGGCGCCGTTCGCGAACCGCGGTGCGGGCCTCCCCGTCGTCGAGCTGCACGGGCTTGATCGTCACGCCGCGCTGGCGCAAATAGTTGACCAGATTGGGTGCCCGCTCGGCATGCGATACGGCGAGCTGCAACGGCTGGTCCTCTTCGCTTGCGCCACGCTGGATCATCATCGAGAGCGCCACCGAGAAGATCAGCGGGGCGAACAGCGGGCCGAAGATCAGAGCCGTGATGAGCGTGCGTCGGTCGCGCAGGTTCTCGCGGAACTCCTTGCTGAACACGGTGAAGATGGGGTGGGTCAAGCGAGCCCCTCGCCCGTGCCGATGAGCTGCACGAACGCCTCTTCGAGATTGCTCTGACCGGTGCGCGCGCGGATCTCGTCCAGCGTGCCGGCCGCAACCGCGCTGCCGCGCGCGATCACGATCACGTCGTCGCACAGCGCCGCGACTTCCTGCATGACGTGGCTCGAAAACAGCACGCAGTGCCCCTCATCGCGCAGGCGCAGCAGCAGCCGTCGCAGACCCCTGACGGCCATCACGTCCAGCCCGTTGGTGGGCTCATCGAGCAGCACATTGCGCGGCCGGTGCACCAGCGCGCGTGCAATCGCGGTCTTCACGCGCTGACCTTGTGAGAACTTCCGGGCGCGGCGGTCGGCGAAATCCTGCATTTCGAGCAATTCGATCAGCTCTGCCGCCCGCGCTTGGCGATCCGCTGGCTGCATGCCGTGCAAGGCGCCGAAGTACACAATGTTTTCGCGGGCAGTCAAATGCGGGTAGATGCCCGAGGAGTGCGGCAGCACGCCGATACGCCTGCGCACCTCGAGCGGCGCATGCACGGCGCTCGTGCCATCGATCAGCGCGTCACCGGAATCCGGCCTGAGCACGGTGTAGAGGATCCGCAACGTGGTCGATTTGCCCGCCCCGTTCGGGCCCAGGAGACCGGTGATACGGCCATCCAGCGCGCGCAGGTTCACGTTGCGTACCGCGACGACCGGGCCGAAGTTCTTGCAGAGGTCCCGGGCTTCGATCATGCGCGCGGCGTCACGGGGAGGGGCCGCTGAGCGATGTGAAGAACGGCATGGGCCGCGCCTGCCGAGTGCACGACACATCGAGGCCGGCCGCCTTGCCGCGAACGATGAATTGCGCCATCAGTCGATCGACACACGGGGCCACGAGCTGGCCGTGGCCGAGATCCCGCAATACCACGTGCAGACTGTCGGTGAGACCGCGCTTTGCCTGCTCCCCATATGCCTCTGGCGTCACGGGATCGTTGCCGCCCGAAAGGAGAAGCGTAGGGACGCTTGATCGGAGCGGGGTGTGAAAGTCTGCATCAATCGGTCCGCGCGGCCACGGGGCGCATAAGCGTTGTAGTGCGTCCAGTTGCGTCGTGCCCAGGAAAGTGCGCGCGAGCTTCGCGCGGTCGATGCCCTCGCGCGGATAGAACGGCACATCCTCAGTGCAGACGACGCTATTGTGCATGCCATACGCGAGTTGGTCTCCGTACGTACGGTTCATGAGCAGAAACTGCCCAGCGAGCGGCGCGAAGTTTCCACCGTGCAGCGCGACGTGCAGCGCAAGGGGCAGTAGCGCTGCCTCATCCGACGTATAGGTCGCCAGACGCAACACGGTGGCGAGATGCAGCGGGCCGAACTCGAGATGGGTCGGCTCCCCCGTGGTCGGATCCGGCACATCGACCAACGCCGGCCGTGCCGCAAGCGAGTCGCGCAGGGCGTGATACGTCGCGGCCGGATCGCCGAAATGTTCCCTGCAGGCCGATTCACGCGCGCAGCGCGCCAGGATGGTCGTCAACGCACTCTCCGCGTCCATGGCGATCTGCGGGCCGAGCGCCGCTTGCACGGGCACGACGCCGTCGAGGATTGCGCTGCGGACGCGGTTCGGGTAGCGGCGCATGTAGTGCTGAGCTACTCGCGTGCCGTATGAGCTGCCGTAGAGATCGATCCGCTCATAGCCGAGCGCTGCACGCACTCGGTCGAGATCCTGGACCGCGACGCTGGTCGTATAGAACGCAACATCGGCGTGCGTACTGAGGCTCTCGAGACAGCGCTGCGTCTCTTCGGTGACTTGCTTCGCGCTGGCATGCAGCACCACGTCATCGTCGAGCGCACAGCTCAAGGCGTTCGACCGCCCGGTACCGCGCTGATCGAGGAGCACGATGTCCCGATTGCGGTGGATCCGCGCGAACGCCGGTGCCACGCCGGCATAGAACTGGGTGGCCGCCTGGCCTGGTCCGCCCGCCAGCACGAACAGGGCGTCCGCCGCCTTCCGCCGGTTGATGGCAGGCACTCGCGCGATGTAAAGCGAGATACGCCGGCCCTGGGGCGCACCGGGATTCTCGGGTACCGCGAGCGTGCCGCATTCGGCGCTCACCACGGTGATGTGGGATGGATGCTCGATCTGACAAGGCGTGAGCGTGAGACCTGTGGTCGGCGCCGAATCGCCTGCAGCCGCCGGCGAGGGCGAGGACACCCCTTGCGCTGGCGCCGAGGTGGCCGCCGCACGCCAGAGGTCCGCCGGCACCCGAGCTGAAACGGCTGCCGTGGCCACGCCGAGGCCCAGCACGGGAATCAGGAATCGGAAGATTGAGCCGGTCACGCGGGGCGACAGATTAAAGCAAGCCCGCGCTCGGTTGGGGCCCAGTTTGACTTGACTCCGTTTGACTTGACGCTGTCGCGTGCGCGGAGGGCGCGGCGTTTGTTGGCGCGGCCGGCGCCCCCTACAATACGCGGCCCCGCAATTTCCCGACCGAGCGACAACCATGCGCTTTGCGCGCACCTTCGATGTGATCGTCGTGGGCGGCGGGCACGCCGGCACGGAGGCCGCGCTTGCCGCAGCCCGAATGGGTGCGCGCACGCTCCTGCTCACCCAGAGCATCGAGACGCTGGGGCAGATGAGCTGCAATCCGGCCATTGGCGGCATCGGCAAGGGTCACCTGGTGCGTGAAATCGACGCCCTGGGGGGAGCGATGGCGCGCGCGACGGACCGCGCCGGCATCCAGTTCCGCACGCTCAACAGCAGCAAGGGCCCGGCCGTGCGCGCCACGCGGGCTCAAGCGGACCGACAACTCTACAAGCGCGCGATCCGCTCGATGCTCGAGAACCAGCCGAACCTCTCGCTGTTTCAGCAGGAGGCGGCAGACTTGCTGCTCGATCGCGAGCGCGTACGCGGCGTCGTGACCATGACGGGAATCGTCTTCGAGGCACCCGCGCTGGTCCTGACCGTCGGGACGTTCCTAGGCGGCCGTATCCATGTGGGGCTCGACAATTACCAGGGCGGCCGTGCGGGCGACCCGCCATCGAACCGTCTGGCGGCGAAGCTGCGGGAGCTGCCCTTGCGCGTCGGTCGCCTGAAGACCGGCACCCCGCCCCGGATCGACGGCCGCACGATCGACTTTGCGGCCCTGGCGCGGCAGGCCAGTGACCGCCCCGTCCCCGTGTTTTCGTTTCTCGGGCGAGCCATTGAGCATCCAAAGCAGGTTGATTGTTTCATTACACACACTAACGAGCGGACGCACGCAGTAATCCGCGCGGCGACCGACCGCTCGCCGATGTTTACCGGCGTCATCCAGGGCGTGGGTCCCCGCTACTGTCCATCGGTCGAGGACAAAGTCGTCCGCTTCGCCGGGAAGACCTCGCACCAGATCTTCGTGGAGCCCGAGGGACACGATACCCATGAGATCTACCCAAACGGGATCTCCACCAGTCTCCCGTTCGACGTGCAGTGCGAGTTCGTCCGGACCATCGCCGGCTTCGAGAACGCCCACCTCACTCGGCCCGGATACGCGATCGAGTACGACTTCTTTGACCCCCGGGATCTGAAGCCCTCGCTCGAGACGAAATTCATCGCGGGCCTGCACTTCGCGGGGCAGATCAACGGCACTACGGGTTACGAGGAAGCCGCGGCCCAGGGGCTCATCGCCGGCGTCAATGCTGCCCTCGCAGTCCGCGGCCGTGAGGCCTGGGTGCCCAAGCGGAGCGAGGCCTACGTGGGCGTGCTCATCGATGACCTCGTTACCCGCGGAACGCGAGAGCCGTATCGCATGTTCACGAGCCGCGCCGAGCATCGCCTTCTGCTGCGCGAAGACAACGCCGACCTGCGCCTCACACCGGTCGGCCGCGAGCTGGGTCTGGTGGATGATGAGCGCTGGCGCTTCTTTCAGCGCAAGCGAGAGCTCTCCGACGGCGAGGTAGAGCGACTGATGAGCATTCGCGTGCGCCCTGACGAAGTACCGACTGCCTGGTCCGAGCGCGTGCTGAAGGCACCCCTGACCCGCGAGCAGTCCGCGTTCGATCTGCTGCGCAGGCCGGAAGTGGCTTACGAACCGTTGCTCGAGGTCGTCGGGGCACCCCCGTGGCACGCAGCGCAGTGGTGGGTAGCGCTGGGGGAACCAGTCGATGATCGGCTGGCGCCGCAAGTCCAGGCTCAGCTCGAAGTGCGAGCCAAATACTCAGGCTACATCGAGCGTCAGCAGGATGAGATCGAGCGTCAGCGGCGCAACGAGGAGACCTCGCTCCCCGCCGACCTCGACTACGCGGGTATGGCGGGGCTGTCCACGGAGGTGCGACAGCGCCTGGCCGAGATCCGGCCCGCGACCATCGGTCAGGCGGGGCGCATTGCGGGTGTGACGCCGGCGGCCGTGTCGATCCTGCTCGTGTACCTCAAGAAGCGGAGCCTTGCCGGCCGCACCCGCGTCGCATGAGCGGCTTCATCCGGCAGCTTGCGCAGGCCTGGGAACGCAACGACTCGCTGGTGTGCATCGGGCTCGATCCGGAAATCGAACGGCTCCCGCCCTCGATCGCGGCCGCCGCCTCGCCCATCTTCCAGTTCAACAAGGCCATCATCGACGCGACGGCGGACCTCGTGTGCGCCTACAAGCCGCAGTTCGCGCACTACGCGGCTTGCGATGCGGAGGATCAGCTCGAGCGCACGATCGAGTATGTCCACCGGACCTATCCTGCGATCCCGGTCATTCTCGACGCCAAGCGGGGTGACGTAGGCAATACGGCGGAGCGTTACGCCATCGAGGCATTCGAGCGTTACGGGGCCGATGCCGTCACCGTGAACGCCTATCTGGGTGGGGACTCCCTCGAGCCGTTCCTGAAGTACGCGGACAAGGGCGTCATCATTCTGTGTCGCACCTCCAATCCCGGCGCTCGCGACGTTCAGGATCTCGAGATTGGCTCGCGTCGCCTGTTCCACGTGATCGCGGAGCTGGCCGCGGGCCGCTGGAATTCCCGCGGCAACTGCATGCTCGTCGTCGGCGCGACTTACCCGCGCGAGCTCGCCGAGGTGCGTCGGATCGCCGGTGACATGCCGTTCCTGGTTCCCGGGGTCGGCGCGCAGGGTGCCGATGTTGCGCAGGCTGTGCAGAGCGGCCAGACGAACGATGGCACCGGACTCGTGATCAGCTCCTCGCGCGCCGTTCTCTACGCCTCCTCCGGCGATGATTTCGCCGCCGCCTCGCGTGCGGTCGCCGTCGCACTTCGCAACCAGATCAACTCGTGCCGCCGCCGCGCATCCGGATGACAGGCTCCGGCTGCGCAGACCGGCGACCTTACGGTCGCGGCATGATCGTGGGAGTGAGTCTCGTCAGAGCGCCGCAGTACCGTCGGCGTCGCACCGTCGGTCTGACCCTCAGCACCCTGAGTGCGTTGGCAGCCCTTACCGTGTTGGCGGCGTGCTCGCGCCATCCCGAGACCGGCGGTGCGCCCGCCTCCGCGCCACATGAGAGCATCCTGCTGCGCGGCAACGGGCCGGAGCCGGACTCGCTCGATCCTCAGAAAGCACGCTCGAACGAGGCGCACAACATTCTGCGCGATCTGTGCGAAGGCCTGACCTCACTTGCCAAGGATGCGAGCCCCGCGCCCGGCGTCGCGCGCGAGTGGAACATGAGCGCTGACGGCAGGACCTACACCTTCAGGCTGCGTCCCGACGCCCGCTGGTCGAACGGCGATCGCGTGGTGGGCGCGGATTTCGTGGCCGCGCTGCGCCGGCTCGTGGACCCGGCCACCGCTTCGCAGTACGCCCAGATCATCGACGTCGTCGTCAATGCGAGTGACGTCATCGCGGGCAAGAAGCCCGCGGATACGCTCGGCGTGGCATCCCCGGATGACGGCACCGTGGTGCTCGAGCTGATCGGACCCGCTCCTTACCTGCCAGGCCTGCTCTCGCACCCGAGCACGTGTCCGGTTCACCGTCCGACACTCGCCGCACACGGAAGCGCACTCGCACGGCCGGGCGTCATGGTGTCGAACGGCGCGTTCGTGCTCAAGGAGTGGGTGCAGGGCGTTCATGTGCTGGCGAGGCGCAACCACTACTACTGGAACGATGCCGCAACGCGCCTGGACGCAGTCAAGTACCTGCACATCGCGGATGAGAACGCCGAGCTCACGCGTTACCGTGCCGGCGATCTGCATATCACCGCGGTCGTGCCGCGCGGCCAGTTCGACTGGATCAAGGCGAATCTGCGCAACGAGCTGCACATCGCGCCGCAGCTGAACACCTACTACTACGGGTTCAATCTGGACCGTGCCCCATTCCGTAACAGCGCCGGGCTGCGGCGCGCGCTGTCGATGGTCATCGACCGCGAGAGGCTCGTGCAGTCGGTCCTGCGCGTCGGTGAATTGCCCGCGTACGGCTGGGTGCCGCCGGGCATTCACGAATACACATCGCAGGCTTTCGACTATCGCGACCGGCTCCTCGCGGAGCGCATCGCGGAGGCGCGACGACTCTATGCCGCAGCGGGGTACTCACCGGCGAAGCCGCTGCGCTTCGAGCTACGGTACAACTCCGGTGAAGTCCACGACAGGCTGGCAGTCGCGATCAGTTCCATGTGGCGTGAGGCGCTCGGCGTCGAGGTCCGCCTCACCGCGGTCGAATTCAAGTCACTCCTGCAGGACATCGATCGCGGTGAAGTGCAGATGTTTCGCTCGAGCTGGGTGGGAGACTACAACGACGCCTACACGTATGCGCAGTACCTGAAGAGTGACTTCGGCATCAACCTGCCGCGCTACCGAAGTGCCGAGTACGACCGGCTGCTCACCGACGCTGCCGCCGCGGTGGATGTCGCGAAACGACGCGCGCTGCTCGAGCATGCGGAACGCGTGATGCTGAACGACCATCCGCTCATACCGCTCTACTTCTACGTCAACAAGCATCTCGTGAAGCCGCAAGTCGAGGGCTGGTACGACAACGTGATGAACGTGGTCTACAGCAAAGACCTCACACTCAGGACGACACCTTCGAATTGAACAGCCGCCCGAACGTGCGGCGCCACCAGGACGGTTCGACTCGCTCCTCATC
>FTED01001023.1_pt1 | contig 9672 bp, 9 predicted proteins | sample 1640121 | NCBI WGS metagenome assembly FTED01 (sample SAMEA3914816, study PRJEB12502) | metagenome | biome: forest; material: soil | place: USA | collected 2011-09-16 | depth 0.3 m
GTCACATAGGCGATGCGCGTGGCGAACGCACCGCGGACGCCGAGGATCTTCTCGTAGACGGTGTCGCTGACTCGATGCGCAGCATTGCGCAGAGCCGCCTGGTCGCCCGTGAAACGCTCGGTCACGACGCGCTGGCCGTTCAGGATGTTGATGAGGTCGAAATCCACCGCCAGTTGCCCCGCCGCAAGCGCCGAGACGCGACCGACGACGACGTAGTCGTTCCCGCTCGCACGCCAGTCAGCCACCACGACGTCCTCACCGCGCGTGGGTGTCGCGGTCATCTGTGTCCGTGGAAGCGAGCGAAAGCGCCCGCTGCCCGCGAGATCGCGCTGCACGACATCCGCCACATCCAGACCGCCGTCGGCGGGCACAGTGCGCGAGAACGGCACCACCGCGATCGGTATCGGGTCGGTCACGCCGGAGGTGATTTCGATGCGCAGCTGTGCTTGGGCCGGAAGAGCCACGCCCAACATCGCCACGAGAGGAATGAATCGCATCATTGCGGAATGAGCCCTGGCTTGCCGTGTCATGACGTTCAATCCGCCGGTACGAACCGGATCTCCAGATTGCGCTCGAACAGCGCCGGGTCTGAAGGCGGCGGGAGCGGTGAGGCACGATACACTGCCGACTGGATCGATTCGCGCACCGCCTGGTCGCCGTTACAGGTGCCGAGGCGGACGTTCACGACCTCGCCGCCCGGAACCTGCGTCACGTATACCACGCAATCGATTCCCGGCCGCGCCGAAGGCGGACGAAGCCAGGCGCGCTGAATACGTGCGGTGATCTGCGCCTGCCAGCTGGCAAGCGCGCCGCTCGAACGTGCCGTCATTACGCGCTCCTCTTCTTCCAGACTCTTCTTCAACTCCGACTCGCGTTCGGTGCGCAACCGCGCCTCTTCCGCCTTGCGCTTGTCGTCCGCGCGACGCTTGGTGTCCGCCAGACGCTTCTGCTCGGCCTCTACCGCTTGTTTCTTCGCCTCGGCCTCCTCGCGCGCTTTCGTTTCTGCCGCCTGCTTCTCCGCCGCTTGCTTCTCCGCTTCGCGCTTCTCCGCCGCCTCGCGTTCCTGCGTGAGCTTGCGCTCCTGCGCCTGCCGCTCCTCGTCCGCCTTGTGCTGCTCTTCCGCCCGGCGCTGCGCGGTCTCCTCCGGCGTCGGGGCGGGCGGCCCGACATCCTCCTGCGGCTCCGGCGGCTTCACCGGCGCGGGTGGGGGCGGGGCGACTTTCGGCCGCGTAGTGCGTGCATCGTGCGCATCCACGGCAACGGCCTCGATGGCCAGTGTCGCCGCAGGCGGACGCGGCCTCTGCTGGTACGCCCACCAGCCGTACACCAGCGCCGCCACCAAAGCGGCATGCAGCAGGACCGATTGCGTAATAGAGATCCATCGGTCGCTTTTGCGTTCGGCCATCTTGCAGCACCCGGCGTGCCCGTCAGCCCTTGCGCTTTCGCTCATCGAGCGGGTCGGTGATGAAACCGACCTTCTTGGCCCCCGCGTGCTGCAGGATCACCATGGCGTCGACGACGCGGCCGTACGCTACGCGCTCGTCCGCCTTCAGGAGCACGGGCCGTTCCGGACCGCGCCGCAGGGCCGCTGTCGCTCGAGCGGACACGATCTCTTCCTCGATCGCCCGTTCGGGCGTGGCGCCCACGTTGAGATACAGCCTCCCCTGCCGATCGATGGAGAGCACGAGCGGCTGCTGCTCCTGCGGGTCGAGGGGGGCGGCGGCCGCCTTCGGCAGGTCCACCTTGACACCCTGGGTCAGGAGCGGCGCCGTCACCATGAAGATGATGAGCAGCACGAGCATGACGTCGATGTACGGCACGACGTTGATTTCGCCCATCAATCGACGTCCGCGAGACAGTTGTGCCATGGTTCTAAGCTCCGGGGTCGCCGCTGCTGACGGTGCCGCCACCGCGGGAGGCATGACGCTGCAGGATCGTCGAGAACTCCTCCATGAATGCGTCGTAGCGCATTTCGAGCCGTCCCACCTGATCGGCGTAGCGGTTGAATGCGACGACGGCGGGAATCGCCGCAAACAGCCCGGCGGCGGTCGCCACCAGGGCCTCGGCAATGGCGGGCGCCACCGTTGCCAGCGTCGCCTGCTGCACGTTCCCGAGCGAGGTGAACGCGTTCATGATGCCCCAGACCGTACCGAACAAGCCGACGTACGGACTGGTCGAACCCACCGTTGCCAGCGTCGAGAGGCTGTGCTCGAGACGATCGATCTCCTTGAGCTGCGCGACGCGCATGGCGCGCCGTGAGCCCTCGAGGAGTTGCTCCGAAGAATTGCTGCTTTGCTGTCGCAGCCGCGCGAACTCCCGGAAGCCGAACTCGAAGATGCTCGCCATCCCGGTCGCCCCGCCGCGGGACTCGATGCCGCGGTACAGCTGCGAGAGATCCCCGCCGGACCAGAAGTTGTTCTCGAACTGGTCGGCATCACGGCGCGCGCGCCGGATGATCAGGCGCTTGCGGAAGATGATGGCCCAGGAGCTGAGCGAGGCGAACGCCAGGATCACGAGAACGAGCTGCACCGGCACGCTCGCCTCGGTGATGAGGCGGATGATCGACAACTGCGGATTCATGCGGGACCTGACAGTGCACTGACCAGAGTGGCTGGGATTCGCGTCGGCCGGAAGGTGCGCGCATCGACACACGCAATGCGAACGTCCGCCTCGGCAAGCAGCTGTTCGTCTGACGCCGACGCCGGCGGCGCCGCACGGTAGATGCGCTGTCCGAAGGACATCGACGCCGCTCCCTCCGGATGGAACTCGCACGTAATCGTGAGAACATCATCCAGACGCGCGGGTCGGCGATAGTCGATGGATACTCTCATCACGGTGAAGACGATGCCAGGATCTTGCGCCAGCGCCTGCTGTGAGAAGCCGAGCGACCGCAGCCATTCGGTGCGCGCCCGCTCGAGAAACCTCAAGTAGTTCGCGTAGTAGACGACGCCACCGCCGTCGGTATCTTCCCAGTACACGCGGGCGGACCACGTGAAACCGCTCACCGCCCGTCCTCGAACAGCGGCAGGCTCGTGGCGACTCGCTCCGGATACTTGAGTCCGAAGTGCAGGTAAGCCGTGCGCGTGGCCATGCGGCCTCGGGCGGTACGCATCAGGAACCCCTGCTGAATGAGGAACGGCTCAATGACATCCTCGAGCGTGTCGCGCTCCTCGCCGATGGCGGCCGCAATGCTGTCGATACCGACTGGCCCGCCGTCGAACTTCTCGATGACCGTGAGCAGGAGCTTGCGATCGAGCGAGTCGAATCCCTGCGGGTCCACTTCGAGCAGATCGAGTGCCGCGCGCGCGACCGGGTCATCGATACTGCCGTTCGCCTTCACCTGCGCATAGTCGCGCACGCGTCGCAGCAGCCGATTGGCGATCCGCGGCGTACCCCGCGAGCGCTGCGCGATGCGGTGCGCACCGCTTACGTCGATTGGCACCTCCAGAATGCCGGCGGAGCGGGTGACGATGCGCTCCAGGTCCTCGACGCCGTAGAACTCCAGCCGCTGCACGATGCCGAAGCGGTCCCGCAGGGGCGAGGTCAGGAGCCCGGCGCGCGTCGTCGCTCCGACCAGGGTGAAGGGCGGCAGGCTCAGCTTGATCGAGCGGGCGGCCGGGCCTTCGCCGATCATGATATCGAGCTGGTAGTCCTCCATCGCCGGATACAGCACTTCTTCGACGATCGGCGTGAGCCGATGAATCTCGTCCACGAACAGCACATCGCGCGGCTGCAGGTTCGTGAGGATCGCCGCGAGATCCCCCGGCCGCTCGAGCACCGGGCCGGAGGTCTGCCGCAGGTTCGCGCCGAGCTCCGCGGCGATGATATGGGCGAGCGTGGTCTTGCCGAGGCCGGGCGGACCGAAGATGAGCACGTGGTCGAGCGCCTCGGAACGCTGGCGCGCGGCGCGTATGAATATCTCGAGCTGCGTCTTCACTGGAGCCTGACCGACGTAGTCGACGAGGCGGCGCGGACGGATGGCGCGCTCGACCGCCTCGTCCTCGCCACTCACTCCGCCAGCCACGATGCGTTCGGCTTCCACTGTTCACCCGTCCCGTGTGTCGCTAATCCCGTGCCGCGCTCTGCAAGGCGCGGCGAATCAGTTCTTCGGTGGAGTGTGTACCGGGACCGGCCGCCTTGAGCAAGCGCGTGGCCTCCGCGGGACGGTAACCGAGCGCCACGAGTGCGCCGAAGGCTTCCGTCTCGGGACTGGCGTCGGCGGGCAGACCCGAGCCGGTATTCGCGGACTCCGCTGCGCTGAGGCGATCCTGCATCTCGACGATGAGTCGCTCCGCGGTCTTGCGTCCGATGCCCGGCACCCGGATGAGCGCGGCGACGTCCCGGTTGCGGATGCACTCGGCGAACCCCTCGACGCTGATACCCGACAGCAGCGCGAGCGCAATTTTCGGCCCGATGCCCGACACCTTGAGGAGGCTGCGGAACAATCGCCGCTCCTCGTCGGTGGCAAAGCCGAACAGGAGCTGCGCGTCCTCGCGCACGACGAAGTGCGTGAGCAGCCGCACTTCCTGACCGACCGCCGGCAGGTGGTAGAAGGTAGACATCGGAGCTTCCAGCTCGTAGCCCACGCCGGCGACCTCCACGGTCACCTGCGGCGGGGTCTTTGAAGCGATCCGGCCACGCAATGAACCGATCATCGCGGGCGGATCCGCACGAGCGCCGCTGCGGTAGCGCCGGTCGCCTCATGGTCCTGCGCAAGCAGGTGCATACGCCGCGAGTGTGCGTGGCACACGGCGACCGCCAGTGCGTCCGAGGCATCGGAGGCAATGCGGCCCTCCAGGTGCAGGAGCGTTCGGATCATGTGGGCCACCTGAGCTTTCTCTGCGGCACCGAATCCGACGATGGCGAGCTTGATGGCGCGCGGTGCGTACTCGAATACCGGCACGCCGTTCGGCACGGCGCACAGCGCCGCTCCACGCGCCTGCCCGAGCTTCAGCGCGCTGTCCACGTTGCGATTGACGAACACGCGTTCGACTGCCACCTCATCCGGCCGGTATTGATCGATCAGCGCGTGTACCCCCTCGAAGATGGCACGCAACCGTGCACTCAACGTGCCGCCCGCAGGGACGATGCAGCCGTGCGCGATCTGCGCACTCTGAGCGCCGCCGCCTTCGATGACACCAAAGCCCGTGCGCTGGGAGCCCGGATCCAGACCCAGGATGCGGACGCTGACGGCCGGCACGAGCCGTACGGCCGCGGCGCCGGGGTCAAACGCGCGCCAGGACCTCGTCCGGTATCTCGGCATTCGAGTAGACGTTCTGTACGTCGTCCAGGTCTTCGAGGGTCTCGAGGAGGCGCACCATCATCTCGGCGGTCTCACCCTCGAGGCCGGCCGAGGTCGAGGCGCGCTGCGTGATCTCGGCACTGGCGGGCGCGAATCCGCCCCCGCTGAGCGTCGCCCGCACGGTCTCGAAATCCACCGGATCGGTGAGCACTTCCAGCGACCCGTCCGAGTTTGCGATCACATCCTCCGCGCCCGCCTCGAGGGCGACCTCCATCAGGCGATCTTCGTTCGTCCCCGTGGGATAGGTCATGAGCCCGACCTGGTGAAAGAGGTACGCGACCGACCCGTCGGCGCCGAGATTGCCGCCGTACTTGGTGAATGCGTGGCGCACTTCGGCGACGGTGCGGTTGCGGTTGTCGGTGAGGCAATCCACCATCACGGCAGCACCGCCGGGACCGTAGCCTTCGTACCGAATCGTGTGGAAGGTGACCTCATCCCCGCCGCCTGCGGCGCGCTTGATGGCGCGATCGATCGTGTCCCTGGGCATGCTCGCCGCGCGTGCCTTGTCCACGGCCAGACGCAGGCGCGCATTCATGCCCCCATCCGCACCGCCCGCGCGCGCCGCCGTCGAGATTTCGCGGATGAGCTTCGTGAAGATCTTGCCCCGCTTCTTGTCCTGCGCGCCCTTGCGGTGCTGGATGTTAGCCCACTTGCTGTGACCTGCCATGATTCGCCGGGAAATTGAGGCGGGTATGATAGCCGCAAAACGCCGCCGACGACACGATGATGGCCGCTTGAGGCCGCGCGTCGCGTGTCCCCGGCTGTGATCCATCGCGCCGACTCAAGTGGAAACCGCCCAACTCTGCCCGCCCGAGATTCGTGACTCGCTCGCGCGCACGCGTGCCGCGCTCGAGCACGAGAGTCCGGCCGCGCAGGTCGCCCTGGACCACAGCCTGGAGGCCGCCGAAGTCATCGGCGCGCTGACCGAGAACGCTGAGCTCGCGAACGCGCTGCTGCTGCGCCCGCTCCTCGGACACGACGGCTTTACGGTGGAGAGCCTGCGGCGGATCGCCGCGCCCGCGGCCGCGCAGATTGCGCTCGATCTGCTGCGTCTGGGGGACGTGGGACTGCCGCGCGGCTGGTCACCGGCGCAAGGGCTCGATGAGCGCCAGGCGGAGGCAGTGCGCAAAATGTTGCTCGCGGTAGTGAGCGACCCGCGGCTCGTCCTCGCACGGCTCGCGGAGCAGCTGGTGCGCCTCCGACACGCACGCGAGCTGCTACCCGAAGAACGCGAGCGGCTCGCAGTGGAGGCGCGTGTGGTGCTCGCGCCGCTCGCCAATCGTCTTGGCGTGTGGCAGCTGAAATGGGAGCTCGAGGACCTTGCGTTCCGCCACCTCGAGCCCGACGAATACCGCCACATCGCCGCCGCCCTCAACGAGCGCCGTGCGGACCGTGAGCGTTACATTGACGCACTCTGCGACATGTTGCGCGCGGACCTTGCACACAGCGGCGTTGCCGCCGGGGTGTATGGCCGCCCGAAGCACATCTACAGCATCTACCGCAAAATGCAGCGCAAGCAGGTCGCCTTCGATGAGGTGTTCGACGTGCGCGCCGTACGCATCGTCGTGGCTTCCGTGCCGGATTGCTACGCGGCCCTCGGTATCGTGCACGGCCTGTGGCGCTACATTCCCGGTGAGTTCGACGATTACATCGCCACCCCCAAGGGGAATTTCTATCGCTCGATCCACACGGCGGTGATCGGCCCGCAAGGTAAGAGCGTGGAAGTGCAGATCCGCACGCGAGAGATGCACGAACACGCGGAGCTCGGCGTCGCCGCACACTGGCAGTACAAGGAGGGGAGCACCCGCGACGCGCAGTACGAGCGCAAGATCGAATGGGTGCGCAGGCTCCTCGAGCCGCACGACTCGGCGGACACCGACCGCGATTTCCTCGAGCGCATGCGCGCCGAATTGTTCGAGGACCGCGTCTACGCGCTCACGCCGAAAGGCGAGGTCATTGACCTGCCGCGTGGCGCGACGCCGCTCGACTTCGCGTACCACGTGCACACTGATCTTGGGCACCGCTGCCGCGGGGCCAAGGTGAACGGACGGATCGTGCCGCTCGACTATGCGCTGGCGCACGGTCAAATCGTCGAAATCATCACCGGCAAGCACGCCGCCCCGAGCCGCGACTGGCTCGCACCGGAGCAAGGGTTCCTCGCGTCACCGCGAAATCGCGCCAAGGTGCGCGCATGGTTCCGCAGGCTCGACGTGGCGGACAACCGCAGTGCCGGTCGCGCCATCGCGGACCGGGAGCTCGCGCGCGTGGGCGCGGGACCGCAGACCCTCGCCGCGCTCCTGCAGGATCTCAAAGCGCAGGATGTCGATCATCTTCATCAGTTGCTCGGTGAAGGAGAGATCACGGCCACGCAGTTGGTGCAGGCCGCCGCGCGCCTGATCGAGCCCAAGCCCGCGCACCGTCCGGTGCGGGCCCCGCGTCGCGCTGCGAGCAAGCGCACCTTGCCGGTCGAAATTGAAGGTGTGGGCGACCTGCCGACCACGCTCGCGAGGTGCTGCGGCCCGATTCGACCGCAGCCGATCAGCGGCTACGTGACGCTGGGGCGTGGTGTCACGATTCATCGAAGCAGTTGTCCGAGCATGATGCGCATGCGCGCCATGAAACCGGAGCGCGTCCTCAATGTGGAGTGGACGAGTTCCGAGGAGGACGTACTCGGCGTGCAGCTCGTGGTGTCCGCGTACGACCGGCGCGGACTCGTGCGCGATCTCACGGATGTCGTGGCGCTCGAGCACTTGAGCATCCAGGAAATGAACACGACGACCGATCGGACGGCCGGCACGGCGCACGTCACCGTGCGCCTGGCCGTGCGCGACCTGGAGCAGCTCGCGCGCGTGCTGCGGCGCCTCTCCGCCGTTCCAAATGTGATCTATGCACGGCGGGTGCACTGAGCGAGTGCGCCTGAGCTTCTCCGCACCCCTCCATGTGTGAACCGTGACAGGCTGCCTCGCTCGGCGTGGGTGCTCCGCGATATCTAGAGTCAGTCTGGCCCCGCTCCCGGGGCCGATCCATGCAGCTCGGGCCTCCGGAGGCCCCTGAGTGGGAGGTTGGACGCACGCGCCTATGCGAGTTCTGGTCGCCGATCTTGATTCGACTATCGTCGAGGGCACGGCTCGGGCGCTGCGGCCGGCCTTCGACGTGGACGTCGCGACGAGCAAGGCGATGTGCATGGACCTGTTACGCGCGAACGAATTCCACGTGCTCGTCGCCAGCGAGCGCCTCGCCGACGGGTCCGGTCTCGAGCTGCTCGGGCAGGTGCAGCGGCGTTCGCCCCAGGTCCTGCGAGTCCTGGCCGTCGAGCCCGCGCGGATGCCCCTGCTCAGCAGCCGGCTCGGCCCTTTCAAACTGTTTCAGGTGCTGCCCTATCCGATCGACACGGACAGGCTCAGATCCATCCTGACGCTCGCGGGTGCGGCGCAGGCGGCCGACGCCGACACGACGAACGTGCAACATATCGTGCTTGGGGATGACGCCGCGGAAGAGCCCGCGGTGGCCGCCGCAGCCGCATCGGGGTCCCGGGCACGGCCCGCACTTGCACCGCGATTGCACGCAGCACCGGCACCTGCGCAGCGATTCGCAACCACGCCAAAACTCCAACATCCCGCGACCGCGCGATCCGCCGCGATTCCGGCCCCGCCCCTCCCTCCCGACGTACGCGCACGGCCTGGCGCGGCACCGGCAGCGCCGGGGTCCCGGGGCGCGCCCGCGCTCTCAAGGTCTGCGGTTACCGTTCCACTGGTCACGGGCAGACCCGGAGCGAGAGACCTCCCGGCACTGGGATCGCTCGAGGAGGTGGCTGAGATCGCCACCGCATCCTTACGGGCCTCGAGCAGGTCCACTCACAATGCCACCGCTCCAACGCGTACGGCGATCACCGGTGCCGTGGGCCTTGCGCTCCTGGCCGCCATCGCGGTCTATTTGTTTGGAATGGGCACGACGGAACCGAAGCTGGCGACGGCTCGGACCGCACCCAGCGCGCCGGCAGCGCGGAGCAGTGCCCCAGACGGTATCGGCGCGCTCGTCGTCGAAATCGAGTCGGCGCTGACCACCGACGATTTGCCGCGAGCACGAGCGGCCGTGCGCACGCTACGCGAGCGTGCACCCAATCATCCACGCCTCGCATTCTTGGAGGCGCTCGTGCAGCGCGGAGAAGAGGAGCGCAGCGTGACTAAAGCGGCCGCGGCGGCGCCATCGCAACTTGTTGACGAACCCCAGGCTGCACGCGCACCCACGTCCGCGCCGCACTCCGCGAACACACGCAGCCTGGCAGGAGCCGATGTCGCGGGAAGCGCCCTTGCCCGAATCGATCTCGCGCCCTCCGCGACACCACCTTCCGCGACACCACCTTCCGCGAC
>FTED01000555.1_pt1 | contig 9583 bp, 11 predicted proteins | sample 1640121 | NCBI WGS metagenome assembly FTED01 (sample SAMEA3914816, study PRJEB12502) | metagenome | biome: forest; material: soil | place: USA | collected 2011-09-16 | depth 0.3 m
ACCGCGTCGATGGCCGGAATGATTCCTGTGCCTGCGTTTGCCGGCATCTATGCCACCTCGAAGTTCGCGATCCGTGGCGTGACCGACGCTTTGCGGCTTGCCCTGGGTCCGCACCGGATTGGCGCCTCCGTGCTCTGCCCAGGCTTCACGCGGACGCGCGCGCTGACCAGCGCTGCGAAATACCGTGCGGTGCACGATGGCGTGCCGCAACCGCTACCTGCGCCCCCCCGCAATCCGGATCTCGCCCATGCGGGCATGGACCCCATCGAGGCCGGCGAGCATGTGCTGCGGGCGATTCTCCACAACGAGATCTATGTCTTTCCCCATGGTGAATTCCGGGAAGAGGTGCGCGCATACTTCGCGGAAATGCTGGCGGCGTTCCCCGGGCACCAGGAGATCGACCCGGTGCGGCGAGCGGCCGAGGAGCGGCGGGCGCGGATGACCGCCGAAGCGAAACTCGTGGCGGAACGGATCGATGTGCCAGATGCCTGAGCCCGTACTGCGACTCTAAGGACGGCTTGCGACGTGCTCGAAGTTTACACATGGGAACCGAATGCCAATTCGGGCAAGCCCTTGCTGTGCCTCAAGGAGAAGGGAGTCGACTTCGTCTACCACTACGTCGATCTCGCCAGGCGTGAGCAGCATTCCCCCGCGTTCCTCGAGATAAACCCGAACGGCACCGTGCCGGCCATCATCCACGACGGCCTGGTGCTCACCGAGTCGACTCCTGTCATGGAGTACATCGATGAGGCCTTCGAAGGCCCCGCCTTGCGACCCACCGACCCCTGGCAACTCTGGCGCATGCGCAAGTGGTGCCGCTTCATGGACTCGAGCCTGTGCCCGGCGCTCGCCATGATCGGTTCGCATGCCATCGCCACCGCACGCTTTGCGCAGGCCGACCCCGAAGAGCTCAGGCAGGCGATTCAGAAGATCCCGCTCCCGGAGCGGCAGCGTTCGTGGTCGATGCTCATGTTCAATCAGATCCCGAAGGAGGCGCTGGCCGAGTCCAGCCGGCGCGTGGACGCGGCGGTCGCTGTGTACGAACAGGCGCTGACGGAGTTCCCGTATCTGGCTGGGCCCGCGTATTCGCTGGCGGACATCAACGCCCTGTGCACCGTCTACGCATTGCCGTTGCAGCGACCCGAGCAGTTGAACGAGGAAAAGACGCCCCACCTCATCGATTGGTATCGTCGCTGCCACGAACGGCCCGCCATCCGCGCGGCCTTTGCCATGGGTCACGAATGGGTCGCGGGGCGCGTGCGCGAAATGCGGCGCCGGCTCGGAATCGAGAAGTGAGCCGCGCGAGGTTCGCACATGCTCGAGCTCTACCACTGGGAACCGAATGCGAACTCTGCCGAGCCGCTGATCTGCCTCACAGAGAAGGGTCTTGAGTTCACGAGCCACTATGTCGACCTGCTGCAGTTCGAGCAGCACTCGCCGGCATTCCTGGGATTGAATCCGGAGGGTCAGGTACCCGTGCTGGTGCACGATGGGCGCATCGTCACGGAAACGAGCCTGATGCTCCTGTATCTCGACGCAGCGTTTCCGGCGGTTTCGCTGCTGCCGCCAAGCGCGGCGGAGCGGTACCGCATGCACGTGTGGGCCAGGGTTTCCAATGACTACTTTGCACCTGCCCTGATGCTCCTCGGCTGGCACGCGCACATGGTTCCTCGCATGGAAGGGCGCGACTTGGGCTTGGCGGCGCAAGGCCTGTCCCGGCTGCCGCCCGAGCGGCAGGTCGTATGGCGCGCCGCCCTCAGCGACTCCTATTCCGAAGCGCAGCTCGCAACCGCGCGCCAGAGCCTCGAAATTGTCGCGAGGCGTATGGAGGAAGCGCTCAACTCATCCGAGTGGTTGGCGGGCTCGCGCTATTCTCTGGCGGACATTGCCATCTTTCCGATGACGCAGTCTCTGGCATCGCTGCTGCCGGACATCGTCAATACCGCCGCGACGCCGAGCACAGCGCGCTGGCTAGAGAGGGTGCGAGCGCGGCCCGCGGTCCGGAAGGTCCTGAACATGGCGCGCAACGAGCGGCCGGAGCAATTGTTTGCACCGGGTCCGGAGACCGGCCGCTGGGGCTGATGCACCCGGGGGCGGTACCGCGGTCGCCGCCGCGCCGGGGGCGCTGCGAGCCGGGTCAGTCCATGCGCCTCATCTGCGCAGCTTCTGGGTTTCAGGGGGATCCTGCGCACCGCCGGCCTGGCGCCGCTTGCGATCGTGAATCTCGCCACGGTCGACGATCACGTTGCGAGGGGCGGCGATTCCGAAGCGAACCTGATTACCTGCGACGCCGAGAACCGTGATCTTGATTTCGTCCCCGACATAGATCGTCTCGACGGGGCGGCGCGTGAGAATGAGCATGCGGCCTCCTTCCGGCACTGCGGGCAAACGCCAGCGCTCCCGCGCGCTAGGCCGCAGGTTCGCCGGGGGTCGAAGAAGGCAGGAGGCATCGTAAGAAATTTCGTGGTGCGGGCGCAAGCGTGCGCCGAAAAAGAGGCATCGGGTGCGTGGTAGCGGGACTTCGCGCGGTCTTGGTAGGTCTCCGGCGCGCGCCCCGCGCAGCCGCACGATCCCCCGCTGTCTCCGGCTGAGGGTCGCTCCGGCGGACCGGGCCGACACGACGCCGCTCTCCGACCGCGTCGTGCGGACCCGCTTGCGCCCCCGTTTGGCGTGGCGTGCAATGTGCTCGCGATGGCGCGCGGTGTCCAACATTGTCGAATGCGAGTGTCCAACTGGTGGGCGGACGAGCACGAGCCGCGCGAACAGGGTCGCTACGCGGCATCCGTGCGTTTCGCGAAATTGACCGAGTCTCGGCGTGCGGCTACCGTGGGCGCCGCAACACGAGAACTACAACGATGATTCCGACCCTTCACAGGTTTGGCGAATGGCTCGCGGGTACCGCTCTCAGCATGACGATTCAGGACGTGTCCTGGATCATTCCCACGGTGCAGACGGTGCATATCGTCTGCGTGGCGATCGTCATCTCGTCGGTCTTCCTGGTTGATCTGCGCCTGCTCGGTATCTTCGCGCGGGCGCAACCGCTCGCGGCTCTCGCAGGGCGCTTTCTCACCTGGATCTGGTACATCCTGCCCGTCCTGCTCGTGACGGGTTCGCTCCTCATCATCGGCGAACCCGGCCGGTCGCTCGAGAACCCCGCTTTCGGTCTCAAGATGCTGTTGCTCCTCACCGTGATCGGCGTCACTTTGATCATCCAGCGGCCTTTACGCACGGACGCGGCGTTCTGGGAGGGTTCGGGCGGCCGGCGCGCCGCGGCGCGCGCGATTGCGGTGTTCTCGCTCGCCCTGTGGTCGGGAATCGTGTTCGCGGGACGCTGGATCGCCTACATCGCGAGCTATTAGGAGCCTGTTTTGGGAATCGAAGCATTCTGCAGCTGGCTGCATGAGACCCCCCTTGCGCTCGCGCTTCGCCAGAACGAGTTGCTGTTCCCCTGGTTCGAGAGCGTCCACGTGCTTGCGATCACGCTCGTGGTGGGCTCGATCGCCGTGGTCGATCTGAGGCTGCTGGGTCTCGCTTCACGCAACCGCTCCGCCAGGCAGCTCATCCGTGAAGTGCTGCCCGTGACGTGGGTGGCGTTCGCGGTGGCGGCGGTTACCGGCGGCACGCTGTTCGCCTCGAACGCCATCGAGTACTCCCACAACTTCTCGTTCCGCATGAAGATGCTGCTGATGGTATTTGCAGGCCTCAACATGCTGTGCTTTCATCTTTTCACCCATCGCGGCATCGCGCGCTGGGATGTGGCGCCGCGAACTCCGCTCGGCGCCAAAATCGCGGGCGCCGTATCCATCGTGCTCTGGCTCGGTATCGTCGCGTTTGGCCGTTGGATAGGCTTCACTACGGGCTTGTGACGCAGATGCGCGCGCTGCACGCGGATGACAAGAGGCACGCAAGTGACGAAGGCGCACGCGGACCGGGTTCCTGTCCACGGAAATGCTCAATGAGACGTTCACGGGTTGTGTTGCGGATTGCGGGCGCCAGTGCGCTTCTGCTGTCGGCCGCCGGCGCCGCGTTCGCCCATCACTCGTTCGCCCAGTTCGATCGGGATAAGGAAGTCACCCTCATCGGGAGCGTGCGGGAATTCCAGTGGACCAATCCTCACGCGTTCATCGAGGTCGACGTACCGGACGGCAAGGGCGGGAGCGACAAGTGGGACGTGGAGCTCAACAGCCCGAACAACCTCACGCGTCAGGGATGGAAGTCGAACGTGCTGAAGGCGGGCGACAAGGTGAACGTGGTCATCAACCCGTTGCGCGACGGAAAGAAGGGCGGGCTGTTCGTGCAGATCACACTGCCGGATGGCAAGGTACTCAAGGATCCGACGCGGCGGGCGCCGGGAGCCCCGGGTGCGCCGGTAGCGCCCGCGACCAGACCCTAGTGATGCCGGACGGGGTGCGCGTTGGACGAAACCCCGATTGAATCCGCAGGACGCAGCCTATGACAGGTGTGATCATGCTCGACCTCTATCATGCCGAACCGATGGCCAACTCGCTGAAATCCCTGATCGCGATCCACGAGAAGGGGCTCGAGTTCACGAGCCACCTCGTCAATCTGCATAAGTTCGAGCAGCATGAGCCGGCGTTCGTGAAGATCAATCCGAACGGCCAGGTGCCCGCGCTCGTGCATGACGGCAAGGTGATCACCGAGTCGACGGTCATCAACGAATACCTCGACGATGCATTCGACGGACCCGCGCTGCGACCCTCCGATCCGTACGGGCGCGCGCGCATGCGTATCTGGACGAAGTTCGTGGACGAGTATTTCTGCCCCGCACTTTCGTTCATCGCCTGGCACCACATGATCCGGAATATCACGGACCAGCTCACGCCCGAGGAATTCGCGGCGAAGGTGGCGCGCATCCCGCTCAAGGAGCAGCAGGACAAGTGGCGCACAGCGGCGAAGCAGGGCTACACGAAAGACCAGCTCGACAACTGGGGCCGCCAGGTGCGCACGTCCATCGATCGCATGGAGCAGCAGCTGAAGGAAACGCCGTGGCTCGCGGGCTCTGCTTTCTCGCTTGCGGATGTGAGCTGCTATGCCATGGCCGGGAGCATGCCACGCATGTCTCCACACCTGGTCAATGCGAAGGACACGCCGCGCCTGCTGGACTGGCACGCCAGAATGGAGGCGCGCGCGGGTGTGCAAGCCGCGCTTGCGATGCCGAACCCCGTGCGCGACACGATCGAGGCAAGTCGGCGCTCAATGGTGATCTGAGGCCACGGCAGACGCAGAGCACGCGGGACGCGCACCCCTGCCGTCCGCGTCGCGTTATCCCGCGGCTTAGAAGCGCCCTCGACGATTCCATGCAGCCGCAACACGTGCGGCGCTGCCAGGCCCGAGTCCCGCCGCGGGCCGACTTAGCCCGCCATCAGCTCCGCTTCCTGCACGGCACGCTCGATCAGCAATCACGCGCCGTACGGGGGCGAAGCTGCTCTTGGCCGGGCTTGAGTTCAGCGGAGAGGCTTCGCGCGCGGGCGGCGCACGGACGCGGACGCTGCGAACGCGAGGCCGAGCACGAGCGTGAGGCGCGGATCGGGGACAAATGTTCTCCGGGTTCGGCGTGTCAAACATGGCGCGCCGTTCGATTGCATGCATTCGACGTCGCGGGTCGTGGTTCATCAGGCTTCGGTGTCCTCGAATATCACCTGCGCATAGCCCGTGAGCGTCGCGTGGTAATAGTTGCGGTGCACGCGCCTGACCTTCTCCGACAGCGCACCGCGCATGCAGAGCCACATGATCATCTCGACGCTCTCGGTGCCGCCGCGTTCGATGAATTGCTGGTGCGACATGGCGGCGAGCGACTTCGGATCCGTCTCGAGGCGGTCGAGGAATTCCGCGTCCCAGTCCGGCGCGATCGTTCCGAAGCGTTCCCCGGCCAACTGGTGCGAGAGGCCGCCGGTCCCGAGTACCACGACTCTGAGGTCGTCCTCGTAGCTCGCCACCGCCTGGCGAATTGCGCGACCGAGCTGAAAGCAGCGCACCGCTGTGGGAATCGGAAAGTGCAGTACGTTGACGAGGATGGGTACCACGCACACGGGCCACCGTGCCACTCGCGGCATGAGTGCGGAAAGGGGTGAGAGACAGCCGTGGTCGAGCGGCAAGCGGTGGCACACGGACAGATCGAAGCCTCCCTCGATGAGCTGGCGCGAGAGATGCCACGCGAGCTCGGTGTGGCCTGGCACCTCGGGGAGCGGGCGCCTGCCCCAGCCTTCGTCCGCGATTTCGTGCTGGCCGGCTACCGCGATGGCGAATGTCGGGATGAAATCGAGGAAGAACGACGTGAAATGATCGTTGGAGAACAGAATTAGTACGTCCGGCTGCTCGCGCTCGAGCCACGCGCGCATGGGCTTGTAGCCATCGAACAGCGGCTTCCAGTACGCCGATTGCTCCTCGCCCCGATCCACCGCGGCGCCGATCGCGGGGGCGTGTGGGGAGCCGAAGCCTGCGATGATGCGAGCCACTAGCGCTCTTCCCACACGCGACGAGTTCGTCTGAATTCTTCGAGCGTTTCGCCTCGCATGCGCGCGCCCGTGGCGGTGAGCCCATCGCCCATCGCGGCCGCTATGCGAAACACGAGGAAATGATTGACCCCGTAGCGCACCATCGCGAGCCAGTCGCGCGCACGGATCATCGCCATTTCGGCATCGCTCAAGCGGCACTCGCGCATGTGTCGCTCGCGATCCGCCTCGAATGTGGCGCGGTTCTTCGACTCCATCAACCCGCGGCAAAACGCGCTCAGCCGATAGGCTTGCTGCGCGAGCGAAACGGTCAACAGGTAGCTGCCCGGCTGTGGATTGGCGAAGTCGCGTTCGGACTGCTTCATGGTGGCCGACCCTTCAGCGAGTGCGAATCTCGACGGGGTTGCTGAGCGTGCCGAGGCCGGCGATCGACACGGCAACCGGCCCTCCCGAGCCCGCGAGATCGACGCTTTGCACCGGCCGGGTCCCCGGGCCCGAGCGCTTGATCGCCGTACCGAGCGACAGGACATCTCCGGGCATGAAGGTCATGAATTGCGACAGGAAGGCGAGCACTTCGGGAATCTTGTAGAAGAGATTCCCCGTGTTGTCCTCCGTGACGAGCTCGTCCTTGTGGCGACAGCTGATGGCGAGATCGTGCGGATTCGCGATCTCATCGCGCGTCACCAGCCACGGCCCCATCGGGGAGAACGTATCGCTTCCCTTGTAGCGCCCGGGATAGGTCGTCCAAGTATCCACGTACTCGATGCGGCTCGGATCGTCCTTCGCCGGATGAATCGCCCGATAGTGAAATGTGTCCTCCGCGCGCATGGACGGCGAGGTGATGTCGTTGTGAATGGTGTAGCCGAATACGTACTCGTACACCCGCTCGGCGTGGACCTCCGATGCATGCCGACCAATCACGAGCGCGAGCTCCGGCTCGGGATGACAACGCCCGTAGGCGGGACGGATGACGATCGGCTCTCGATGGCCGGCGAGCGCATTGGCACCCTTGATGAACGTGGCGGGGTGCTTGGGCCCGCTGATGATGCGGTCGGCATTCGCGCTGTTGTTGAGAGCGAGGCAAACGATCTTCGACGGCCGGCGGACCGGAGCGTACCAGCGCACTTGATCGATGTGGTAGCGCTGCACCTCACGTGGGTGTGCGATCGCGTGCGCGACAGCGCGGCGCACCGCCTCCGACCCCGCTTCCGAGGCTTCGATGAGGCGGACCATGTCGCCGAGCGGCGCCGCCCCCGCGGCGTCGATGCCGGCGGCCGTCGCCGCTTCGACGAGATCGATGAGGTGCTCCGCGCCGAGCGCGACGCCCACACGGTCCAGACCGGCTGCATTGAAGCTTGCGAATTTCATCGGGAGGCTCGGCGCCAAGGCTATTACGGGCACGGGCCGAGTGCGAGTCGGACCGCCCGATCCGGCGGATATGCTCACCGGACCAGCGGTTCGATCTAATCCAGCGCGGTGGCGAGCAGCAATTTCACGTCGACCCCGATGCGCGCCAGCCGAGCGCGCAGCTCGGGCCATTCCTCCTTCAGGAACTTCGCGCGCTCACGCTTGAGAAGGCCCTCGCGCACTCCTTTCTTCACGATGAGACCCTCGCCCCGCAGGGTCTCCACGAGCCCGTCTCTCGCGAGCTCGCGGTAGGCCTTCGCCGCCGTCAGCGGGTTCACGTCGTACGTTTCCGCGAGTCCGCGCACCGAGGGCAGCATTTCCCCTTCGGGGTAGGTGTGATCGAGGATGCCGGCAACCAGTTCGTCGATGAGCTGACGGTAGATGGGGTGTTCGTTCTTCCACTGGTGGGGGCGCTTCTTCTTCACGCGATGTGCCGTCCTGAACGTCCAGGGTGGACATCCGTAGAGTAACTTGACGGCGCCCATCTTCCAATGTACTAATTGCCTTACTGTACTACGTATCTAATACTGTGATATGAACAGCCCGGTGGCACGACTGTGGCGCGGATCGCGACCGACGGCGGACGAGGAGGACCGGTTCTCCCTCATGGATCGCAAGGTCGATCCCCGGTCCCGCGTTCGCCGTCGGCTCGCGTCAGCGCTCGTGGTCATGCTCGCCGTGGCCGCGGCGACGACCGCGTACGTCCGGGTCGGCCTGACCCGCACGCTCGTCGTGAGCACCGAGCGCGTGGTCATTGCGACGGTGGCACCGGGTGAGTTCGATGAGTACATTCCGGCCACCGCCACGGTGGTGCCGCGCACCACCGCCTACCTCGATGCCGTCGAGGGCGGGCAAGTCGCCGAAGTGCTGGTGGAAGAAGGCGCACTCGTCGAGCGCGGACAGCCGTTGGTGAGGCTCAAGAACACCAATCTGCAGCTCGAAGTGCTGGGTCGTCAGGCTCAACTCATGGAGCAGCTCGATCGCCTCAATTCGACCGTGCTGTCGTTCGAGCAGGCGCGGCTCGGACACGAGCGCGATCTCATCGAGGCGGGTGCGCAGATCCGGCAGCTGTCGCAGCGTCTGCGGCGTAGGCAGGCGCTGCGCACCTCGGGCGCGGTGTCCGAGTCCGACATCGATGAGCTGACGATCGACTTGGATCGCTACCGGCACCTCGAGACGACGATGCGCGCGGCGCAGGCTGTGGACACGAAATTCCAGACCGAGCAGATCACGCAGCTGCACAGCGCCATCGCCGCGACGCGCGACAACCTGGTGATGGCCGGAGAGACGCTGCAGGGCCTGGCAGTCAAGGCACCGATCAGCGGCCAGCTCACCGCTCTCGATGCCCATCTCGGTGAGGCCAAGGCGGCGGGGCAGCGCATCGGTCAGATTGACGAGACGAGCACGTACAAGGTGGAGGCGGCCATCGATGAGTTCTATCTCAACCGCGTGCGCGTCGGGCAGCTGGCGATCGCCGAGGTGGAGGGCGGCGAGCACCGTCTGGAGCTGGTCAAGGTCTATCCGCAGGTGCGGGAGCGGCAATTCAAGGTGGACCTGCTCTTCGCGGACCCGGCGCCGAAGGGGCTGCGGCGCGGCCAGTCGCTGCAGGTCCGCCTCGAAGTGGGCGCAGCGCGCCAGACGTTGCTGGCTGCAAACGGCCCTTACTACGACGACACCGGCGGCACGTGGGTGTTCGTCCTATC
>FTED01000857.1_pt1 | contig 9369 bp, 8 predicted proteins | sample 1640121 | NCBI WGS metagenome assembly FTED01 (sample SAMEA3914816, study PRJEB12502) | metagenome | biome: forest; material: soil | place: USA | collected 2011-09-16 | depth 0.3 m
CAGTTACGCGTCGATTCAGCTTGCAAGCGGCGAGTCACAGCGCGTATGGCCGGCGTTCGAACGCGGCGGGGTCGTCATCTCGGAGCCCCTCGCCTGGCGGCTAAGGCTGGCAGTAGGTGATCCGCTTACGCTGATGACGGCGCGCGGCCTCCGAGCATTCGAGGTAGCCGGCGTCTATCGCGAATACGGCAGCGACCGTGGGACTTTGCTCATGAGTCGCGCCGTATACCGCCAACTATTCGACGATGACGCCATCACGGCGCTGAGCCTTTACGTGAGGCCCGAGGCGGATGTCGCAGCGGTGATCGCACACCTGCGCGCCGCGAGCCGCGGTAGACAAACACTTGCCATCACCTCCAATGCCGGTGTGCGCGCGATATCCATGAGCATCTTCGAGCGTACGTTCGTGATTACTCGCGTGCTCTATTGGCTCACGGCGGGGGTGGCGGCGATCGGCCTCGTGAGCGCTCTGCTATCGTGGGAGCTGGAGCGTTCGCGCGAGCATGCGATTGTGCGGGCGCTAGGACTGACGCCGCGCGGCGCAAGCGTAATGATCGAAGTGCAGACAGGGTTCATGGGGTTAGCGGCGTTCCTCGCAGCGCTTCCGGCCGGCCTGCTCACAGCGGTGCTGCTCATCACGGTCATCAACCGTCGCGCATTCGGATGGCAGATCGACTTGCACGTAACGGCCGCGCAGCTCGGCAGCGCGCTGTTGCTTGCATTGTGTGCGGCGCTGGCGGCCGGGCTATACCCCGCCTGGCGTACCGCTCACGCACCCTTGGCAAGCGACATCCGGGAAGAGTGATGCGTAGCTGGGCAGCGTGCGTCTGCATATTCATGCTCGCTGCGTGCGACCGTGCTCCGACACCTGTTGCGCCAGCCGCCTCAGCCACGCATACGGCGAGCGGTAGAGCCACGGCATTTGTGCCGACCTCGCGTCTCGGCGCGTTGCGCGTCAGTGCGAGTTCGCCGGGCTTTGCTCGCGCGGGCGATCCGATCACGTTCGAGTTCCCACGCGATCATGGCCCGCACGCGGCGTTTCGACAGGAGTGGTGGTATGTGACCGGTCACCTCGACGCGCCCGGCACTGCCGGCTTCGGATTCGAGCTGACCTTCTTCCGTTTCGCGCTGGTACCGCCCGCGAGCGACGCGGCGCCAAGCGGCTCTGCGTGGCGGACGCGACAGATCTATGTAGCGCATTTTGCGGTCACGGATCTCGAACGGCGCCGGTTCCATTCGGCCGAGCGCTATGAACGGGATGCGCTCGGCCTCGCGGGTGCGCGGGCGTCTCCATTCCGCGTCTGGCTCGACGACTGGTTACTCGGCCAGCAGATGGCGGGCCAGCAAACCTCATGGACGCTGCACGCAGAGGATCATGACTACGAGCTCGATCTCGAGCTGCATCCGCTGTCAGCGCCGGTTCTGAATGGCGAAGCCGGATTGAGTCGGAAATCAGAGGTCGCGGGCGCCGCGAGCTACTACTACTCAATACCCCGTGTCGCGGTGTGCGGGCACCTCGTGCGGTCAGGACAGCGGCTGGATGTGCAGGGTCTCGCATGGCTCGACCGTGAGTGGGGGAGCGGCGCGCTCGCCCCGGATCAGGAAGGGTGGGACTGGTTCGCGCTGCAGCTCGGGGATGGCAGCACACTGATGTTCTACGCGCTGCGCAAACTCGGCGGCCGGCGCGATCCGAACAGCGCCGGCACCTGGGTCGCAGCGGACGGCAGTGCCCATCGGCTCGTGAATGATGATGTCCGCATTGATGTGCTGGATCATTGGAGCAGCCCCCGCGGTGGGCGCTATGCATCGCGCTGGCGGGTGCGCGCGCCCGCGCTCGGACTGGACCTGGACGTGCGTCCGCAACTTCCTGATCAGGAGCTCAACACGAATCCCAGGTACTGGGAGGGGGCCGTGAGCGTGTCGGGGCGTCACGCCGGCGGTACAGTCGCCGGAAGGGGATATGTCGAGCTGGTGGGCGACGCGCACGAGCGCAAGGAGTGAACGATGACCCCGTCTCGCGCGAGCGCCAACGCGCCGGCAGCGTTCATGAGTGATGCGAGCTAGTATTCACAGGCACCCGCCCGCGCTACCGGGCCACGAGTCGAAATTCAAAGAATGAGGAGAACGTCGTGGAAACCGTGGATCTGAATCAGCTCACCGCGCGTGTGAAGGCACTGCTTACGTCCCCCAAGACCGAATGGCCCGTCATTGCGTCCGAGCCGGCAACGGTCGCAAGCCTGTACAGCGGCTACATCATGATCCTCGCCGCAATTCCTGCGGTGTGCACGTTCGTGAAACTGAGCATCATTGGCGTCGGCACGTCGATGTTCGGCAGCCCGCTCGTAGCGGACTATCGGCTGGGGTTCAGTGCCGGTATTGGCATCATGATTGTCCGCTACGTGCTGTCTCTCGTCGTCGTTTATATCCTCGGCGTCATCATCGACGCGCTCGCGCCCACGTTCGGTGCGCAGAAGGACCCGATGCAGGCGCTCAAGACGGCGGCGTACTCGTTCACGGCGAGCTGGGTCGCCGGCGTCGGCATACTGTTCCCGTTCCTCGGTACCCTGATCGAGCTCGCCGGGGCCGCATACGCGATCTACCTGCTCTATCTGGGTCTGCAGAGCGTCATGAAAGCGCCGGCGGACAAAGCCGGCGGCTATACGGCGGTGACGGTCATCGTCGCCATCGTGGCGGGTTGGGTTGTCAGCGTCATTACGGGGGGACTCATGGGCGTTGGGACGATGGGCGTACACCTTGCGAGCTAGCCTAGCTACGCAGCGCGCAGGTCCACGCTATCGCGATCACCGTCAGTGCCCCCAGACCCGCGAGCCACTGTGGCACACGATTCAATGTGCGACGACCCAGCGGCGTCGCGGCAGTCGCTCCGAGAATGACGCCGATCGTGAACCCGGTGGCGTGCGCGACGACGTCGGTATTTTCGCCCTCCGACCCAAACCAGCCGAGCATCACCACGCCGACCACGAGCGGTCCCCAACGTAGCGCCCAGCGTTGCGGAAGATCGAACCGTTCGCGCCACGAGTGCGCCGCCAACACTCCAAGTGCCGTGAACACGGCAGTTGAAGCCCCTACCGCCCGGTGCGTCGCCGGCCCAAGCAATGCTTCAAGCAGGTTGGCCGTGCCGGCACCCAGCACCGTGAGGAGCCAGGCAGCGCCACTTCCGAGCTGGCGTCCGGCGAGATAGCCGAACCACACGCCAGCGCCCACATTTGCAGTGAGATGCCCCGCATCCACATGCAGGGTGAGCGCGGTCCACGCGCGCCACCATTGGCCACTCTGTGCGCGCGCCGCGTCGAGCTCTCCGACATCGAATGCATCCAGGCGCCAGACGCCATTGCCCACCGCGTAGGCGACGCCCACGAGAACCGCCACGTAAATGACACAGCCGATCCATGCATAAGGATGTCCGCTGCGTGGAGGCGGCGGCGGTGGAGCAGGGCGGCGCTCCGCTTCGTAGCGGATCAGATGGGCATGAGCCTGCTCGGCGAGCGCCTCGTCGACCAGCAGGGCGTAGCCGGTACCGTCGAAAGCGATGGTGTGGGGGACGCCCACCGCGGTGAGGACGAACGCGTGCTCCTCGCAGTCGGAGGCACGCAGCGAGCGATAGACTGCTATGGGTGCAGTGTGCATCGCAGCCCGCAGGAGAGTAATTTTGCCGTCGGCATCCCGGTCCTGATCCGTGCGGCCATAGTATGGCGCGCGAGCCGTTCGCCAAGCCGGCCCGTGATCTCACTGCCGTGCCTCTTGGGCGCAAGCCAAGCAAAACAATTCAATCAGACAGGAATCCAGCCATGAGACCTTCGTTCGTTTTCGGAATCGTAGCCTCCCTGGGCTCAGTATCGGTGCTCGCAGCGCTCCCGCTGGGCACCAAGGCACCCATGTTCACCACCCAGGCTTCGCTTGCCGGCAAGCCGTTCACTTTCTCTCTCGCCGACGCTCTCAAGAAGGGTCCGGTGGTGCTGTACTTCTACCCCGCCGCGTTCACGCCCGGCTGCACCGTCGAGGCGCACAACTTTGCCGAGGCCAGCGACAAGTTCAAGGCGCTCGGGGCTAGCGTCATCGGTGTGTCCTACGACTCCGTGGATACGCTCAACAAGTTCTCCGTCACCGAGTGCCGCAACAAGTTCGCGGTGGCCTCCGATGCGGACCAGCACATCATGAAGGCGTATGACGCGGTGCTGCCGCCGAAGCCGGAGTGGGCGAACCGTACTTCGTATGTGATCGCCCCGTCAGGCGAAATCGTGTACACGTTCACCGAGCTCAACCCGGACAAACACGTCGAGAACACGATGGCGGCGGTCCAGAAGTGGGCCGACGACCACAAGGGCAAGAAGTCGGGCTGAGTCTCGAACCCGAAGCGGAATTTGAAGTCCGTGGGGCCCGGGCCTTACGCCGGGCTCACCGGGTCGGGTCGCACAGCGCCCGCGAGTCGGCGCCGCTCTGCGCTCGCCCTTGTGAGCGTCCCCGCGCCGGGTGAGCCTCGCAGCATGTTGTTTCCCACCACGCTCGTCGGCAGCTATCCGCAGCCGGAATGGCTCATCGACCGCGGCAAGCTGGCCGGCCGCTTCCCACCGCGGGTGCGGGCACGAGAACTGTGGCGGGTTCCCGAGCCGTTCCTCGCCGAAGCGCAGGACGACGCGACGATCATGGCCATCAAGGCACAGGAGGAGGCAGGGCTCGACATCATCACGGACGGTGAGATGCGCCGCGAGAGCTATTCAAACCGTTTCGCCACAGCTCTGGAAGGCGTCGACCTCGACAACCCCGGCACGGCGCTCGACCGCAGCGGCCATCCGAACCCCGTGCCGCGGGTCGTGGGCAAAATCCGTCGCAGGCACGCGGTGCAGGTGCGGGACCTTGAGTTTCTGAGGCACCACACCCAGCGCAAGGTGAAGATCACCGTTCCCGGGCCGTTCACGATGTCGCAGCAGGCGCAGATCGACTATTACGATCGGAGCCCCGAGGCCGCGGCGATGGACTATGCCACCGCGGTGAACGAGGAAATTCGCGACCTGTTTGCGGCCGGCGCCGACGTCGTGCAGGTCGACGAGCCCTACATGCAGGCGCGGCCGGAAGCGGCGCGCGCGTACGGGCTTCGTGCGCTCAACCGCGCGCTCGAGGGGCTGACGGGGACCACTGCCGTACACATCTGCTTCGGCTACGCCGCCATCATCCACGCACGCCCTGCGGGCTACTCGTTCCTGCCGGAACTCGCGGCCTGCCCCTGCAGCCAAGTCTCGCTCGAGACCGCGCAGTCCAATCTGGACTGCTCCGTGCTGCGCAAGCTAGGGGGCAAGACGATCATCCTCGGGGTGATCGATCTAGCGGATGCGCGGGTTGAACCGCCTGTCCTCGTGGCCGAACGAATCCGTCGGGCGCTCCCTCACGTCGAGGCCGCGGATGTCATCGTCGCCCCGGACTGTGGCATGAAGTATCTGCCGCGCGAGGTTGCCTTCGGAAAGCTGTGCGCCATGGTCGAAGGCGCGCGAATCGTGCGCGCGGAGGTCGAAGCGCGCTGAAGCGGCGGAGGCTCGCGAGAGGAGACGGCGATTCCGGCACGAATGTTGCGTGCGGTGCCAGCCTGCACCGACGTGCAGGCTGGTGCGGGTGGAATTCAACGCCTGCCGCGGGAATGGAGCGCTTGGGCGGGCGGCTCGCGGACCGGGATGTGGCTTCGGCGCAACGCTATGTTGTGCACAGACGCGCGGCACCGTAGCATCCGCCAGAAACCAGAACCGGCCGGAAGACCAGGGGAAGCCAGATGAGTGCTTTGGAGCGAGAGGTCGCGTCGTCCGCCGATCGCGCGAGCCGCACGACGCTGTCTGTGGTGCCAACGCCCGCTGCGAGGGAACACTCCGTGGAGGGGCGGCTCCTGCTGCGATTGCTATCGCTCGCGGGCAATCCGCCCATCGAATTCGTGCTGTGGACCGGCGAACGCGTCGTGGCGTCGGAGTGCGCCGACGTCGTCGCGCGCGTCGGGATCGCCGATCGAAAGACACTGCTCGGTCTCGTGAGAAACCCTCAGATCAGATTCGGAGACGGTATCAGTGAGGGTCGGATCACGGTCGACGGTGACTTGGTCGCCTTTCTCGAGACGATGTATCGCAGCTCCACGCCGAAGCTGAAGGTGCTGCGCCTGCTGGCCTCGCTTCTGCACCGACCGCGTGCGAACACGCTCTCCGGGTCGCGCGAGAACATTCACCACCACTACGACATTGGCAACGACTTCTACTCGCTGTGGCTCGGTCGCACGATGGCTTACACCTGTGCGTATTATCCCACCCCCTCTGCGACGCTTGACGAGGCGCAGACGGCAAAGATGGATCACGTATGCCGCAAGCTCCGGCTGCGGCGCGGCGAGACGGTGGTCGAAGCAGGCTTCGGCTGGGGCGCGCTTGCGCTCCACATGGCACGCCACTACGGCGTGAAGGTCAGGGCATTCAACATCTCGCACCAACAGGTTGCGTACGCGCGCGAGCGTGCGTTGCGCGAAGGGCTCACGTCGCAGGTGGAATACGTCGAAGACGACTACCGCAACATTTCCGGCCGCTACGATGCGTTCGTGTCGGTGGGCATGCTGGAGCACGTGGGTGTGGACAACTACCCTGAGCTTGGCGGCGTCGCCGCGCGCTGCCTGGGGAGCAACGGCCGCGGGCTCATCCATTCCATCGGACGCAACCGGCCCGAACCGCTTCATCCGTGGATCACGCGCCGCATCTTCCCGGGCGCTTATCCTCCGTCGCTCGCTGAGATGATGGAGCTTTTTGAGCCGTGGGATTTCTCTGTGCTGGACATCGAGAATCTCCGACTGCACTACGCGAAGACACTCACGCACTGGCTCGAGCTGTACGAAGCCTCGGTCGATCGGATCCGGGCGATGTTCGACGAGAAGTTCGTGCGTATGTGGCGTCTGTATCTCGCTGGTTCGATCGCGGGCTTCAGCACGGGTTCGCTGCAACTGTTCCAAGTGCTGTTCGCAACCCGCAACAACAATGACGTTCCGATGACCCGAGCGCATCTGTACGGCGGCTGATCGGGAGCGCAGTGCAATCCTGGGATGTGGTGATCGTGGGCGGCGGGCCCGCGGGCTCCGCGGCCGCGCAGCGGCTGAAGGGCGCGGGCGCGGACGTGTGCGTGCTCGACAAGGAACGCTTTCCAAGGCTCAAGCTGTGCGCCGGCTGGATCACCCCCGAGGTGGTGCGCGACCTGGGGATGGACGCTGCCTCCTATCCGCATCGTTTCCTGACCTTCGATCGGCTCCATGTGCACGTCAAGGGACTGTATCTGAAGGTGCCCTGCGTTCAGCACTCGGTCCGCCGCTTCGAGTTCGACGCGTGGCTGCTGGAACGGTCCGGTGCGAGGGTCTTGCACCACACCGTCCGGAACATCCGCCGGGAGCCGGGTGGGTACGTCATCGATGATGCGTTTCGATGCCGGTATCTGATCGGTGCCGGGGGTACGCGCTGCCCGGTCTATCGCACGTTCTTTCGTGAGGCGAACCCCCGCGCCGCCGAGCTACAGACCGTCACGCTCGAGCACGAGATTCCATACGACTGGCAGAATGCAGATTGCCATCTGTGGTTCTTCGACCAAGGACTGCCGGGCTACTCCTGGTACGTGCCGAAGGAAGACGGGTGGCTCAACGTCGGCGTCGGTGGCATGGCGGAGCGACTCAAGCGCAGTGGCAAGGACATCCGCTATCACTGGACGCACTTCACCGGCCTTCTTGATCGCAAGCTCGCCCACGGCGCGCACTACGACCCGACGGGCTACAGCTATTTTCTGCGCGGCAATGTCGATGTGGCGCGGATTGACGACGCGTTCATCACCGGTGATGCCGCGGGCCTCGCGACGCGCGACATGGCAGAAGGTATAGGGCCGGCAATACGCAGCGGCGCGCGAGCGGCCGAGGCCATTGTTGGCGGCGCGGACTATCGGCTGGAGGACGTCACCGGCGCGAGCCTCGGGGGAGGACTGGTGAGTCGCATGTTCGACTGGGCGATGACACGCGGCGCGTGAGGCAGTCCAGCTAGTGACAGCCTGCTAGCCCCGCTTCAGTTCCTCCGGGATCGTGAAGCAGAAGGAAGCGCCTCGATTCAGTTGCGCGTCCGCCCAGATTTTGCCGCCATGCCGGCGGATGATGCGCTGGACCGTAGCGAGGCCAATACCGGTGCCCGGGAAGTCGCTCTGCGAGTGGCAGCGCTGGAATGGCGCGAAGAGCTTGCCCGCGTAGCGCGGATCGAACCCCACCCCGTTGTCGCGCACGACATAGACCGTATCACCCGCGGCATCGCAGCCCGATTCCAGCTCGATGCGCGCTGACGCGCAGCGCGAGGTGAACTTCCAGGCGTTCGCGAGCAGGTTCTGCAGCGCGATGCGCAGCAGCGCGGGGTCGCCTATGGCCGTGAGCCCCGGCGCGATGATGAATTCGCTCGTCCGGTCCGGTGCGCTCGCGCGCAGCCCGCGCACGATTTCCTGACCCAGCGCCGAGAGATCCACCGACGTGGTCAGCATCGGCGCGCGGATGATCTTCGACAGTCCCAGCAGATCTTCAATCATGCGCTGCATGTGAGCGACGGCAGTCGTGATGCGCTCGAGGTGTTGCCGTCCCGAGGCGTCGAGGGCCTCGCTGCTGCTCTCCTGCAGGATCTGGCTGAAGCCATCGATGGTTAGGAGTGGCGCTCGCAGATCGTGCGCGACCGAATAGGAGAACGATTCGAGCTCCCGGTTCAGCACATCCAGCTCGCGGGAGCGCCGATCGAGCTCCGCGCTGAGATGCGCCACCCGCTGCTCGAGGATCGAGCCCGCGTCGGCGGCTGAGGCGGGTTGATCGGCAGGCACGCGATCGTCGGGACGAGAATCGTCCTGGTCCGGATGCAGGATGTTCGGCCGCACGTCCCAGCCCTCCCTGATGTCTCGATGTGCCGCGCGTGAGGGATACCCGCAAGCCGCGGGACAGTCAATCCTGTGTTTCTTTTTTGAGACTTTCAGCACCTCGCGGTGGGCACCGCGGCGCGCGTACGCCGCGCTCGAGGCGCAGCCGTGCGGCGCGGGGGCACTGCATCCGATGGCTGGAAGCGGAAACTACCCATAGAATGCGGGGCACGGAGGGCTGCACGTGTCCAGAGACTGGAATTCCGAAGACTCGTTCTGGCAGAGAACGATCCTGGGGGTCGTCGCCGCGGCAGATTGTCGATGGTCACGACGACGTGGCGGATGAACTGCTCGGGGATCAGCAGTGACTCGACGGGGTTGGGCCCGAAGAAGTCCGAGAGCGCATCGTGAATCGATCCGTCACTGGCGGCGAGGGGCGGCAGGGACTGCGCCGCCGCCTCCGGAATGTCATTCGGA
>FTED01000986.1_pt1 | contig 9359 bp, 9 predicted proteins | sample 1640121 | NCBI WGS metagenome assembly FTED01 (sample SAMEA3914816, study PRJEB12502) | metagenome | biome: forest; material: soil | place: USA | collected 2011-09-16 | depth 0.3 m
ACGATGAGCGCATTGATGCCGTGCTGGATGTTCTCCGCGCCGACGCTCGGGCCGACGACGCGCTCCTCGATCGGATAGATCGGCGCGGCGAGGGAGCCTGCCCGCATCAGCAGCGCCGTCTCACGCGCCTCGGCGGTGCGCATGCCGGTAATGACGAACGTCGGGCCGAACACGCCGTTGATGGTCGCGTTGCTGATCACTTCCTGCTTCGTGACGTCGCGCGTGGCCGGCTTGCCATCCGCCTGCATCAAGGGCTTGCCGTCCACGATGATCGGTTCGCGACTCTTCTCGATGTAGACCACGCCCATGAGACGACCGACGTTCGCGCTCGTGTTCTTGAGCATCTGCTCGCCGCCGCGGGCATCGAGGGTCACGGCGATCTCCGGGCCACTCTGCCCGTTCTTCGCCTGCGCGTTGGTGAGGTTGTCGCCCGTGACGATGACTTCGCGCTTCAGCAGGATCGGCGCGCCGGTGCGTCGCTCCGTATAGAGCTTGGAACCGAGCGGCGCACGGCCCTTGGCTTTCGCCTCGTACGCGTTGTTCTGCATGTCCGTCAGGCGCCACTCGAGCGTGGCCACCTTGCCGAGGATGTTGACCACCTCGGCAGAGTTCAGCACGCCGGCGAGCTGCACGTTGATGCGATCGTTGCCCTGCCGCTCCACCCTCGGTTCGGCGACACCGAGCTCGTTCACGCGGTTGCGGATCGTCTCGATGTTCTTGGTGATCGCGTAATCGGTGCGCTCACGGACCTGCTTCTCGGACAGCGCGCCCTGCACGGTCGGGCCGGAGGACAGAGTCGCAGTCGTAAACTGGAGATCCGCGATCGCCTTCGCCAGCGCATCCCGGACAGCTCCGGCATCCGCTCCAGCCGGCAGCAGCACGCGCACAGCGTTGTTGACCTTGCTGTCCTCAGCCGCGGTCTGCACGACATCCGTGAACGGGATCTTCGCATCCTGCAACGCGCGACGGACGGACTGCTCGTAGCTGTCGAGCGCCTGCGCTACCGCCCCCGCGGTGTCCACCTGATACAGCATGTTCAGGCCACCGCGCAGGTCGAGGCCCAGCGACATGGGCTTCAGGCCGACCTTCGCGAAAATCGCCGGCGCGCGCGTGATGAGCGACAGCGCGGTGTTGTACGTGTCGGTCCAGTTCTTGTTGGCGGCCACGACGTCGCGTGCGTGCAGCTGCTCGGGCACGCTCGTGAACAGGACCGTGAAGCGATCCTGCTCGCTGACCGTCCGCGTGAACGGGACCTTCTGCTCCGTGAGGTATTTCTCGATTTCGCCCTGCGCCTGCGGGGTGATCTCGACGCGGTCCTTGCGAACGAACTGCAGCGCCGGCGCCTGGCCGAACACGTTCGGCAGCGCGAGGATCAACGCCAGCAGCAGCACGACTCCGACAACAATGTATTTCCAGCGCGCGTACTCGAGCATGACTCAACTGCTCTTCAGCGTGCCCTTGGGCATGAGCGAGGTGACCTGGAACTTCTGCACTTTGATCTGCACGTTCGGCGCGATCTCGAGCGTGACGAAGCTGTCGCCCACCTCGACGATCTTGCCGAGGATGCCGCCGGTCGTGACCACCTCGTCGCCCGTAGAGAGCTTCGTGACCATGGCCTGATGCTCTTTCGCTTTCTTCTGCTGGGGGCGAATGAGCAGGAAGTAGAAGATGGCGATGAACACCACCATCATCGCCAGCGGCGCGAAACCACCGCCGGTCACACCGCCACCGGCGCTCTGCGCCATGGCATCCGGAATCAAACCATTCATGAGTTCACCTTGTATCCGTCCCGGGGGCCCGGGCGCGAAGGGGCGGCATTATGCCACAGCGTCCTGCGAGCCCTGCTCCTGCTTCAGGTAATCGCGGGCGAACGCCGCAAGCCGGCCCTCCATGATGGCCGCCCGGAGCGACCGCATCAGGTCGAGGTAGAAATGCAGGTTGTGGATGGTGTTGAGCCGCGATCCCAGGATTTCATTGCAACGGTCGAGGTGGCGGAGGTAGGCGCGCGAATAATTGCGGCAGGGATAGCAGCCGCAGGCCGGATCGAGCGGCCCAAGATCGGTCTGGTGAGCGCTGTTCCTTATGTTCACCACGCCGGCAGAGGTGAAGAGGTGGCCATTGCGCGCATGGCGCGTGGGGATCACGCAATCGAACATGTCGATGCCGCGGACCACGGCCTGCACGATGTCCGCGGGCTTGCCCACGCCCATGAGATAACGGGGGCGGTCCGATGGCATGCCGGGGACCACGGTCTCGAGCACGCGCAGCCGCTCTTCTTCGGTTTCACCCACGGCCAGCCCGCCGACCGCAAAGCCGGGGAAATCGAGCTTCGAAAGCGCTTCCAGCGAGGCGAGGCGCAGGTTCACGTGCATCCCGCCCTGGACGATGCCGAACAGGCCGCCGGGTGGCTCACCTGCAGTCGCGGCACCCGTCTCGTAATAATGCACGTAACACCTCTGCGCCCAGCGCATCGAACGTTCCATTGATGCGCGCGCTTCGGCTTCGGTCGCGGGATAAGGCGTGCAGTCGTCGAGCACCATCGCGATGTCGGAGCGCAGCTTCAGTTGCACGTCCATCGAGTCTTCGGGTGTGAGGCGCACGGCCGCGCCATCGATGGGCGAACGGAAGCTCACGCCCTCCTCCGCGATCTTTCGCAGGCTGCGCAGGCTGAACACCTGGAAGCCGCCGGAGTCGGTGAGGATCGGACGCCGCCAGTTCATGAAACCGTGCAGCCCGCCGTGCGCAGCCACGATGTCCGGGCCCGGCCGAAGCATGAGGTGGAACGTGTTGCCAAGAACGATGTGAGCGCCGAGGCTGTCGAGCTCTTCGGGTGTCATCGCCTTCACGCTGCCGTACGTGCCCACCGGCATGAAGGCAGGCGTTTCCACCACGCCGTGCGCGAGCGTGAGCCGGCCGAGACGCGCGGCGCCGTCGGTGGCCAGGATTTCGAGAGTGGGTCTCATGATGCCGGCGTCACGAACATCGCGTCCCCGTAACTGAAAAAACGGTATCGCGAGCGAACGGCATGTTCATACGCCGCCAGCACGTTCTGTCTCCCCGCAAAGGCGCAAACGAGCATCAACAACGTCGACTCCGGCAGATGGAAATTGGTCAGCAGCGCGTCAACGACGCGGAAGCGAAAACCCGGCGAGATGAAGAGCCGCGTGTCGCCCGAGAACGGCTGCAACGAGGTCGCACCCGCCGCCCCTTCGCGCACACGCTGCGAATCGAGTGCCGCGGACTCCAGTGCGCGCGCCACGGTCGTTCCGATCGACACCACGCGCCCGCCTGCGGCACGCGTGCGATTGATCGCTTCGCACGCCTCTGCGCTCACAGTAACCCATTCCGCATGCATCACATGCGATTCCAGATCATCCGTGCGAACGGGCTGAAATGTGCCGGCGCCCACATGCAGCGTGACGAACGCGCGACTGACGCCACGCGCCTCGAGCTTGCCGATCAGGTCGTCGTCGAAGTGCAGGCTCGCCGTGGGAGCGGCCACCGCTCCGGCGTGCTTCGCGAAGATGCTCTGGTATCGCTCCCGGTCCGACGCATCGGGCGCGCGATGAATGTAGGGCGGCAGCGGCACTTCGCCCCACCGCTCGAAGAACTCCAGCGTCGGACCGGGCAAGACGACCTTCCATAGATCGCCTTCCTTCGCGATCACCCGCACGGCTCCGCCCTCCGTCGCGATCTCGAGCTCCTCGCGAATCGGCTTGCTCGCGCGCAGCTGCACGAGCGCCTGCTGCTCACCCGCTGCGCGTTCGAGAAAGATCTCGACGCGGCCACCGGAGGGCTTGAATCCCACGAGCCGGGCGGCAACGACTCGCGTGTCGTTGAAGATGAGCAGATCCCCCGCCCGCAGCAGCTCGGGCAGGTCGCGGATGGAGCGATCCGCGAGCGCGCCGGTGGTGCCGTCGAGCACAAGCAGACGGCTCGCCGATCGCTCGGCGAGCGGGGTCTGGGCGATCAGCTCTTCGGGAAGCTCGTAGGCGAAGTCGGCGCGGCGCACCCGCGCATGTTACATGGGCTCGCCGAAGCCGACCCAGGCTGTGGGCACGCGGGACTGGCGACTGCGCTCCGGCACGGTGACCTGGATGTCGAGCGGCTTGCGATCCCGCATCACGCGCAGCGTGAGCTGCTCGCCGGACTGATACGAGCCCAGGATGCGCGTGATCTGCGAGCCGCTCGTCGGTTCGCGCCCGTCGATCGCGACGATGACGTCGCCGTCCTGCAGCTTGTAGACGTCGCTCTTCGGCGCGCGTACTACCAGCACGCCTTTGGTCGCGCCGAAATAGCGCCCGAGCTGCGGGGTCAGCGTCGTGACCTCGAGGCCGGCGAGATCGTTGTTGCCGCCGAAGAACCGGTAGTCGAACGGTTTGACCTGCATGAAGGCATCGCCGTCGGGCATCACGATATTGGGACCATTGCCCTGGAACGCGAACACATAGGGCCGGGCCACAATCTCGAAGTCCTTCGGCTTCCCATCGCGCTGCACGCGCACCTTCACCTTGGTGTTGGGCTTCACACCGCGCAGCAGCTGCACCACCTGACGCGAGGCCTCGCCCGGACGGCTGTCCGCCTTCACGTCGGTGCCGTTCACCATCACGATGGTGTCGCCGGCGCGGATACCCGCCTCTTCCGCCGCGCCGCCGGGGCTCACGTCCAGCACTCGCGCGCCATCCTTGGTATCGGATGCGAGATCCACACCGATGGTCGTGCGACGAGGGGTGTGCTCATCCATGAACGGCAGATTCTCCATTGCATCGGCCGCGCGCTCCGCGGCAATCGCTGCGATCTCGGACGCCGCGCGACTCATACGCTCTTGCGCATCCCGCATGCGTGCCTCGACATCCGCGCGTTCGCTGCGCGTGCGCGCATCGATATCCGCGCGTTCACGCGCGCGTTCCGCAGATCTCGGAGCGGCCGGAGGCGCCGGCACCGCGGGTGCAGAGGCCTGTGCCGCGGGCGCAGCGGGTGCCGGGGGCACGGGGCGCGCGATCGAATCATCGCGATCCGCATCGTTCTGTGCAGCTCGCGCGACATTCATTGCCAGCGCTGCGCCGAGCATGAGCGCTACCGCGCCCTTGTGGACTACGCCATTGCGCAAACCGCGATGGCCAACAATAGATGTGCTCACAGCTTTACCTCTCGTCTTTCTCACGCGCTCAGGACCCATCGGCCACGAGCACTTCCGCGTAACGCACCTGAGCCAGCGAGCTCACGAGGCGTGCGCGTTCGGTTTGCAGGACTTTCAGTTGGGCGGGATTCGCGCCGCCCAGGCGCTCGTCCGTCAACGCGTCATCGAACCAGGCGATACGATCTTCCAGATTCGCAACCGCGAGCCGCGGGCCGGCCCGCACGACAGCGGGCTCCGCAGGGTGCTGCGCGAGCCACTCGCGCGCCTGACCGGCCTGTTCCGCCGGATCCCTGTTCCCGTCGACGGCGGCGGAGTGCGCCTGCGCAGACTCGGGGCTGCCGGGCGCAACCGTTGCCGCAACCGGATCGCGCCCGTCATGATGATCGATCTGCGTCTGATCGCCGGTGCCCAGCATCGCCATCGCGGCCACGAATGCGGTGAGTCCGGCCGCGGCGGCGGCGTGCGGCCAGGTGACGAGCTGGCGCTTCGGCGTCGCGCGCTCGCGGCTCCGGCGACCGAACTCCGCCCAATCGTAGGGAGCCGGCATTCCGGGCAGGTCACGAAGCTGCTGGCCGATATCGCCGACCACGGGGGGCCGGGGCGGTCGCGCGAAATGATTCAGGTGGGGGCGCATGACTGACCATCCGTCTGCGGTTCGTACCACTCGCGCAGGCGCGCGTGGGCGCGCGCGAGCTGGGACTTCGAAAAACTGACCGAGCGGCTGAACTGCCGCGCGATCTCCTCGTGGGAATAGCCTTCCACGTCGTAGAGCCACACCACCGCTCGCGCGGTGGGGGACAGCGCGGCGAGCGCGCGCTCGAGATCCATCTGATCGCCCCACGCGTCCGGCAGGGTGATCCTCAGCAGCTCATCGCGGGCGCGGGATTCGGGCCTCGGCGGGTCGCTGGGGAGCTCATCGGGGCGGTCGAGCGCGAGCCGGGCGCGATGCCAGGGGGAGCGCAGGTACATCAGGCAGCGCGTGACGGCTATCTGCCGCACCCACGCGCCGAGGGGCGCCTCGCCCCGGAAGGAATCGAGCCGCTCGAACACGGTCATCATCGTGTCCTGGAACAGGTCCTCGGCGAGGGCGCGGTTGCCCACGATGCGCCGGATGAGCCCGTGCACCGCGGGTGCGAGCAACTCGTAGATGTGGGCCTGGGCGCTCTGCTCCCCACATCGTGCTTTCAGCACGGTGTCTTCGGCGACTGCAATTTCGGTCAGGCGGCTCACGATAGGTTTAGATGCAGCTGCCGTCCGGATGGTCGCGTGGACCGGCAAAGACCCTCGCATCCTGGCCGGCCCGGCCCGGCGGGGCAAAATCGTCCAACGGGCGGGGGGAGCCCTCTATACTTCCCGGCCCACGCCCGGGTGGTGGAACTGGTAGACACAGCAGACTCAAAATCTGCCGTCCGCAAGGACATGGGAGTTCGATTCTCCCCCTGGGCACCACCACTGTGAGCCAGCGCTGCGACGATGAATTTCTGCAGTCACTGCGGCAGCCGTGTCGCGCTTCGTATTCCGCCCGGCGACCATCTGCCGCGCTTCGTCTGCGACTCGTGCGGAACCATCCACTATCAGAACCCCCGCATCGTGGTGGGATGCGTGCCGGAACATGAGGGCCGCATCCTGATCTGCAAGCGGGCCATCGAACCGCGGCTCGGCTACTGGACCGTGCCGGCCGGCTTCATGGAGAACGGCGAATCCCTGCAGCAGGGGGCGGCGCGCGAGTGCCAGGAGGAGGCGCTGGCGGAGGTCGAGATCGGCTCCCTGCTCGGCCTCGTGAGCCTCACCGGCGCGCATCAGGTGCACGTGTTCTTCCGCGCGAAGCTGCACATCCCGGCGTTCGGGGCCGGGCCCGAAAGCCTCGAGGTAAAGCTCGTGACGCCGGAGGAGATCCCCTGGGACGACATCGCGTTCCAGAGCACGACCTTCGCGCTCCAGCATTTTCTCGCCGACCGGGCCGCCGGCCGCGAGGACTACCACCATACGGTGCTCGACCGGCGCCGGCCCAGCGGCTCGCGCACAGACGGCACCTGAGCGGTGCGCAGGTGCGCGGTTATGACCTCAGCTCAAGGGCGTATTTCGCCCCCCCAATGAGGGCGTGGCACAATGCGGGCGCCCACCGCTGAAAGCCGGTGCGCTATCCCCTCAAGGAATCCGCATGACGTTTGTCGTTACCGAACAGTGCATCAAGTGCAAGCATATGGACTGCGTGGAAGTGTGCCCCGTGGACTGCTTCCACGAGGGTCCGAATTTCCTCGTCATCGACCCGGATGAATGCATCGACTGCACGTTGTGCGAGCCGGAATGCCCCGTCGAAGCGATTTTTTCGGAAGAAGAGCTGCCGGCCGGTCAGGAGCAGTTCAAGCCGCTGAACGCGGAGCTTGCGAAGGGCTGGCCGGTGATCACCGAGAAGAAGCCCGAGCCCGCCGATGCCAAGAGTTGGCAGGGCGTGCCGGACAAGCTGAAGTATCTCGAGCGGTAAGTTTCGCCCAGCGCGCCGTGGGCGCGGATCAGCCCTTGCCGTCCTTACCCTTGAGGTGAGCGGCCATCTGGGCCGGCGGCAGGTAGCCCGGCAGCATCTCGCCGTTCTCGAGCACGATGGCCGGGGTACCCCGCACACCGATGTCTTCACCCAGCGCGTATTCGCGCGCCACCGGCGTATTGACGCAGTTCTTCGGCTTGCTGATGTCCTCGCCGCGCTTGGCGCGAGTCAGCGCCGCGCCGCGATCGGCCGCGCACCACACCGCTTCCGCCTTCGCCCATGACTCCGTGTCCGGACCCGAGCGCGGGAAGGACAGGTAGCGCACCTTGATGCCTAGGCGGTTGTACTCCGCGATCTGGCTGTGCAGCTTGCGGCAGTAGGTGCAGTCGACATCCGTGAACACGGAGATGGTGTATTTCGGATCTTTCGGCGAGAACACGACCATCTGCGACTCCGGCACCGAGCCGAGCAGCTTCAGGCGCTCGACGCGGCGGGTGGTCTCGGTCAGGTTCTTGTCGGTGCCGAGCTCGTACAGATCGCCGGCGATGGCGTACTTGCCGTCTTCGGAGACGTAGGCGATTTCGGTGCCGCGAGCGAGCTCATACACGCCCGGGATGGGGGACGCATGCAGCTCCTCCGCCTTGGCGCCGCCGGGAATCTTGGCGGCCAGCACGGCACGCGGATCTTTGTCTTTGGCGGTAACGGGCGTCGCAGTCGCTGGGGTGGCTGCAGCAGCAGGGCTTGCGGCGGGAGTGGCGGCAGGCTGATCGGCGGCAGTGGCCGCGATCGCCGACGTGGCACTGACGAGGCCGAGAACCAGGATCCATGCGCGGGCTGACATGACTCTTCCTCACAGAAGCGACGAAACGCGGGGAAGTCTAGCAGATGAGAACGACCGCTCCATCGCCAGGTTCCCGCTCGTCGGCTCGGGCAGACGAGGTGTACGCGGAATGGTCGTCAGGCCCGGAAAAACGTCACGCGGATGAAATAACTGCGCCTCGTCCCGGTCCGCGCGTCAGCCGCGCGGGTGATGCGTGGAATGCAGCTCTTTCATGCGCTCGCGGGCGACGTGCGTGTAGATCTGGGTGGTCGACAGGTCGCTGTGACCGAGCAGCATCTGCACGACGCGCAGGTCCGCGCCGTGGTTGAGCAGGTGCGTCGCGAACGCGTGGCGCAGAGTGTGCGGCGACAGCTCTTTGCTCACGCTGGCCTTGCGCGCGTAGCGCTTGATGATGTGCCAGAACGCCTGGCGCGTCATGCGATCGCCGCGGCGCGTGGGGAAGAGATAGTCCGTCTGGCGCTCGAGCAGGATCTCCGCGCGCGCTCCGCGCGCGAACTCGCCGAGCCAGCGCACGGCTTCCTCGCCGAGCGGAATGAGCCGCTCGCGATTGCCCTTGCCCAGGATCCGGATCACGCCCTGATTCAGGTTCACCTGGGCGGCGCGCAGGTTCACGAGCTCCGAAACGCGCAGGCCCGTGGCGTAGAGCACCTCGAGCATGCAACGATCGCGGTTGCCGAGCGGGTCGTTCACCGCCGGAGCGGCGAGCAGCGACTCGACTTCCTCTTCCGTCAGGCTCTTCGGCAGCGAGCGGCCGATCTTCGGCATCGCGATCTGCGCGGTCGGATCTTCCTTGATCTGATTCTCCCGCAGCAGGTAGCGGAAGAAACGGCGGAAACTGGAAAGCTGGCGCGCCGTGGAGCGCGGCCGGGCGCCCGCATGGACGCGGTACGCGA
>FTED01000647.1_pt1 | contig 9297 bp, 9 predicted proteins | sample 1640121 | NCBI WGS metagenome assembly FTED01 (sample SAMEA3914816, study PRJEB12502) | metagenome | biome: forest; material: soil | place: USA | collected 2011-09-16 | depth 0.3 m
CTGTTCGCGGTGCTGCCGGGGCCGCTTCCGGCGCAACAGACTTTCGACGAATTGCTATCCACGGCCCGGAGCCTGAACGACCGCCTGCAGGGTGCCTTGCAGGATGAGCGCGGCGAGCCACTCACTCCCACACGCAGCGCGGTGATTCGGGAGAGCCTGGCAAACGGCTCGGCGCTCCACGCGGCTCCCTAGGAGCCTTGCCACCCATGAAGCGGCCAGATCCCCAGGCCCGCGTGGCGCAGCTGCGCGCACAGATCGCCCACCATAACGAGCGTTACTATCAGCTCGACGCTCCTGAAATATCCGACGCCCAGTACGATGCGCTGATGCGCGAGCTGCGTAAGCTCGAGGCCGCGCACCCCCAGATCGCCACGGCCGACTCGCCCACGCAGCAGGTGGGCGCGGCACCGGCGGCTAAGTTCGCCAAGGTCCGGCATGCCGTCCCCATGCTTTCGCTCGGCAATGCCTTCTCGGCCGAGGACGTTGCCGATTTCGCGGAGCGGATCCGCCGCTTCCTGAAAGTCGCTGCGGCCGAGGAGCTGACCTTCACGGCAGAGCCGAAGATCGACGGACTCTCGGTGTCGCTGCGCTACGAGCACGGTGTGCTGGTCACTGGCGCCACGCGCGGCGACGGCGCCGAAGGCGAAGACGTCACGCCGAACGTGAAGACGCTCAAGGACGTGCCGCAAGCACTGAAGGGCAAGGACATCCCCGACGTGTGCGAAGTGCGCGGCGAGGTTTACATGACCCGGCAGGCATTCGCCGCGCTCAATCGCCAGCAACAGGCCGCGGGACGCCCGGTATTCGCCAATCCGCGCAATTCTGCTGCGGGGACGCTTCGCCAGCTCGATCCGAGCGTCACGGCAGCGAGGCCTCCGCTCGGCTTTTTCGCCTATGCCTGGGGCGAGATGAGCGCGCTACCCGCACGCACACAATCGGGGATGCTCGGTTGGTTCGCGGCTCGGGGACTGCAGACCAATCCGCTCACGAGAGTGTGTCGCTCCGTAGATGAGCTGCTGGCGTTTCACCGGGAAATCGAGTTGGGGCGCGCCTCACTCCCGTACGACATCGACGGTGTGGTCTACAAAGTCGATCGGCTCGACTGGCAGCAGCGGTTGGGGTTCGTCTCGCGCAATCCGCGGTGGGCGGTGGCTCACAAGTTTCCCGCCGAGAAAGCGACGACCGTGATCAAGGGCATCGAAATACAAGTGGGGCGCACGGGCGCCCTCACCCCCGTGGCGAAGCTCGAGCCGGTGACGGTGGGGGGCGTGGTGGTGTCGAACGCGACGCTGCACAACGAAGATTTCATCCGCTCGCTCGACGTTCATCTTGGCGACACGGTGACGATTCAGCGTGCGGGGGATGTGATTCCGCAAGTGCTGGGGGTGGTGTTGGAGAAGCGCCCCAAGGGTGCGCGCGCCTATCGTTTCCCCAGCACGTGCCCGTGTTCATTGAAGTCCGTCGTGGTGCGCGACAAGACTGCCGCGGGGGAGGAGGGCGCGATCGCACGGTGCAGCGGCGAGTTCGCCTGCCCGTACCAGAGGATCGAGCATCTCCGGCACTTCGTCTCGCGTCATGCTTTCGACATCGAGGGTCTCGGTGAGAAGCAGATCGCTCTGTTCTTCGAGGCCGGCTGGGTGAAGGCGCCGGCTGATATCTTTCGCCTCAAAGAGCGCCGCGCGCAGCTCGAAGAGCTGGAAGGGTTCGGCGAGGTATCCGTCGGCAAGCTCCTGGCCGCGATCGAAGCGCGCCGCGAGATCAGCCTCGAGCGCTTCATCTACGCGCTGGGCGTACGTCACGTCGGGGAAACGACGGCGCGCGCTCTGGCCCGCGGCTATGGCACCTGGCAGGCCTTCCACGATGCCTGCGTCAATCTTGCCGGCGGGGAGGCGGGGGCGCGCCAGGACCTGGACGCACTCGATCAGATCGGCACGACGGTGATCGAAAGTCTCGCCGCCTACTTTGCCGACAAGCGCAACGTGCAGATGGTCGAGCAGCTGACCGGGGAAGTGCGCATCCTCGACGCCGAACCTGCGGGGGATTCGCCGATCGCCGGCCAGACCGTGGTCTTCACCGGCACACTGGAACAGATGACGCGGGATGAGGCCAAGGCGTTGGCGGAGCGGCTAGGTGCCAAAGTCAGCGGCAGTGTCTCGGCGAAGACGCACCTGGTCGTCGCCGGGGCCGAGGCCGGTTCCAAGCTCCGCAAGGCGACGCAGCTCGGAGTCCGGGTGCTCGATGAGCAGCAGTTCCTGGATCTCGTCAGGTCTTCTTCTCGACCTTCGCGCCCTTCATGAGATCATCGACGTAACTCTTGAATTTCCTGGCCTGCACGACCTGCTCGAGACGCTGACGGACGGTGTCGAAGGGGGGCGCCGCGAGGTCCCGCGTCTCCTCCAGCTTGATGACGTGCCAGCCGTACTGGGTCTGAATCGGCTTATGGGTGTAGTCCCCGGGCTTGAGCGCCACCACGGCTTCCGCGAACGCCTTGACCATCGAGTCCGGTGTGAACCATCCCAGATCACCCCCGCTCGACTTGGAGCTGTCCATGGATTCACGCTTGGCGAGATCGGCGAAGTTGCCGCCCTTGTCGAGCTGATCGATCAGCTTTTGCGCGAACGCATCGGTCGCAACCAGGATGTGCCGCGCGTGGTACTCGGTACGCGGCATGGCCGCGACCTGGGTCTCGTACTCCGCGCGCAGCTCCTGCTCGGTCGGCTTCTTGTCCTTGAGATAGTGCGCGGACACCGCCTGCTGCAACACATTCAGGCGTGCTAGCTCGAGCAATGCCGCGGTGTCCTTGTCCTTGTCGAGCCCGTCCTTGGCGGCCTGTGCGGACACGACTGTCGCACGCACGAGATTGTCGAGCGCCTGTTGCCGCTGTTCGGCCGTCAGGTCGGCGGAGCCCTTGCCGTTGGTCGCGCTCTTGACGTAGACCTCGAACAGGTCATGGTCGACCGGCGCGCCATTCACGGTCGCGAGCGGTGCCTTGTCAGCGGTGCCGGCTACGGCGCCCGCGCCCGTCCCTTTGGGTTGGCACGCAGCGAGGGCGAGGAGCGTCGCGATGATCAGGATTCGATGATATTTCATGCTTATATCTCAGTAAGTTACAGACTTATTGTCAGCCTATTTCTTCAACAGTGTTCGGCAGTGTACAGCGGCGTTGCGCGGCGTTCAGCCAGGTGAGTGCTACGGCGGCATTCGGCACAGGGTCGCCTGATCAACCGATTTCCTCGGGCGTGTGCGCTTCGATGTTGAGGGCGTGAATGTCGCGCCCCATGAGATCCGCGACCGCCGCGTAGACCAATCGATGTCGCTCGATGGACGTGCGGCCGCGAAACGCACTTGCGACGAGGCGCACACGGAAATGCCCGCCCTCGCGCGCACCCGCGTGCCCGGCGTGAGCAGCACTGTCGTCGGCAATGTCGAGCGCAACCGGGCTCAGCTCCTGCTCGATCGCCGCGCGGATGCGGCCGATTCTCGTGGTCACGGGCTGCGCCCGGGATTCAACGGAGTCGCTGCGGGTCGTCGGGTCAGCCAGGCGAGCTGCGCGGCGACGAACGCGACCGTGGCGAGAGTCGGCCCGAGCACTTTGAACCATGCCCAGGCCGTGACAGACGCGTTGAACGCGACTACGAGATTGAGCACTCCGAGCAGCATCCAGAACAGCACCCACAGCCAGTTGAGCCGGCGCCAGATGGCGGGGGCGACATGCACATCAGCGTCGAGTACGCGTCCGAGCATGCGCTGCACGAGCGGCTGCTCGGTCACCCAGTTGCTCGCCAGAAATGCGAGCCCCGCTAGCCAGTAGAGCACTGTCGGTTTCCACTGAATGAATCGCTGATCATGCAGCACGAGGGTCGCGGCGCCGAAGGCGAACACGAGCACGGCACTGATACCGTGCATCGGCGGTATCCGCCTCGTCACGGCATAGTCGGCGATGAGCAGGAGCGCCATCGCGACCATGAGCACCGCCGTCGCGGTGTAGATACCCCCCAGGTAAAACGCAACCCCGAATGCGACGAGCGGGGCGAACTCCAGTAACGACTGCATGGGCGAAGCGATGCAAGAGGTGCGAAAACGGCCGCGTATGATAGCCGATCTCACGGGCTGCGCCCCGGGGGGTTCAACGGGTCGAAGCGACCCGAGAGACGCCAGTTCATGAGTCAGTACTTCGAAGTCCACCCGGTCAACCCGCAGGTTCGGCTGATCCGGAGGGCGACCGAGATCGTGCGGTCGGGCGGGGTCATCGCGTATCCAACGGACTCCTGCTATGCCCTCGGCTGGCATATCGGTGACAAGAGTGCGCTCGAGCGTGTGCGCCGCATCCGGCAGGCCGATCGCAATCATCACTTCACGCTCGTGTGCCGTGACCTCACCGACATAGGGCGGTACGCCAAGGTGGAAACGTGGCAATTTCGGCTGCTCAAGGCGTTGACACCCGGCCCGTACACGTTTCTTCTGCCGGCAACGCGCGAGACACCGCGGCGTTTGCAGCACGAGCGCCGCCGCACCATCGGTATCCGCGTTCCGGATCACCCGGTGCCTCTTTGCTTGCTCGAAGAGCTGGGGGAACCGCTCATGAGCTCAACTTTGCTGCTGCCGGGCGAGACGACGCCGCTCACCGACGGGCGCGAGATCCGCAGCCGCCTCGAGCACGAAATCGACGCCGTGCTCGACAGCGGCAATTGCGGGATCGAGCCCACGACGGTGGTCGATCTGGCCGTATCGCCTCCGGCGATCCTGCGCCGGGGGAAAGGGGACACTGCGCTGCTTGCGGCGGCAACGCGGGCGTGAGGGCCGCTTACGCTATAATTCCCGCCGCCTACGAAAGGGTCGCCAAGCGAATCGTGCCGAGTCGCAGCCTGTTCAACGCTCACCATCGCCTGCGCCGGGAGCCACGGCACGTCTCTAACCCTCTGGGTGCCCGGTGAGTGCGAGCCCCCAGACGCGTCGCGTCCTCTCCGGCATGCGCCCGACCGGAGCCTTGCATCTCGGCAACTATCACGGTGCGTTGCGTAGCTGGGTGGAACTGCAGTACCAGTACGAGTGCTATTTCTTCGTCGCAGACTGGCACATGCTGACGACCGGGTATGACGACACCTCGAACCTTCAGGAGAATATCCGGCAGGTGCTCATCGACTACCTCGCTGCGGGGCTCAACCCCGGGGTGGCGACACTTTTCGTCCAGTCGCAGGTGCCCGAGCACGCCGAGCTGCACCTGCTGCTTTCGATGATCACGCCGCTCGGATGGCTCGAGCGCGTCCCGACCTACAAGGATCAGCAGGAGGCGCTCAAGGAAAAGGATCTCACCACGTATGGTTTTCTGGGCTACCCGCTGCTGCAGAGCGCAGACATCCTCGTGTATCGCCCCGCGTTCGTGCCGGTGGGAGAGGACCAGGTTTCCCACCTCGAGATCACGCGTGAGATCGCGCGCCGGTTCAATCATCTCTACGGCCGCGAGCCGGACTTCGAGGTGCGGGCGGAGAAAGCGGTCAAGACCCTCGGCGGCCGCAACTCCGCGACGTATCGGCAGTTGCGCCGCAAGTTCCAGGAAGCGGGCGATGCGCAGGCGCTCGAGCGCGCGCGAGCGCTCGTTCAGAGCAACAACCGCATCACCGTGGCGGACAAGGAAAGACTCCTGGGCTTTCTCGAAGGCGCCGGCCTCAGCATTCTGCCCGAGCCGCAGGCGCTGCTGACGGCCACGCCGAAAGTGCCGGGGCTCGATGGGCGCAAGATGTCCAAGTCGTACGGCAATACGATCGGCCTGCGCGAAGATCCGGATGCGGTCGCGCAGAAGCTGCGTACCATGAAGACCGACCCGGCGCGGGTGCGGCGCTCGGACCCCGGTGATCCGGAGAAGTGTCCCGTCTGGGACCTGCACAAGATCTACTCGGACGACGCCACGCAGAAGTGGGTGAACGAGGGGTGCCGCACCGCGGGCATCGGGTGCCTGGACTGTAAGATGCCGCTGATCGACAAGATCATCGAGGAGATCAACGGCATGCGCAGGCGCGCGCAGGAGTTCGAGGATAACCCCGAGCTGCTGCGCAGTATCGCCACGGAGGGCGCTGAGAAAGCGCGCGAAGCGGCGCGCGAGACGCTCGATGACGTGCGCCGCGCAATGCATCTGCGCGCGGAGTGAGCCGATGAAACCCAAGCTCGAAATCGTTGCGTCCAACGAGCCGGACGCCATCGCCGCCACCGCAGGGCTCCCGGCGCAGGGCGAAATGCCATTCGCCGTCGTCAACGGTGAGCCGGTCACCGAGCTGCCGCGGGACCTGTACATTCCGCCGCAGGCGCTCGAGGTGTTCCTCGAAGCGTTCGAGGGGCCACTCGACCTGCTGCTCTATCTCATCCGCCGCCAGAACCTCGACATCCTCGATATTCCGCTGGCCGAGATCACGCGCCAGTACATGAAATACATCGAGCTGATGCAGGAGCTGCAACTCGAGCTCGCCGGCGAGTACATGGTCATGGCGGCGACGCTGGCGGAAATCAAATCGCGGATGCTCCTGCCGCGCCCGAAGCCCGAAGGGGAGGGGTTCGAAGCGGACCCGCGCGCGGAGCTGGTGCGGCGTCTGCAGGAGTACGAGCGCTTCAAGCGCGCCGCGGAAGGGATCGATCGCCTGCCGCGCATGGAGCGCGACACGTGGAGCGCCGGTGCGGAGCTCAAGGACCGCAAGGTCGTGCACCTCATGGCGCAGATCACGTTGCAGGAAATGCTCGTCGCGTTCAAGGACGTGGTCGTGCGCGCGGAGATGTTCGCCCATCACCACATCGAGCGGGAGCGGCTCTCGGTCCGCGAGCGCATGACCGAGATCCTCTCGACACTTGAGCGAACGAGTTTCGTAGAATTCACACGCCTGTTCCGGCCGGAGGAAGGACGGATGGGCGTGACGGTCACGTTCGTTGCGATTCTCGAGCTGATGCGCGAGGGCTTGATCGACATCGTGCAGGCCGAGGCGTTCGCGCCGCTCCACGTGCGCGCGGCGCAAGCCGCCCGGACGCTGCGGCTCGTGACCGACCACGATGCGGCGGACGCCGCGCCCGACATTGCGCCGGGCAGCTCCGTGCCGGGCATCGTGACGGAGAGCGTATTCGAAGAGCCGCACGCCGGGGATCCACCGCCGCCAGATGAGGGGCACCAATGAACGAGTCGTTCGTCAAGAATGTGATCGAGGCCGCGCTGCTCGCGGCAGGCCGCCCGCTGCAGGTTGCAGAGCTCACCCAGCTGTTCGACGAGGCCGATCGGCCGACGGCGGCGGTCATTCGCGCGGCGCTCGAGACGCTCACGAGCGATTACACGGGCCGCGGCATCGAGATCAAGGAGACGGCCACGGGCTTTCGGATTCAGGTACGCCGCGATCTCGCCAATGAGATCTCACGATTGTGGCCGGAACGTCCGCCGCGCTATTCGCGTGCGCTGCTCGAGATACTCGCGCTCATTGCTTATCGCCAGCCCATCACGCGTGCGGAAATCGAAGCGGTGCGCGGCGTCGCCGTGAATCCGAACATCATCAAGACGCTACTCGAGCGCAACTGGGTGCGTGTCGTCGGGTTGCGCGATGTCCCGGGGCGGCCGGAGCTGCTGGGCACGACCCGCGAGTTTCTCGACTACTTCGGATTGAAGAGCATCGAGGAGTTGCCGCCGCTTGCGGAGCTGAAGGCGATGGGTGATTTCAACATGCAGCTGGATCTGGCGGGTGAGACCGGGATGACGGAGGCGCAGGGTCGCGCCGCCGCGGCGCACTCGGCAGCCGTGGACGCAGCGGTGGAGAAGTTCGATTCGGCGGCGGCCGATGAGGACGCGGGGGATGAGGAGGAGCTTTCCGCCGGGGAGTCGCAGACCTCGGGTGAGTTGGTCGCCGCGCCTCGCGAGTTTGACGCCTGAGGTCGGCATCGCCGGACATCAGGCGTGAGATATGCGCGCTAAGCGCGAGAAACGCATCGCTGCGACTGGCCGCGGTGCTCGGTCGAAGGGTCGAGCCGGTCAGTCGGGGCGTGCGCGTCAGGCATCGTCGACGCTCTCGTCCGGGGCCGAGCGGCTGCAGAAGGTCCTAGCGCGGCTTGGCGTTGCCTCGCGGCGCGAGGCGGAGGTCTGGATTCGCGCTGGACGGCTGTCGGTGAACGGGGCGGTGGCGACGCTCGGGGCGCGCGTACTCGCGTCCGATCAATTACGGCTCGACGGGCGTCTCATTCATCGACACGAAGCGGCCGCGGGCCAGGTGTTCCTGTGTCATCGATCCCCGGGAGAGAGCCTCGCTTCACGGGATGCGGCGCAGGACGGAAAGCCGCTGCTTGAGCGCCTGCCGCGCACTGCGGGGCGGCGCTTCGTCGCCGTGAGCCCGATGCCGCGCATCGATGGCGGGCTCGAGCTCGTCACGTCGGATGGAGAGTTGGCGGTGCGGTTGCAGCGTGCCGCACACAAGTTGAACAGTGAATTCAGCGTGCGAGTGCGTGGTGAGCTGACGGAAGTGCAGCTGACAGGAGTTCTCGAAGGGACGCTGGATCGCGGCGTCCGGCTCGAGGTCGAGCGGTGCGATGCCGGGGGCGGTGAAGGTGCTAACCGCTGGTATACCTGCGTTGCGCGTGGCGGCAGTGGCAAGGATGTTCGTCAGCTCTTCGAGCGGCAGGGGGCGCTGGTGAGCCGAGTGCTGCGCACGAAGCTTGGAACGCTTGCATTGGATCGCCGACTGTCGCGCGGTCAGTTTCGTGAGCTGACCCGGCACGAGGTCGCGGCGCTCGCCGCGCTGCCACCGGAGCCCGCCCCCGCAGCATGAAGCGACCGCGGATCGCACGTTACGATGCCTGCTGCGCGTCGAAACTTCCACCGGTGACGCCGCGGCTCGCGGGACCCAGCAATGCGAGGTACGCGGGAGTCAGTGTCTGGGGTATCGGAAGGGTCTGCGCGTCTTCGGCGGGATAGGCCTGGCGGCGCATGAAGGTGCGTGTGGGTCCGGGATTGAGCGCGTTCACTCGGATCGATGACACGTTTTCGAGCTCGGCCGCCAGCACCTGCGTCAGACCTTCGACGGCGAATTTCGACACCGCGTAGGCTCCCCAGAACGCACGCGCTGTACGTCCCACGCCGCTCGAAGTGAACACGACCGAGGCGTCGTCCGAGCGCTTCAGGGCGGGCAGCAGAACCTGCGTGAGCGCGAACGCGGCGGTGAGGTTGACGTGCAGCACGCGACACCACGTTGGGACGTCGTAGTGCTCAATGGGCGCGAGCGTGCCGAGAGAGCTGGCATTGTGCAGCAGCCCGTCGAGGCGACCGTAGCGTTCGAGGGTGGC
>FTED01000542.1_pt1 | contig 9062 bp, 10 predicted proteins | sample 1640121 | NCBI WGS metagenome assembly FTED01 (sample SAMEA3914816, study PRJEB12502) | metagenome | biome: forest; material: soil | place: USA | collected 2011-09-16 | depth 0.3 m
CTCCTCGGCGGCAAGTACGTCGGTATCGGGCCGGGCGGGTCCGAGACGTACCTGAAGGCGGGCAGTCAGATCGAGTTCACGCAGTCCGCGATCGTGCTCGAGACGCTGGTCAACAAGTTCTTCGCGAATTTCGCGAGCAAGGGCGACGATTCCGCCAACAGGCAGGCAGATGCGGGTAAGGAAGCCGATGCAGGGAAGCCGGCGGATTCGAGCAAGCAACCGAGCCCCCGCGCGACCGCGGGCAAGGAGATTCGCAAATGAGACGGCGCATTGGTTTCATGGTCAGGGCTTTCCCCAGTGCTTTGCTCAGTGCGTTACTGATGGCAGGGGCGGTCCACGGCGCGGACCAGAATGCCCCCGCCCAGGATCCTAGCCAGCTGGTGCAGAGCGTCGCCCAGGGGATGCTCCATGACCTTGACGCTGACCGGGCGGCATACCGCAAGGATCCGACCAAGATCAACGCGTTGGTCGAGAAACACCTGCTGCCCCACTTCGATACGACCTATTCGGCGCGGCTGGTGCTGGGCAAGCACTGGCGGGATGCGACCCCGCAGCAGCGCGAGCGTTTCGTCGATGCATTCTACAAGTCGCTGCTGCGCAATTACGGGTCCGCGCTCGCGGAGTTCACGGGCGACAAACTGAAGGTGTACCCGTCTCAGGTGAGCCCGGATTCCAATACGGCGACCGTGCGGACCGAGGTGAAGCGCAGCGATGGCACGCGGGTACCGGTGAACTACACGTTGCACAAGACACCGGACGGCTGGAAGGCGTGGGACGTCGTCATCGAGGGGATCAGTTACGTCAAGAGCTTCCGTGAAGACTTCGGCGCGGAAATCGATCAGAAGGGACTGGACGCCGTGATCGACCGTATCGAGAAGGGTGGCAAGCCCATGCCCGCCGGGAAGGCCTGAGGTTGGCCTTCATGCCCTCACCCGCGGTCGCCACCGTTGAAGTCGTCGAGACGGCACCGAACCGTCTCACCGTGACCGGCGCTCTGACGTTCGCCACGGCACGCCGCGCTTATGAGGCGGGCGTGCGCACTATCCGCGCAGCACCTGCGGGTCGGATCGAGGTGGATTGCTCGGGCGTGACGCAGTCTGACAGTGCGGGCCTGGCCGTCCTGATCAACTGGCTGGCGTGCGCCCTGAGCCGCGATCTTGGCATCCGCTTCGCGAATCTCCCCGATGCGATCCGTGCAGTCGCGCGGATCAGCGAGGTCGAGTCGATCCTGGATGAGGGCACTGGCGCCTAGGGCCGAGTGCTCCTGCGGCGCTTCGCGCCTCTGACGACCGCGTCAGACAACACCTACGCCCGAATCGGTCTGAGGGAAAAGCGTCGCAGGCCGCGCTCTGGCTCTCGCGCCCCAGCCTTGTGCGCCACCCTGTGGTCCATGAGCACCATGTGGACTAGGAGGCCAACTGACCGGCGCGGTTTACATGGGTTATGTACCGCTTTGTGCAGCGGGATTGTCGTCGTGGGCGCTGCGCTTGCACCCGCAGCGACGCGACGCGTTCCCATTTCCACCGCTCCGCACTCTCCGGTTGCCGCTTCGCGCGTCCCGACTGCCGTTCTTCACGTTCCCGCTGGTTCTCGCCCTGTCATCGCGTCTCACGCCCCGTTCGCGCCTCCTTCGGACACACGCTTCCTGCCCGAATCGGTTTCCGCACGGATTGCGGCAGTGCGCGTGTTGGACCCGCGGCCGGCGGGGCGGCGGCGTCCTGCAAGATCCAAGACCACGTATTGTCTTGGCGCGGTGCTGAGTGACGGATGTCGCGCTGCCTTCGATGCAGGACTACGTGCCTCAGTCAGGGTCGCCCGGGACACGCCAGCATCCGGCCGCGCGGCAGTGCTTGCATCGCGAGACTCCGCGCTGGCGTCACGCGACGCTGGGCTTGCATCGAGTCCACCAGCGCCATCGGGACCTGAGCGCACGGCTGGGCGACCGCGGTTTCACTTCGAAGAGCATCCAGAGTGGATGCGGCGCATGGAAACGGTCGCGCGCGAGGGCATCCCCTTTGTTCGAGTCCCGCGAGGCCCAGGGCGCGAGCTGATCGTCGGCATCAATCGCAAAGGGTTGCTCGGTGTCTCCCTGAAGGACACTGCCAGAGAGGACGTTGCCGGCCAGGGCTCCTCCGGGAAGGGCTCGGCCGGCGACTCAGCAGGCAACGCGGACGTGCCCGCTCGGTGAAAAAATCGCCCGACCGGCGGCGTGCGCGTCAACGGTTACCTAGTGGCTTCTCGGCTGGCGTCGCGGGCTACTTCTGTGGTGGATTCTTTGGCGCGTTGTCAGGGCCGGGCGTCGTGCTCTTGTCGTCAGCCTTCTCAGCCTCCGGATCTTCGAGAGGCTCCTCGTTTGCCGGCTGCGACACCTTACCATCGGTTACAAGGTACTCACGTCGCTGCAACCACGCATTGCGAACGAACGCGTAGCGGTCGTACACCCGCTCCAGCGTCGGATCCGTCGTCTCGAGCAACCGCGAGCGAATGTCGATGATATCGACCGCGTCCAGGCCGTAGGTGACCCAGTCGTGACCGAGCGTGCCCGAACTGTGGCTCATGTAGAACCGCGGGTTCGTGTAGTGGTCCGGAATCTTGCCGAAGGTGTCGCGGACCGTGGACGGCCCCAGCAGCGGCAGCATTACGAATGGGCCCGGGCGCACTCCCCACTTGCCGAGCGTCTGACCGAAGTCCTCGTCGCCTTTTTGGAGCCCGGCTTTGGATGCGACATCGAAGATGCCGCCGATCCCGACCGTCGTGTTGAGCACAAGGCGTCCGGTGTCCGAGGCCGCGGGTTTCAATTTCCCCTGCAACACGTCGTTCACGATCGTGATGGGATATTGCAGGTTGTCCATGAAGTTCGAGACGCCCGTGCGGACCGGCCGCGGGGTCACCTTGCGATAGCCCTTCGCCACAGGTTTCAGGACGGCGCGATCGATCGCATCGTTGAACGCATACGTGCGGCGGTTGAGGCGTTCCCACGGGTCCCGCGGATCGGGATTCTTGATCGGCTGCGAGGCGCAGCCGAGCATTACCAGGGACACAAGTGCAAGGCAGGCGCTGGCGATTCGCGTCATGAGGTGGCCGCAGTCCAAGTGTGGCGCGCATTGTAACAGCCTGCGCGGCGCGCCCGATCTACCCCGTTAGTGGGATCCGTCGCCGGACCCTTGACCGCGGCTCACGCGGCGCACCCGGGTCGTCGCGAGAAAGTCGCGAATCTCATCGAGCCGCGCCTGAAAACGCTGTCGCTGCACGCTCGTGAGATTCGGCGCCGCGAGCGCCAGCTGCAGCTGCTGCACGGCGAGCTGCAGATCGCCGCTCGCGATGTGATATTCGCCCATGTAGTAGTACGCGTCGCCCGGGTCCCCCGCCGCACTCGCCGCCAGCGCGGTGAGCCGGATCTGTTCCGGCGTGGGCGTGACGTTGTTGAATACATCCAGGAGCAATGCGTGCGCCTCCTTCGGGCGATCGGCCGCCATCAGAGCCTCCGCATAGCGAACCGTCAGGGGCACGTTGCGCGGGAAGAGCGAGATCGCATTCGCGAACGTGGCCAACCCGTCGTTCGCGAGACCCGCCTTGGATTGCGCTTGACCCAAAGCGGAGTACAACAGCGTTAGCTCCTGATGCTCCTGCACCAGGTCCGTCAGAATCCTGGCCGCCTCCTGCGACTTGCCGCCCTGCATGAACGCCAGCGCTTGCCCGTAGCGCAGGCCCACGTCTGACTTTGCGGACCCACTCAACCGGTGCGCGTAGTAGCTTTGCAGATCGCTCTCGCGCGGCGCGGTGATGACCCGCAGGCGCTCGCGGATGAGGGCGTAGCTCTCCGACTCCGTCACTTTCGGCCGCTCGTACTGGGAAGCCCGGCTGCGCGCCTCCGCGATACGGTTGCTGTTCACCGGATGGGTCTGGATCATCTCCGGTACGTACGTACCGGCAAGGCCGCTGCGTCGGGACATCGTTTCGAAGAACGTCGGCATCGCCTGCGGATCGAAGCCCGCGCCGGCCAGGAAGCCGATGCCTACGCGGTCCGCCTCGTATTCATTCGCGCGCGTGAAGTTGACCTGCTGCTGAGCGGCGGCACCCTGTGCAATGGCGATCGCGCCCTCCATGCCACTGCCCCCGCCGGCGATGGCACCCACGAGGATCGCCGCAAGGATTGCCGCCGTCTGCGCGATGCTCTGCTGGCTCTGCGCGCGGAAGGTCCGTGCGATGTGCTTCTGCACGACGTGCGCGGTTTCATGCGCCATGACGCTCGCGAGCTCGGATTCATTGCTGGTCGCGAGTACCGTGCCATAGTTCACGCCGATGAAGCCGCCGGGCAGCGCGAAGGCGTTGATCGTTCCCTCGCGCACCGCGAAATACTGGAAATGGCGCGTGCCGTCCGGCACCTGCGCCACGATCCGCGAGCCGACCGCCTGCAGGTATTCGTTGACCTCCGGGTCATCCAGCATTGCGTTCTGATCGCGCAGCGTCCGGACGATCTGCGCTCCCAGGCGGTATTCGTCGGTCTCCGTGATCACGGCTCCGGCAGGATTGCCGATATCTGGGAGCTCCGAGCTCGTCTGCGCGCCCGCCGTCGTAGCGAGGCACAACGTGCCGAGTGCGGCGAGTGTGCTGCAACAGAACGCCGTGAGCCCCGCGATAGGACGACCCGCCCGCGGGAGCCTGTGCAGTGCGCAGCGGACGCGCGGCAGCCGGCCGGGCCGGCTGCGCAGGACGGGCAGAGTGGTCATTTGGGCACAGTATTCGCAACCGGCGCGGTGGTAAGCGAATTCGACCGCACGGACGGAGCCTAGTTTCCCCGCCCGCTCACAGAATATCCGAAGCAAAGTCGGCAAGTCGCGAACGTTCGCCCCGCACCAGCGTAATGTGACCGGAGTGTGGCCAGCCGCGGAAGCGGTTCACGGAGTAGGTGAGGCCCGAGGTCATCTCGGTCAGGTACGGCGTATCGATCTGCGCGATGTTGCCCAGGCACGCAAGTTTGGTGCCGGGCCCGGCACGCGTGATGAGCGCCTTCATCTGCTTGGGCGTCAGATTCTGCGCTTCATCGAGGATGATGTAGCGGTTCAGGAACGTGCGGCCGCGCATGAAATTGAGCGAGCGGATCTTGATCCGGTTGCGCAGCAGATCGTTGGTCGCAGCACGTCCCCAGTTGCCGCCTTCCTGGCTCTGGGTGAGCACTTCGAGATTGTCCATGAGCGCCCCCATCCAGGGCTCCATCTTTTCCTCCTCGGTGCCGGGGAGGAATCCGATGTCCTCGCCGAGCGGGATCGTGACGCGCGTCATGATGATCTCGACGAAGCGGTTCGTCTCGAGCGTTTGCATGAGGCCCGCCGCAAGGGCGAGCAGCGTCTTGCCGGTGCCGGCGGGCCCGAGCACCGTGACCAGGTCGATCTGCGGATCCATGAGCAGATTCAGCGCGAAGTTCTGCTCACGATTGCGCGCGGTGATGCCCCACACGCTGTGCCGGTCGCTGCGGTAGTCACGCGTCAGTTCGAGAGTGGCGGTGTCGCCGGCGACTCTGCGCACGAGCGCCTCGATTCCCTGCGCGCCATCTTCGTACACGCACTGGTTCGGCTGCCACTCGCGCACGGTCGGCCCACTCAGCTCGTAGAACGTTCGATCCGCCTCCTTCCAGGAGCGCATGTCTTTGCCGTGGCGTTCCCAGAAGTCGGGCGGCAGGACGGTCATGCCGGTGTACAGGACGTCGGCGTCTTCGAGCGTCTTGTCGCTGTAATAATCCTCCGCGCGAATGCCCAGCACGGTCGCCTTGATGCGCAGGTTGATGTCTTTGGAAACCAGCACGACGCGCGCGTCGGGGTTCTCGTTGCGCAGCGCGAGTGTCTGCGCGAGGATCGCATTGTCCGTACCGTGGCCGGGAAGGCCCTCGGGCAGCGCGCTCGCCAGCTCCCGCGTCTGGAAGAACAGGTGCCCGCTCGAGGGCTTCTTGCCGTGGTTGCCCGAATAGCCGGACGGGAGCGGCAGACCCTGATCGATCTGCTCCTTGCTCACATCACGCATCATCTCGTCGAGGAAACGACTCACCTGGCGCACGTTCCGCGACTGCTCGGAGAGTCCTTTCTTGTGCGCATCCAGCTCCTCGAGCACGACCATGGGCAGATAGACGTCATGCTCCTCGAACCGGAAGATCGCGGTTGGATCGTGCATCAGAACGTTGGTGTCGAGGACGAACAGCCGGCGCGCGGTCTGCGGCTTGCTCACCGGGGCACGGGCGCTGGGCGTCACATTTGCCGTGGCACGCGTACCGGACGCCACAGCCGGTGTGGCGCTCACGGGGACGCGCGGGCCGGGGACCACAGTCGCCGTGGCGCTCGCTGGGCTGGGATCAGAGAGACTTTGCCGCTTCAAGTACTTCCTCCGCGTGGCCGTCGACCTTCACCTTGCGCCACTCGCGCCGCAGAACCCCTGCCGCATCGAGCAGAAATGTGCTGCGTTCGATGCCCAGGAACTTCCGTCCGTAGAGACTCTTTTCCCGGATCACGTCGAACAGTCGACACACTTTTTCGTCCTGGTCGGCGAGTAGGTCAAACGGCAGCTTCTCCTTCAGTCTGAACTTCTCGTGCGAAGCGACGCTGTCGCGCGATACCCCGACCACGCGTACCTTCGCCTTGCGGAATGCCGCGTCGAGGTCGCGGAATGCCTGGCTCTCGCGTGTGCAGCCTGAGGTCATGTCCTTCGGATAGAAATAGATCACGAGCTTCGTGCCGGCCGCGTCCGCCAGCCTGAAGGTCTGGCCGCCGGTCTGAGGCGCTGCAAAATCCGCCACGTCGCGGCCGACGGTCACTTTGGTCATGCGGTGCAGGCCTTCCCGGTCAAGACTTCACGGGCTCGAGGATCGCATCCAGATTCAGCGAATCGCAGAACTCCATGAATTCCTCGCGCAGGTGCGCGACGTGAATGCGGCTCGGCACGTTGACGATCATTTGCACGGAGAACATCGGTGCGCCGGTGTGCGCGGCCGGATAGCCGCGCGTGGACACCTCGGCGATGTCTATGCCACGGCTTGCGAAGAACCCCGACAGGCCCGAGACGATGCCACTTTGGTCCAGGCACACCACGTCGATCGAATACGGGAGCATATCCGTGCGCGCGGCGCGTGGTTCGGTGCGCTTCAGGTGAACCGTCAGGTTGCCGGTCTCGGCCAGGCGCTTGAGCTCGGTTTCGAGCTTCGCGAGGGCGTGCCAGTTGCCCGACACCAGCATCAGCATGGCGAACTCGGAGCCGAGATTCACCATGCGGCTCTCGCTGATGTTCCCGCCACACTCGCTGATGACACGGGTCAACTCGTGGACCATCCCCGTCCGGTCGTTGCCAATCGCCGAAACGGCCAGGTGCTGCTTCATCTTCGGGGAGTTAGGGGCTGGTCCTTGATGCGTCCTACAGAAGTGTACCGGGAGCGCCGCCGGGTTGCGACCGCCGGGGCGAAAACCGGCGCGCTCGACCGCTGTGCACCGCTCGGCCCCGGCGCCCGCCAAATGCCTTGCCCAGCCCGAGGATGGGCTAATATGTTGCCGCCCCGCCTGGGCCCACGGGTTCGCGGCGCGAACTCCGTACAGATAAATATCTCGAGACTGTCGCGTCATGTTTTCCGGTAGTTTGGTGGCCATCGTTACGCCCATGCGTCAGGACGGTACGGTCGACTACGACGCGTGGATGAGGCTGCTCGACTTCCATCTGGACAACGGCACTAACGGCATCGTCGTGGGCGGTACGACGGGCGAGTCGGCAACGCTCGGTGAGACGGAGCTGCGCGAGCTCACTGAACGAGCCTGCGCACACGTGCGGCGGCGCATTCCGATCGTCGTCGGCGCGGGTACGAGCAGCACGGCGACGACCGTGGCGCGCGTTCGATGGCTGTCCGCTCTGCCGATCGACGCGCTGCTCGTGGTGACACCTGCCTACAACCGTCCATCGCAGGAAGGGCTATACCGACACTACGCCGCGGTCGCTGAGGCAGCCGCAGTGCCAGTGATTCTCTACAACATTCCGACACGCACGGCCGTGGACATGCTGCCGTCGACGGTCGGACGACTCACGCGTTTTCCGCAAATCGTTGCGCTCAAGGAAGGCGTCGCGCAAGTGGATCGGGTTCGCGAGCTGCTCGCCGCGTGTCGCGCCGGCTTCACGGTGCTGAGCGGTGACGACGCAACGGCGCGTGAGGCGATGTTGGCGGGGGCGCGAGGCGTGATCTCCGTCACTGCGAATGTCGCACCGCGCGCGATGGCGGACATGGTCGCGCTCGCCACGAGGGGTGAGCGTGCTGCCGCGGGACGCCTCGACGCGCCGCTCGCGGCTTTGCATCGCGACCTGTTTCTGGAAGCGAACCCCATTCCTGCCAAGTGGTCTCTTATGCGCATGGGACTGATCGAGAATGGGATCCGGTTGCCGCTCACGGAGCTCGCGCAGACGCACCACGCGGCTGTGACGGAAGCGTTGCGCGGGGCGGGCGTTTTGAAGTGAGCCGGAGCGAGCATCGCGCCGGTATCGAACATCGGGGAGTGTATTCATGACACGTGTACGGGTCATAGGCGTTGCTGTAGTCATCGCAGTGTGCGCAGCGCCGGGCTGCCACTCGACACGAAGTAAGATGCGCACGAGCAAGTGCCGCGAGCCTGAAGGTTACGTGACCGCGCAAACGATTCCGCCGCTCAAGATTCCCGCGGGACTTCAAGCGCCCGATACGCACAATGCGCTGCGGATTCCAGATCTCAAAGAGCCACCGCCCCCGCGACGCAAGCCCGGCGAGCCGTGCCTCGACGAACCCCCGCCGTTCCTCACGCCGAAAGCGACGCGTCCCGAGGCATGAGGCAGGCGCGCGGGCGCGCGATCGGGCCTGAAAACCCACCGCGACCGGCACAGCGCGCGTGTATCATTTACGTCGCCGGGCGAGCCTTGCATCGGGCCGGACGGGGTGCTCGATTGGATCGAGACAATCTTTGTAAGTCATTGATTGGAGAGGTGGCCGAGCGGTCGAAGGCGCTGGACTGGAATTCCAGTAACATCTTAACGGGTGTTCGTGGGTTCGAATCCCACCCTCTCCGCCA
>FTED01000565.1_pt1 | contig 9057 bp, 7 predicted proteins | sample 1640121 | NCBI WGS metagenome assembly FTED01 (sample SAMEA3914816, study PRJEB12502) | metagenome | biome: forest; material: soil | place: USA | collected 2011-09-16 | depth 0.3 m
GCGCTGCCGCTGAGTAGGCCGCAAAAGTCGCGCCTTTTTTGCGGCCGGAAACGCAGCTCGTATCCGAAAAAGCGCCGCCGGCGATGTTTCCAATTGACTAGTCGAGCCCGAACGCGAGCAGCACGTTGCCCGGCTGGCCAATCAATCCGCCGCTCCCGGAATTTGCGTACAGCATGCCGCCGACGACGACGGGGCCCGAGCCGTCCATGCCGCCACCCCGGGCCTTGACGCCGTTGACTGTCTCGAACTCGCGATTCGTATCGAACATCCACAGGATCGAGCCATCCTTGCTCGAGTACGCGCGCAAGCCGCCGTCCATACCGCCATTGAGCACCGCGCCCGGGATTGCCGTGAGAGCGCCACCCTGTCCCGCGCTGCACCCGTTCGCGGTACCGCAGAGCGTTGGCTGGGGTGGCATCTTCCACAGGAGCCGACCATCTCCCACGTGCAGCGCGTGCATGCCACCAGGTTTTTGCGTCAGAAGATCTGCCACGCCGAAATAAGCGCGTTCGCCATCGACGGCGGTGCCCCACTGTCCGCCCAGGCCGCTCCCTTGGCCGAAGCGGTACTGCCACACGATTGCGCCGTGCCTCTGCGGATCGAGCGCCCACGCGATCCCGGATTTCTGCGGCAGCAGCAGCACATCGCGCCCGCGCAGGGTTGTCAGCGCGGGTGGCGCGGAGAAATCAAAGTCGGGACCGAGCGTTGGCGGGCACGCGGGGTTGTCCGGATTCTGCGGCTCGCATCCCATGGCCCAGACATCGTCGGGGGCGACCTGGCGTACCCATTTGACCGCGCCCGTTGCAATGTCCATTGCGATGATCGCGTCGGTCGTGGGTTGGGCCGGGACGGCATAACCGTTGCCAGTGGCGACGTACACGAGTCCGCGCCTGGCATCGATCGTCGGAGAGGACCAGATTCCACCGCCTGCGGGCCCATACATCTGTATGCCATCCTTGTTCTTCGCACGAGGATGATTCTCACCGACGGTATACGTCTTCCAGATCACCGCGCCGGTATTGGCGTCGAGCGCCAGCACGCTGCCGCGGAACGTGCAGCACGGATAATTGTTGTGGGCACCCTGGCCTTCTTCGCCAATCCCCTGCACCGGCACGAACACGCGCCCGTGGTAGACGATGGGCGCACCGGTGATCCCCGCCGAGCGGTGTTCATCGACCTTGCGCGTCCAGAGCAGCTGCCCGGTCTGGGCGTCCACGGCGTAGGCGTTGGCTCTCCTGTCGCCGAAATAGACTGCATAGCCGTTCTTTCCGGATGCGCTCTTGTACGGACCGACGGAGGGCGCGGTGGGCACGCCGGCCTGCGCCTTGAACGCCCAGTACGTGCATCCGCTCTTCGCATCCAGGGCGTGTAGCTCCCCGTTCTCGCTTGCGGCAAAGAGTCGACCTCCCACGACGGCCGGTTGCGTGCGCGCCGAGGAGATGTTCGCGTAGCCGAATGACCACTTGAGTTTCAGACGCGGCAGATCCGCCGCGGTGAGGCCGCCTTGAGCCTGCCGCTGAAAGCGCGTGTTCGCGAGCCCGTTACCCCAGCCATTCCAGCTCGGAGTGCGGATCGGGTCGGCCATCGGGCGGCCGTCGCTGCAAAGGCTGCTCGTCACGGCGGCCGTCGTGGTGGCGGTCGGCGTGCCGAACCGCCGCCCACTGGCAAACTCGGCAACAGCGCGTCGCTCGGCTTCGTCGAGCATCGCGCCCTGCGCCTGCATCTTGCCGTTCATGAGCGCGTTCAGGATTGCCTCGGGAGGGAATCGTCGAAGCAGCTCGCGGGGCACGGCACGCGAGTCGAGCGCCTTCGCAGGTGCGGCCGCCGCCGCTTGCACCAGGGACAGATGGCAGGCGGCGCACACGCGCTGAAACACGCCCTCGCCACCTACGGACTGCTCCGGGCCCGGCACCTGCGCCTGCGAAGCCAGCGCGATCGATGAGCTCGCTACGAGCACGGCCGCGACGACGGCAGAGCGCCTGAACAGCATCGAAACCCCCGTTTACGGTAAACCCGCGGCGCACTTGCCGGCGAAACGGAAGTATAGACGGAGCGTTGCGTCGGGCTCGTGCGGTCGGAGCAACGGCCGCGCAACGGCCGCGCGACTGGCGACGGTCAGCCGGCGCGCATCATCGATTCGGATCACGGCGAGCTGTAGCCCGCGCGCGGTGATCGCACTCACGCCTGCGTATGCAGACTCCACAGGTTCGCGAGCTGCTCGAGTTTCGAATCACCTTTGACGGCCTTGAAGGCCTTGCGTGCCTCGTCCTTGTGACCGGCGCCGAGCTCGGCGATGCCGAGCAGCAAGCGCGCCTCCGCGGGATTCTTGACACCCGGCTTCGCCAGTCCGCGCGAAATCGCGGCGGCGGCCTTGTCGTACTCGCGGTAGCCAAGGTACGCGAGACCGACGTTCACATCGCTGGCGCCGGTCGTGGCGACCGCCGCGTCGGCCTCCATCTTCGGCAGGGCGACCTTGTTCGTAGCCGCCTGCTTCCTGGCGGACTCGAGCAGGCGCTTGTTCTTGTCGAGCGTGCGCGCGTCGGTGAAGATATTCTTCTCCAGACCTTTCTCGAGAATGCTCTGCGCCTCACCCGGGGAGCCGGCTTCAATGGCGAGCTGCGCAAACTCGGTGTAGTCCTGGGGGCGCTTCAGGACGTCGACCTCCGCCGCGAGGCGATAGACGTGCAGCAGAAGGTCATTCGTCTGCCCCGTCTGCTGGTGGTACATGGAATCGACGAGGCTCTGCCAGTAGTCCGCCTTCGGGTAGTTCGCCACCAGGTGCTGCAGGATGCGCTGGGTGCATTCCCTGTCTTCGGTCTTCAGACACGCGTTCTGGATGAGCACGAGCATCTGCTCTTTCGGCTTCTTCCCGGCTTTGAGCTGAGCATTGACGTAGCTCTCGAGGAACTTCGCTGCCCCCTTGTAGTCGCCGCGCAGATAGTAGGCCTGGCCCACCCAGGTGTACGTCTCGTCATCGGCGTAGCCGCCCTTGATCGCGCGGTTGCCGAGCTCAATGACCTTCTCGTAGTTCTTCAGCTGGTAGCTCATGGAGATGAGCTCACGTACCCGCTTCGGAACTTCCGACTGCTTCAGGAACCCGGAGGTCAGCCCCGCTTCGAGTGCCTTTTCCGCGTCGGCATACTGGGAAAGCCGCGAGTACACGAAGCCGAGCATCTCGTTGGTGAGATGTTCGTCATAGGCGCTCTTCCCGGGGATCGCCTGCACCTCCTTCAGCTTGGCGAGAGCCTCGGGATATTTCTTCGCCCGCATGGCGTCCTGCGCAGCCTTCAGCGGCTTGGCCGCGACTTTGGTGACTTTGGGCTGCTGCTCCTGCGCCACGACGAGGGCTTGCGGGCTGAAGCCGAGCACGCCAAAGAGCACGCCGCCGGCGGCGAGTGCCGAAAATAATCTGGATCTCATTATGACAACCTTCCGAATCGGTCTTCCGAATGTCTGACTGACGGTGCTCTCACGGCACCTGGGCCCGCGGCGCTCGCGTCGGGGAGCGGCGAGAGACGGAGTATGACGGACGGATGGCCGGAGGCTCAAACGAAAGTACCGCGCCGCAGTCGTTAGACATGAGCCGTGCCCGAGGTTCGACCGGGGCGAGACGCCGATCGACATATTCTCGCGCCGGCGGCCGTAACCCGCTCAGGATCGCGGCACTGTGCGCGGGAAAGCGCGACGTTTTGCACGCTCAAGCGTGCGGCTTGGTTGCCGGCTGCCCGGCAGAGGCAAGGGCCTGCACCGCCTCGAGCGTCTTGTCGACATTATCCTTGGGGCTGAGTCCGCCCAATGTGGCGGCGATCTTGCCGTCGGGCGTCACGACAAACGTCGTCCGCTGCGCAAGCCCGTGGTCGAGATCGGCCCCACGGGTGTTCTTCATCCCCGCGCGCGCCTCCGTGACCTTCAGGTCATAGCTCCTGGCGATCGTGCCATCGGCATCGGATGCGACAGGAATCTTGCCCGCGCAATATTCCGGGTCGGCGGAAAATTCGTCGAGCGTTGCGATCTTGTCGAGGGATACCCCGATGATCGTCGCACCGGCCGCCTTGAACTTCGCATCGTTGACGGCGAAGGTGTGCGCCTGGAGGTTGCACCCGCCCGTGAAGGCGGCCGGATAGAAATAGACGACCACCGGCCCATTCTTCAGCGCGTCCTTGAGCGAGAACGTGAATTCCTTCCCTGCAAGGGACGCCTGCGTCTTGAACTCAGGCGCGCTGTCGCCTTCCTTCAAGGCAGCCAAGGCAGGGACGGCGCAGGCAATCGACCAGAGAACTGCCAACAGAAGGCGTTTCACGCATGTGCTCCTTCAAATAGACCCGCAATAGTGCAATAGACCGTGCAATAGATACGATTGTGACGGGCGATGGACGCAGCGTCTCGCGAGCTGTCGCCGGCCCGTTGGCGGGAAGTATAGACGCAGACCGACGCACGGCGAGCCACGCGAGACCATTCTGGCCGCCGGCACGACAACATCATAGGATGCGTCAGCGAGAGGGCGGGAGAGGCAGCATGTTGTTGAAGCCTTCCATCGCGCTGCATGTCGGTGCGGCCGCACTATCGATCGCGGAACCGCAGTTATGGCCGTGGGCGCTCGGTGCCGTCGTCGGGAATCACGCACTGATCACGGCGGCGGGGCTCTGGCCCAGAAGCACCCTGCTGGGTCCGAACTGGACGCGCCTTCCAGCCGCAGCCGCGGCGCGGGGCGACGTCGCCATCTCGATCGACGATGGCCCCGAGCCTGCGGTTACGCCGCGCGTGCTCGATATGCTGGATGAACATCGCGCCAAAGCGACATTCTTCTGTATCGGTGACCGGGTTGCCCGGTGTCCGGAGCTGGCGCGTGAGATCGTCCGTCGGGGACACGCGATCGAGAATCACAGCTACCGGCATCCGAATTACTTCTCGCTCCTGGGCCCGCGCGCCATGGCCGCGGAAGTCGAGCATGCCCAGGACACGATTGCGGCGACCACGGGGCACCCCCCGCGGTTCTTTCGCGCTCCCGCGGGCCTGCGCAATCCATTCCTGGATCCGGTATTGAGGCGCTTCGATCTGCGACTGGCGAGCTGGACCCGGCGCGGTTTCGATACGGTGAATCACAGCGCCGAGGCGGTGTTCCGCAGACTGTCGCGCAACCTGTGCGGTGGCGACATCCTCCTGCTGCACGATGGGCACGCCGCCAGGACCGAAAGCGGGTCACCTGTGATCTACGAGGTCTTGCCGAGACTGCTCAACTCGCTGGCCGCAGATGGCTTCACGGCGGTCACCATGCGGTCTGCCCTGGCGTGACGACCCTGCCTTGATCAGCGGCACTATGTGAAGTCATCGCTCCGGTCTCCTCCCGAGCGAGGTGCATTGGTATGCTGATTCGGCTGAATCAGATACTTGCCGCCAACCATGTCAAACACCGATGTGCGAGTGTCGAGCTCGCGAGAGACCCTGCCGATCGATCATGATGGCCCGCTCGATTGGCCGTTCGAGCCCTTTCCAGCGTCGGCACTCGAAGGATCGATCTGCGAGCGCTTCGCGGCCATCGCCAACCGTTTCCCCTGCAGGCTCGCGATCCGCGACAGCGCACACAGTCTGACCTATGCCGAACTGGCGGCGAGCGCCGATCGCGTTGCATGCGCTCTTTCGGCGGCGCACGCCACCTCCGGGCCGATTGCGATCCTGCTCCGGAACGATGCGCGCTTTCCCGCGGCGATCCTGGGTGCACTGGCCGCGGGACGTGCGTGCGTGGCTCTTGACGCAGATCATCCCCTAGAACGGAACCGACGCATTGCGGCCCATGCGGGCGCTGCGGCTGTGGTCTCAGCCGCGGGATTGGCGGCAGAGGCTCGCGCACTGTTTCCTGAAAACGTTCCCATCGTGCACGTGGAGACCCTCGGCGAGGGCGTGCGCCATCAATCACGGACCCGGCAGAGTCCGGATGACATCGCCTACATCATCTATACCTCTGGCTCGACCGGAGTACCGAAGGGCGTCTTTCAAAACCATCGGGGCGTGCTGCACGACATCTTGCAGTCCGTGAACGCGGCTCACATCAGCTGCGCGGATCGCATCGCCCTGTTCTACACGCCCAGCGTCATCGCGGGGCTGCGCACGATGCTCACCGCGATTCTGAGTGGAGCGACAGTGGAGGTGCTGCGCCCTGCCGAGCTCGGAGGATCCGGACTCGCCCGCGAGATCACCGCGCGCGGAGTCACTGTCCTGCGCTCATCGCCGACGCTGTTTCGGCATATCGTCGCAGCGCTCGGTCCGGATGCCCGTTTGGACACGGTGCGCCTGGTTTCGCTCGGGGGCGAGCGTATCGATTGGACCGATTTCGACGTCTTTCGACGTGGCCTGCCACCGAATGCGAAGCTCAGCGTTCACCTGGGAGCTACGGAATGCTGGACGCTCCACACGCACTGGTACGTCGATCCGGCTTTGCGCAACACCCATCCACACCTGCCCGTCGGGAGGTCGATGCCCGACCGGGCCGTGCGGGTTCTCCGCGAGGATGGCACTCCAACGAAGGAGGGCGAGGCAGGCGAGGTCGTGGTGAGCAGCCGGTACATTGCGCTCGGCTACTGGCGCGAGCCGGAGTTGACGGCGCGATCATTTGCCAGCGATCCCCTGGATCCGCTCGCGCGGCTGTACCACACGGGCGACCTCGTGCGCCGGCTGCCCGATGGCCTGGTTCAATTCGTCGGGCGCGAGGATCAGCAGATCAAGCTTCACGGCTATCGCATCGAGCTCAATGAAATCGAAGCGGCGCTCAAGGCATGCTCCGGCGTGAGCGATGCGGCGGTGCTGTTGAGGTGCAACGAGGTGGGGTCGCCTCTGGCGCTCGTAGGCTACGTGCAACTGCGCACCGGGGAGCGCGGGCTGTTGCCGCGCCACTTGCTGGCCATGCTCGGCCAACGCGTGCCGGCCTACATGATGCCGGCGGAGATCGTGCTGATGGAGGAGCTTCCCTGGCTGCCCAACTTCAAGATCGACCGCAAGCGCCTGGCGCAGATCGATGCCACTCAATCCGCACAGCGCTCCGACGTGGAGAATTCGCCGCTGGTCGTCGAGCTGATCCAGATATTTGAAAGGCTCACCAAGGCATCGGGCGCCACTTCGAGCGACAACCTCCTGTCGATGGGCGGGGATTCACTGCAGGCGGTGCAGCTCGCACTCGAGATCGAAAGGCGCTTCCAGGTTACGGTGCCCGAGGCAGCGCACAATTCGACCCGCTCCATCGCCGAATGGGCGAACGACATAGCCGCGCAGCGAGCGCACGGTGCCGCGGGCGGAGCGGACTGATGGCGAGCCCCTCGCCGGAGGAAACCCGCGCGCTCGCGCACGACATCGTGAGTGCCGCGGGAACCCGAACCCCGCTGCAGGCGAAGCGCCACGGCCTGGATCAGTGGGCCGCCGCGGTGAATCACCTGCTCGACCTCGAGCAATTCAGCGCCGCGAAATACGCGCTGCAGGTTCTCGCCCCCGTCCATCCGCAGGTCGAGTTCGTGAACAACCTGACGATCGTCCTCGAGCACTTGCCTGAATCGGCAGGGGTGACGCATTTTTTCGACGATACGAGCAAGGAATTCCAGGTCGCGCGGCGTGCAGGCGCCGACACGGCCGTCATCCTGTTCTGTGGGGGCGGAACCCATCGGCTGGGCATGCCGTTGAACGCCTTCCACCGCTGGGCCGGCGCCATGCAGGCGAGCCTGATTTACCTGCGCGACTTCCGCGAGCGGTTCTTTCTCGATGGCATTCCAGCGCTCGGAGAGGGACTGCAGGGGACGATCCAGGCGCTGCGCGGGCTCCTTGCGGAGCTCAAGGTGCGCCGCACGCTCTGCTATGGGTTCTCCGTCGGCGGATTCGCAGCTCTCCACTACGCACTGCCGCTGAAAGCCGAGCGCGTACTCGCGCTCGGCGCCGCCGTCAACCTCGAACCCGGGTTCAATACCCACTTGCGCTGGGCCCAGTCCGCGCGCCGCTTGAACCAGTATTTTCCAGGCTTGACGCTCGATCTGGTCAGCCAGTACGTGGCTTCACCGAGCACACCGCGAGCGTTACTGGTCTACGGAGAACACAACTGGGACGATCGTCTGCATGCCGAATACATGGCACCGGTACCCTACGTCGAGCTCTACCCCCTGCCCGGCTTCGCCGGTCACAATCCGACCATCGAATTGATCCGCCGCAATGAATTGCGCGCTCTGTTCGAGCGGTTCTGCGGCCCCTCGAGTTAACCTGGGCGCACCGGTTGGCGCCCGATTGCCACAGCCGTCGATCCCGCGAGCCGGCGTCAGTCGAGCGGGATCAGAAGCCGATCGCGACGCGGAAGATAGTGAGCGTCCGGATTGAAGGACACCACCACGCGCGTGGCACGGCCGACGATGTTGCGACGAGGCACGAACCCGATGTAGCGCGAATCGGCGCTGTTGTCGCGATTGTCGCCAAGCATGAAGTACATCCCCTCCGGCACCGACAGCGGCCCAGCGCGCTGCTGCGCAACTCGTGCAGGCAAGAGCAGGATGTCGTGATCGCGACCCAGCCCCGTCTCGCGAAACACCAGCGGCTCCTGCGCGCGCGTCGAGGCGAGTAGCCCGCGCAGTTGAGCGGCATCTCCTCCGACGTAGCGTGCACGGCGCCCATTGACGATGAGCGTTTCGCCATCCAGCGTCACCGTATCGCCCGGCACTGCGACGACTCGCTTGACCAATGAGATGCCATCCCTGGGCGAGTCAAAAACCACGATGTCGCCGCGCGCCGGATCCTCGCCGGCCGTCAAGCGCGTCAGCGTAAACGGCACGCGCAAGCCAAAGGCGTGCTTGTTGACCAACAGCCGATCGCCCTCGAGGATGGTCGGATTCATGGAGCCGGTGGGCACGGTGACCCAATCGGCCCACGCGGAACGGAAGCAGAACATGAGAGCGAAGAACAGAACGGCGCCGCGATAGTCACGCCACACTTCCCGTACCCGCTCTCTTGAACGCGCAAACATAGATGCTCCCTCCGTGCTGCCCGGTTTGGACCGACCGGTGGGTCTTCGGTTCCGAGGGCTTGGGATTTCCC
>FTED01000979.1_pt1 | contig 8971 bp, 10 predicted proteins | sample 1640121 | NCBI WGS metagenome assembly FTED01 (sample SAMEA3914816, study PRJEB12502) | metagenome | biome: forest; material: soil | place: USA | collected 2011-09-16 | depth 0.3 m
GCCCGTGGCCTCGCTGGTGGCGAGTGGCGCGGCCGAGCTGGGCTTCCAGCAGTTGAGCGAGCTCATGAATCGCCCCGGCATCGAAGTGCTCGGGCCGCTACCGCCGGCCGTGCAGATGATGACGATCTTTTCCGCCGGCATCTCGGTCGCGTGCAGCCGGCCGGATGCGGCGCGCGCGCTGCTCGCCTACATGACCTCGCCGCCCGCTTCCGCCGTCAAGCAACGTTACGGCCTCGACGACACGTAACGTTGCCCGACACGGCCCCTTCAATCGTGGCCTCGGAACCACTCATCCCACGACCGGTGATCTTCCGTGCAGCTGTGCGTGGTCTCGAGCGGCTGCGCCTGGTACGTGGGCAGGTCCGCCTGGTCGAAAGCGAACACGAACCAGCGATTCGGATTGTCGCCGCCCTGCGGGTGGCCGTCGTCGACGAACGTGCCGAGGAAGTCGTTGTCGTTCGACACGAAGAGCGTCTGGCGCGTCACGCCGTCCTGCGTGATCTGCGGTCCGAACGCGATGCCTTCGAGCTTCGCGGGTATGGTCTGCGGTGTGTAGCCGTGCTGGATGAGCGCGTCCACCACGTTCAGGAATAGCGTCTTCGCCGGCGCCGTGCCGGCGAGCTGTGCCGCGCCGACGAGCGAGCTCACTTCGGTCGCGCCCTTGAGATTCACGCGGAAGATGCGCTTGAACGCCGCCGCCGAGTTGTCGCCGAGGCCCTTGCCGTCTCGCTCGTCGACGAGCAGCTCGTCGTTGTTGATGGCGAGGACTTCGCTCACCGTGCCGTACTTGGGTTTCGCGGCCGTGCCGATGTTCGTGAGCTCGTACGCATACTCGCGCACGGCGCCGCTCCGGATGTCGATCTTCACCAGCCGCAGGAACGGCGCATCCGTGCCGCCATCCTGGATCAGCGGGCTTTGCATCGCGCCCACGAGGAAGCGGCCATCGGGGGTGACGCCCAAGCCCTCCATGCCTTTGTTGGCCACGCGGCCGGAGGTGTTGCCGGTGATCTCGGTATTGCCGACCGGGCTCAGATGGCTCACGGCGAACTTCGCGGGCAGCCCATACGCGCGAATGCGCCGGCCGGAGTCGCGGTCGAACTGGTACACGAACGGGCCGTATTCATCGGTTACGAACACGGTGCGCCCATCGTTCGAGACGCGGATGCCTTCCGGATCGAGGCGCCCGTTGTTCGGATTCGTCGAGGGCTTGTCCGCGTCGAAGTTGTCCGAGCGGCCGCTGAAGTAAAAGAGCAGGCGATGCCGCGAGTTCAGCGCGGGCTTGCCGCTCGGCAGGCCCAAGGCGGTGCCATCGCCGTACACGAGCGGTGTGAGGCTCGAGAGCAGCGTCGTCTCCGTGACGAACGGCGTGAGCACATAGGGCAGTGGCGCGTCCGCCGCCGCTGGCGCGAGGCTCAAATGGAGTGCATGGAAGCGAGGGATGTACGACGCGGTGTCATCCACGGCAGGGTTGTACGCCTTGGCGTTGGGGCCGCGATCGGGCAGAGCGACGAAGCTGTTGCAGCCTGCGTAAGCGAGGGCGGAGCCGATGCCGCCGAGCACGTTGCCGGGCACGCCATTCTCGAGCGCACCGGCCGTCTCCACTGAATAGTCCTCGTAGGTGCCGCTGACACTCGATGTGGCAATGAGCTCGACCGCCGCGTGAGCGGTGGCAGTGCCCAGAATGCCGGCAATACAGGTGGAAAGAAGGGTCGCGTTGCGCATCGAGTGTCCTCGCACTATGGAAAATCGAAGCACGCGATCTTCGACGACGATTGTTGCTGTTTGATTGCGGTGGCCGCTGGGCTCATTGCCCCGGCGCGCGCGCGGGTACAGAATTGCGCCGCTTGCACCGCACGGCAGGGACGTAATCCCGTGGAACGACAGTACAGTCGGTTACTTTTCTGGCTCGCGCTGGCGTTGCCTTCCGCGAGTCTGCTCGCTCAAACCAGGTCCGCGCCCGCGCCCGAACCGCTGGTCGTGCACGAATGGGGCACCTTCACTTCGCTGCAGGATGAAGCGGGCCGCGCCATCGGCGGCATCAACACGGACGATGAGCCCGTGCCGCAGTTCGTGCATCACATCAGCGAGATGCTGCTGCTCACGCGCTCGGAAGTGCCGCCAAAGTATTTCCAGGGAACGCCGGCCTGCCATCCGGATGTGACGATGCGGCTCGAGACGCCGGTGCTCTACTTCCACCCCGCGCCCGCGCAGGCGACGCTGCGCGGCGTGAGTGTGAGCGCCCGGTTTCGCGGCGGCTGGCTCACGGAGTTCTACCCAAAGGCCGAGGCCGTCGCGCCCGGCGTCATGAGCGACGCCGCGGACTTTGGTCCGCTGCCCGCGAGCACCGTGAGCCGTCTCACCTGGAACAATCTGGCCGTCGGCCGGGATGCAGACGCCAGCCGCTCATGGCCCGTGACCACCGAGCATGTGTGGACAGCACCGCGCGGTGTCGAGGCGGCTTCGGTGCGCACGAGCGACGGCGAGTCGGAGAAGTTCCTGTTCTATCGCGGAGTGGCGCATATCGACGCGCCGCTCGGCGTTTCCCAGGGCCGCGCCGGCACGCTGGCACTGCGCGGGCAGCTGCCGCGTGCCATGGCAGGGCAGGCGCCGCTCACGCTGAAATTCTTGTGGCTCGTCGACATCGCTGCGAACGGCCGGCTGGCGTTTCGCACGTTGCCGGCGCTGCGAGTGGATGACACGGCGAGAACGCTCAGCACGGTCCCGGGCACCTTCGAGCCCGGCGACTACGACGAGACGAACCTCGAGAAGCTGAAGTCACGGATGCACGCCGCGCTCGTCGCGGAAGGCCTGTTCGCAGATGAGGCGCAGGCGCTGCTCGACACGTGGGAGCTGTCGTACTTCAAGAGCACGGGTCTGCGGCTGTTCTTCATGGTGCCGCAGGCGTGGACCGACCATTACCTGCCGCTGAATATCTCGACGCCGGCGGCCGTCACGCGGGTGATGGTGGGCCGTGTGGAGCTCGTCACGCCGCTGCAACGAGGCTATTTGCGGCAGCTCGCGCAGATGTCGTCACAGCAGATCAACGCGGACGCCGCGGCGCTCTACGAGCGCTACTTCCATCAGCTCAAGACGAATCACCCGAGCGCCGCGGTCGCGCGCGGCGATGAATCACTCGCCGCGTTTGGTGTTGAAGTGCCCCACAGTTACCAGCTCTATCTGGCCCTGGGGCGCTTCAGGAATGCGTTGCTGCTGCAGGAAGCACGGGCGCATCCCTCGCCCACGCTTCAGAAGTTCATCAATGTCTATCATCTCGAAGGCTTCAAGCCGGTGTCGCTCTCCGCGGCAAACTCGCACTGAGGGGGCGGCAAAAGCGAACTACCCCAGGTCGAACACGATCACTTCCGCCTGGCGGCCGTCACCCAGCGTGAGGGCCGTGGAGTCCGTGATCTTCAGCGCATCACCCGCGCTCAGTGCCACGCCATTGGCAGTCACTTCGCCGCGCGCCACGTGCACGTACCCCCGCCGTCCGCTCGCTACATCGAGCTTCGCGCGCTCCGCGCCATCGAACAGCCCGGCGTACACGCGCGCATCCTGATGGATGAGCACTGAACCGTCCGCACTATCCGGCGAGGCGATCAGCCGCAGGCGCCCGCGCTTCTCCTCCGTGCTGAAGCGCTTCTCCTCGTAGCTCGGCGGAATGTTCTTCGCGCTCGGCTGGATCCAGATCTGCAGGAAGTGCACACCCTGCGTTGCGGAAGGGTTGAACTCGCTGTGCCGCACGCCGCTGCCGGCGCTCATGCGCTGCACGTCACCCGGGCGGATGGTCGAGCCGTTGCCCATGGAATCCTTGTGGGCGAGCTCGCCCTCCAGCACGTAGCTGATGATCTCCATGTCCCGGTGGCCGTGCGTGCCAAAGCCCTGGCCCGCCTCCACCCGGTCCTCGTTGATGACCCGCAGCGGTCCGAACTCGACGTGCTGGGGATCGAAGTAGTCGGCGAAGGAGAAGGAATGGAAGGACTTGAGCCAGCCATGGTCGGCATAGCCCCGGTCGTTACTGCGTCGGACGTCGTTCATGGGAACCTCCAGTGGCGGCCACGATAGGCCCCATCCAGTCGATAAAAAAGCGCAAAATTCGGCTCCAATTGATCTGGTAACTCGATAGGTGCGGGCGACAGGTATGGCGATACCCAAGACTTCCCTCGAGCAATGGGCCGTGCTGGCCACCATCGTGGACCAGGGCGGGTTTGCCCAGGCCGCGGAGGCGCTCCACCGCAGCCAGTCCGCCGTGAGCTACGCCGTCGCGCGGCTGCAGGAATCCCTCGATCTGCCGCTGCTCGTCGTGGAGGGCCGCCGGGCCGTGCTCACGCCGGCGGGCCAGACCCTGCTGAAGCGTGCGCGGGACGTGCTGGGCGATCTCGACACGCTGGAGAAACTCGCCGCCAGCCTGAAGCGCGGGTGGGAAGCGGAGCTGCGCCTGGTGGTGGACGCGGCCTTCCCGCGGGAACGCCTGCTGAAGATCATCGCGGAGCTCCAGCAGCTCTGCCCGAACACGCAGATGCAGCTGTCGGATGCGGTGCTGTCGGGAGCGGAAGAGGCCATCACCGAGCACGCGGCGGACGTGGTGATCACCACTCGCATTCCGCCTGGCCATCTCGGTGAGTTTCTGATGGACGTTCTGTTCGTCGCGGTGGCGCGGCCCGATCATCCGCTCTTCGCGCTGGACCGCGCGCTCATCAGTGCGGATCTCGTGCGTCACGTGCAGGTAGTCGTGCGGGATTCTGGCGTGCAGCACCCGCGTGATGAGGGCTGGCTCGGAGCGGAACGCCGTTGCACCGTGAGCAGCATGGAAGCGTCGCTCGCCACCGTGCAAGCCGGGCTCGCGTTCGCATGGCTGCCGGAGCATCTCGTCGCCGACTCGCTGAAGCGGGATGCGCTTCGCGCGTTGCCGCTCGATGCGGGAGGCCAGCGCAGCGTGCCGCTGAATCTCGTGCTGGTGCGTCCGGAGATCGCGGGCCCAGCCGCGCACGCTGCGGTGGAATGCTTTCAGCGGCACGTGCCGAGGAAAGGCGCGGCCGCGTAGCACCGAATCAATATCGCGAGGCGCTACGGCTGGCCGCAGATGCCGCGACCCCGCGCGGACGCGTTGCCAAATCCACCGTGCCGATCAAGATGCCGCGTGCTGCATTCGCAGCGGAGACCGCATCGAATGAAAATCAGAACCGCGCTGCTGCTGTTGATTGCCGCAACGACGCTGGCGGGAGCCTCAGCCGTGCGGCGCGCCGGTTCCGGTCTCGATGTAGCTCTGCAGGCTGTGCAGGTAGACGCCCCAACCCGTGGTTACGCGTGCATAGCCCTCGTCCGCGCGCGGATATCCCCGCTGAGCGAACAACAGCACCGTGTCGTTTCCATCCGCGCGCAATTCGAAGGTGATAGTGGTGCCGCTCCAGCCGCCCGGCGCATTGGACGCGAGCGTTGTCCACTTCACGCGAGTGGGCCGCGTGAGCTCATCGATGCGCACGCGTGTGACGACCTTGCGCTGATGGAAGCCGAACTCCGCCGTGGCGCCGACCTTCGACTCGAGCGTCGCATCGCGCGTCCACCAGGCCCGGATGCCTTCCGCGGTGGTGAGCGCGGGATAGATCTGCTCAGGGGGCGCGTGAATCTTCAGCAGATGCATGATGTCGGGCATGTGCGGAGCATACAAGAACGAGCGGCGCGCCCGACAACTTGCGCCGTGATGGCTTACCGCGCGCGCTGCCCGTAGAACATGCGGCGGAACAGCCCGTCGTGCCGCACGAAGTGGTGATAAAGCGCGGCCAGCACGTGCAGAGCAATGAGGCCCGCCAGCAATGCGGCAATGTAGCCGTGCGCCACGCGCGTGGGATAGATGACGAACGTAGGCGGCAGCGGAGCGCCTGAGCGCGCGAACACGATCTCCGGCAGCCCGGCAATGAGTGCCGTGGCGTAGCCGGTGCCGGCCATCAGAATCACCAGCACATAAAAGCTGTAGTGCGTAACGGGCGCGAGTCGATCCGCAACTGGATGGCCGGTGGTGGCGACTCCAGGCCTGGAAGTACGCCAGCGCACGATGAGCCGCACGATCGTCAGCGCCAGGATCAGCATGCCGGCGACCATGTGCCACTGCAGGACCTCGATCTTCGCGGGGTTGGAGCTCGGTGTCCGTGCGAGCCCGAAGCCAACGAGCAGCATCGCGATGATCAGGACGGCAAGTATCCAATGCAGCGTCACGAGGAAGGGGTGATAGCGGGTTACGGGCTTCATGCGAGCAGTGTCTCCGGCGTGGGCCTGCGGCGATTCAGGACGGTAGTGCCGCCACCACGCGCTCGAGGCCGCCCAGGAAGCGTTGCCAGCCGTAGTTCGCGCCCTGAAAATTGTTCTCGTCTTCGGGGCGGAAGCCGGACTGCTCCATGCGCAGGAGCACACCGGTTTTCGTAGGCGTGAGCGTCCAGGTGACGACTGTCTTGATGCCGTGCGCGGCTTCTTCGCCGGACGCCTTCCAGGTGTAGGCGAGGCGCCGGTTCGGTTCCACGATGAGCACCTCGCAATCGGTGACGCCGTTCCAGTGCGCCACGGGCGCGGCGCGGAAGCTGAACTTGTGGCCGACCACGGGCTGGAAATCGCTCTTCATGAGCCACTCCTCGATGAGCGCGCCCTGCGTGAGCGCGCGCCAGACTTTCTCCGGGGGATGGGGCATCTCGCGCTCGACGATGAGGGAACGCGTGGCGGCGGCGGGGTTGCTCATTGGTCCATCCTGTTCAGCAGGGTTTCCAGACGATCGAACCGTTCGCGCCAGAACGCGCCGTAGAGGCTCATCCAGTTGAGCAGCGGCGCGAGGCCCTGCGGCCGTGCGCGGTAGTGAGTCTGCCGGCCCTCGCGCCGGTCGCGCACCAGACCCGCGAGCTTCAGCGCGCTCAGGTGCTTGGACACCGCCGGCTGGGAGACCCCGGCGCGTTCGGTGATGGCGCCGACGGTCTGCTCGCCGTGGCGGCACAGGCGCTCGAAAATGGCCCGCCGCGTGGGGTCGGCGAGGGTGGCAAAGACTTCGTTGGGGGATACCGGCATGACGCTATTCATAACCCATGGGTTATGGGTTTGTCAAAGCCGGCGAACCGTGATCAGCTGAAAAAGTAGCGCGTGATGTGAAAGAACACCGGCGCTGCGAAGCTCACTGAGTCCATCCGGTCCAGCATGCCGCCGTGCCCTTCGATCATCACGCCCCAGTCCTTGGCACCGAGCCCGCGCTTCATCGCGGACAAGGTGAGCCCGCCGAGTACGCCCATCACCACGATCACGAACGAGATGGCGAGCGACTGCGGCCACGTGAAGGGGGTGATCCAGTACATGGCACCGCCGATCAGCGTGGTGGTAACGCCGCCGCCGATCAGCCCTTCCACGGTCTTCGACGGGCTGACCGTCGGGGCGAGTTTCGTTTTGCCGAACAGCTTGCCGAACACGTACTGCAGGACGTCGCTCAGCTGCACCACCAGCAGCAGGTAGAACAACAGCAGTGAGCTCTGCCCCTCGTACCCCGGAATCTTCAGCAGCAGCAACGCCGGTGCGTAACTGATGCAGTACACGGTGATCATCGCGGCCCACTGAATCTTCGCTGAGCGTTCGAGAAACTCGTGCGTGTCTCCCGCAAACGTGGCTGCCGCGGGCAGCAGCAGGAACCCGTACACCGGAATGAATATGGCGAACGTGCCGTATTGATCGTAGCCAATCAGCAGATACTGCACGGGCAGCAGCACGAAGAAGGCGAGCAGCAGCGGCAGGTAGTCGCTCGAGCGGGTGGGCGTGAGCGTGATGAACTCGCGCAACGCGAAGAACGACGTGAATGCGAAGAGCACCAGCGTTGCGATCTTGCCAAGCGTGAAGGCTACGGCAAGAACGACGATCATCACCCACCACGCGTTCACGCGCGCGTTGAGATTCTCCACCGTGGCGCGTCCGCGGTCCGACTTCGCGCTTCGCGCGAGCAACGCGCCCACCAGGGAGGCCATCGCCAGCAGTGCGATGACGCCCCCGAATGCCCAGGCTGCTTTTTGCAAGGCGGTCATCACCTCAGGCCTTGACGCCGCCCGCGAGCTTGATGACTGCGCCGCGTGCACGCTCCAGGAAAGCGTCCTTCGGCTCCTCAGGCGCGAGCGATACGGGCGCCCCAAAGCGCACGGTGCACGTCATCGGAATCGGCAGCACCGCGCCCTTCGGCAGGCTGCGATGCAGATTCTCCAGATAGACCGGCACGAGCTGCACATCCGGGAATTGCATGGCCAGATGATAGAGCCCGCTCTTGAACGCCGCCGGCAGCGCGCCGGAGCCGCGCGTGCCTTCCGGAAAGATGATCAGCGACTCGCCCCGCTGCAGTGTCTCGATGAGGGGCGCGAGCGGGTTCGCCGTCGGATCCGAGCGCGCGCGGTCAATGAGCACGGCGCGCAGCGCCTTGGTGGCAAGGTACTTGCGCAAGCCCTTGCCCCAGTAGTCGCGCGCCGCGACCGGGTGCGTGCGATAGCGAATGCGAATGGGCAACGCCGCCCAGAGGGCCATCGTGTCCACGTGGCTCGTGTGATTCGCGAAATAGATGCGCTGCGCGGCATCCGGCCCGCAACCGACCCAGCGCGGATACGCGCCGACCAGCAGCTTCACGATGCCGACCAGAAAGAAACTGGACGGGCGCACTGCGCCTACCTCGTCCGCAGCTGCCGCGCGATGGCGACCGAGCGTGTGGCGCAGGTGATGACCGAGCCCACCGCGATGACCCATGCGGCCGCGATGAGCGCCCACTGCGAGCCGCGCAGCCACCACTCGACGGCGCCGATCACGCAGGCGCCGGTGAGCACGGCCATGCGATGCGGCTTGGCCATCGGCCCCCGAAAGTCCTGCGGCAATCCGAGCGACCCGCCGAGCACGCGAATGTAAGCCGTGACTGCTGCGGCGAGCGCGCCGCACCAGCCGAGCGCCGGAGTGTGTATCGCGTACCCCAGCGCCAAGA